>ERZ773038.1279-NODE-1279-length-14462-cov-3.043173_pt1 | contig 14462 bp, 12 predicted proteins | sample MGYA00511665_ERZ773038 | MGnify/ENA primary metagenome ERZ773038 (study PRJEB29015, sample SAMEA2737966) | human oral metagenome | biome: human oral; feature: human-associated habitat; material: dental | place: China | collected 2028 ... | reverse complement strand
TTTATCATTATAAAATTAAGTGTATATTATTAGAAATGTTGGTGTTTATTTATGAATTTGAATTGTAAAATAAAATTTGAGAAATATTTAAAAGAAAATAATTTAGAAGATAAAAATAACATATTAGAGCTTTTCAGCGAGTTAAATCTAGAGCAACTTGCTGAAAAACTTCTAACTTTAGATGAAGATGAAATTATAAACTATGCGATTGAGTGTGTTTGTGAAGAACTTCTTATTACTTCATCTTATAAAATAGAACGTACAGGGATGAAACTAGGGCTACACAGAATGGAGCATATCCTTGAACTTTTCGATCATCCTGAAAAAGATCTTAAAGTAATTCATGTTGCTGGAACTAACGGTAAAGGTTCTACTTGTTCTTATTTAAAAGACGTGTTAAAAACTAAGTATAAAGTTGGATTATATACAAGTCCTGGTATGCTGAGTTTTAACGATAGAATCCGTGTTAACGATGATTTTATTTCATATAAAGAAGCTTATCGATTATTCAAACTAGTTCAAGAAACTTACGACAAGAATAATCCAGATCCTAGCGATAAACTGTCATTCTTTGAAATTATCACTGGTGTAGCTCTATTATACTTTAAAGAGCAAAAAACAGACTTCGTCATTATGGAAGTTGGTCTTGGCGGAAGATATGATGGAACAAATATTTTTAAAGAAAAAGTATTATCTATAATTGCAAAAATCGGTCTAGATCACACTGCGATTCTTGGCGATACTCTTGAAAAAATTGCTTATGAAAAAGGTGGAATTATCCAAGAAAATGATAATGTTCTAATTTACCCTGCTTGTGAAGGTGTAGTAAATGTAATAAAAGACATATGTGAAGAAAAAAATGCTAGCTTGAGTATTTTAAACGAAGAGGATATCGTTGTGAAGAAGGTCGAAGCTAGAGGTAACGAATTCTCATACAAAGGTGTAGATTATTCTACAAAAATGGTCGGTGCACACCAAACTTTTAACGCATCTTTAGCTTTAGAAGCATTATCTAACCTGAAAAAACGCAATATAATCGATATAGAAGATGATGTTATAAAAGAAGCTCTAAGTAAATCAGTTTGGGTAGGACGTTTAGAATGGATTCGTGAAAATATTCTTCTAGATGGCGCGCACAACAATGATGGAATTGATAGTTTAGTAGCCTACCTAGATAAGCAAAAATTCCCTAAATTGAAAATTCTGCTTGGTATTCTTGAAGACAAAGATTATAAAGATATGATTGAAAAATTAAAAACAATCCTAGCTGAATTCTCGGCAACAAAAGTTCCAATCGAAATTAAAGAATCAAATCTTGATAATCTAGTAAAAAGCTTTGGTGATACTCATGTTACTAAATATGAGAATTATGAAGTTGCTTTAAATGACATCATCCCAAATCTAAAAGATGATGAAATTCTTCTAATTACAGGTTCACTTTATCTTATCTCAGCGGTAAGAGGTGAACTATTAGAAAAATACTAAGTACATAAAAAAGAACCAGCATCTCTGCCGGTTCTTTTTTACTATTCATAGTTCTCTACAAAATGTTTTATCGCCGCTGCAAAATCTTCTACTACGTGTGTAGCTTGGTCTTTTACTTCTTGTGGCGCACGGTTCATACAGTATGAGATATCAGCTACTTTAAACATATCCACGTCATTTCCTGAATCTCCTAAAGCTATTACCCTATCATATCCTGACCTGATAGTTTCAATACCACTAGCTTTAGAAATATTTTTTGCTGTGATTTCCATACGTGTTGAACCTGATTTATAAATCTCTACTTCTGGAAATTTTTCTTTCATTATATCGTAATGATAATCTAATTGGTCTTTTGTTGGTCTTACATTTATTTTATAGATTGTTTTTCCTTTTAGTATTTCAAAAGGATTTTCAACACAAATTAGTTCCATGTTCCACAATCTATCTTTTTTCTCATGATCAAAATTACCGATACGTTGTTTTCCATCTAAAGCATCAAATATTAATTTGCTTTCCTTTAGATATTCAAATATTCCAGTTAAATCTTTAGTAGGAATATATTTTTCAAAAAGAACTTCATCTTGTCTTGTTACGACCGCTCCGTTAAACCCTATCATGTGTGTAACATCCATATCATTGCCTTCTGCAATATATTTGATTTCTTCAACAGAACGCCCAGTCGCAACTGAGAAATCCCCGTATTCTTTCGCATCATGATACGCTTTTAAATCTTCTTGTTCTACGAACACTGAATTCTTAACATATGTACCGTCTAAGTCTGTAACAAACAAATTCTTCATGAAATTATTCCTCCATACCAAGCATATCTTGGATTTCCATTTTTAGAACATTAGCATGTGATCCATAAATTGATTGCATTTGCATATCACTTTCTGCAAATCCCATAGCCCCAAGTTTCGTTGTAATACGTTCTTGATCTACTAAGTTTTTATCTTTTACATTAATTCTTAAACGAGTTATACAAGCATCTACAGCTTCGATGTTATCTGGTCCACCATGCGCTTTAACTAACTCAATCGCTTGTTTTCTAATTCCTTCTGGTGTTTTTTGTACTGTTTCCATTACTTCGTCATCACCAGCAGCAACATCTACTGATTTTGGTGCTTCTTCTTTACCGATTGTAGCGATTTCTACACCAAGTTTAGCACGAGCTTCGTTTTTATTAGATAATTTAACATCATCTCCGTCTTCACGACCAGGAGTTTTAAGATCGAATTTAACAATCATAAATCTGAATACTACATAGTAGATGAAGAAGTAAACTACACCTACGATTGGTACTAACCACCAAGCTGTTTTAGGACCTTGAAGTACTCCGTAGATTACCCAGTTAATAAATCCGTGTCCAGTTGGAGTAGCAACCCCTGCTCCTAACATGTGCATTACGAATAATGCTGAACCAGCTAAGAATGCGTGTACTACATAAAGAATTGGTGCTACGAATAAGAATGTAAATTCGATTGGTTCTGTGATACCTGTTAAGAATGAAGTACCAGCAGCTGCGAATAGTAATGAACCTACAACTTTACGTTTTTTCTCATCAGCTGTTTTGTACATTGCATAAGCTGCACCAGAAAGACCGAACATGAAGTAAACGAATTTACCACCGTTAAATCTTGTAATACTTGGATCTACGTGTTGTACGTTTGGATCAGCTAATGAAGCTAAGTAAGCGTTGATTGTACCAACTACACGTTGTCCACCAATTTCCCAAGCTCCACCTAGTTCTGTTGTACGAACTGGCCAGTTTAAACCGTGGTGAAGACCGAATGGTAATAATGCTCTCTCTACTAAACCATACAGGAACGTTCCAATAGGTCCTGATTTAAGGATGAAGATTGATAATACACTGATACCTTTTTGTACTGGAGGCCATACAAAGAATAATCCAGTAGCAACTGCCGACATAATTACGATAGTTGCGATAGGTACGAAACGTGGTCCACTGAAGAATCCAATAACTGTTGGTAATTGAACTTTAACAGCCCACTTATGGACGAAGTATACAACTATACCTACAATGATACCTCCGAATACGCTAAGGTCCATTGTTTGAATACCAAGTACTTTTGTCTGCATGGCATTTGATAATGCTAGTTTTGCTTCGTTACTTGATAATTTACTAGTATCTACTAATTTGTGACTTTGTACTAATAGGAAGTTAAGTACGTAGTGTAATACGATGAATCCTAGTAAACCAGAAAGCGCAGCAGAACCTTTTTCACGTTTTGCTAAACCTACAGCTACCCCAACCGCAAATATAATTGGTAAGTTGTTGAATGCTGTATCCCCTAATACGATTAGGAATTTCATAATAAATTGAATAATGTCATTTTTTAACGCTGGGAACATTTTTAGTGTGTTTGAATTACTGAAGGCTGTCCCGATCCCTTTAATAATACCTGCACCAGGAAGTACAGATACTGGTAATAAGAACGAACGTCCGAATTGCTCAAAAGCAGAGACAAATTTATTTTTTTTCTTTGCCATTACCTTTTCTCCTTTGTTATTTTTTATAGGTACATTATAACAGATATGAAAACGGTTTTTAGTTTTTTGCCTAAAAGTTTCTTCTATTGTAATTTATTACTATTTTAGTAAAATTTTACTAAATTCTAGAAAACGTTTATAAAATAACTTTTCATTTTAAAATTTTTGTGATATGATACTTAATGCTGAGTAAAGAAAAAATATTCATTGGTAAATTTTACTATAGGGGGGCATTTTTATGTTTTTTGTGAATTTAAAAGAAAACTACGATAGACTATCCATTTCAGAACAACAAGCCATCGATTATCTTATGAAGCAAGATAATATTGAACATACCACTTTAAAAGAAATTAAACAGGCTGTTCTCGTTTCTTCTTCTACCGTAATTCGTGCTTGTAAAAAGTTAGGGTATAACACATTTATCGATTTAAAATATGATTTAAAAATGAGTAAAGAATTAGCTAAAAATAATAAGGCGACCTCATCTACCTTTAATAACTTAAAAGAACAACTTAGCGTCGAATTTTCACGTACTATGTCTATTCTTAATCAAGATGATTTTGATATTTTTGCTGATAAAATAATTAATGCACGTCGTATTTTTTGCTTAGGTAGTGGTTCTAGTTATATGGTTATGAGTGATTTCAATAGAAAGCTTAAACTTATAAATCTTTGGGCCAATGATTATTTTGAACATTATTCTATTAAAAGAATCCCTGATATTTGTACAAAAGATGATGTGATCCTAGTATTTTCTCTAGGAGGTAATACTGACGTCATTAATGATTGCGTCTTGGAGGCAAAACAAAATGGAGCAACAATTCTATCAATCACTAGCCTTGTGAGTAGTCCACTAGCAAAAATGAGCGATCATTTGATTAAAGTCTACGATGCACCAAAAAACAGAAAAAAAATTCGTTCAAGATTAATGTTAAACGTAGTTGGAATTATTTTATTCGAAACTATCGTTAACACCCTAAGCCCTGGAGAATATGTAATAGATTAAAAAGTTAACAAAGTAAAGATCACCCCTGAAAAGAGGTGGTTTATTTATTTCCGAGACTTCATATCATCAATTGGCTAAAGCCATTAAGTAAAAGAGGATGACTTTTGAGCCATCCTCTTTCTTATCTATTATCTAATTATTTTTTATTTTTCACCTTGTTTTTAGGTACTCGTTTTGCTGAACCTATATTCCAAACTGTCTCTTCTTGTGAAGCAATTTCTTTATAGATATTTGCATTATTTTTTACTGTAGTAGCTGTTTTAGCTTCTACTGCTTTTTTTTCGGCTATTTTTGGTTCATCTTTTTTTACTTGATTATTTATAGATAATCCTGTAGTTGATATACCAACTGGTTTATTTGAATTTTCAGCTGTATTACGTGTTGCTGAACCATATACAGAAGAATATACTGGAGATGGTTTGAATTTACCAACACTGCGTGATTTAGGTGTAATAGTATTTGAACTCATCATTTGACTCGTTACTGATCTAGTCGATGAAGAAATTCCTGATGATGAATATTTTTCAAAAATTGCGTCAAGAATTTTTTGATTATTTTCGATTTTTTCTTTACTTACTGGTCTATATCCATGATCTACTGTTTTATATTCACCTAATTTAGTTCCATTACCTTTATCGAAGTACTCAGAAACATCATTAGTATATAGTTTTTCAGTATAATCTATTCCGCGTTCTACTTCTTCAACAACTTCACTTTCTTCGCGAACTTTAGCGTCTTCTACTCTCTTCTCAGCTACTTCTTTAGGAACAACTTTTTCATCTGTGAATTTATCTACATCATTAGCTTTTTTAATAATCCTATTATTAGGAGATACTTCTCTTAATAAGCTATCAATATTTACTGAATCTGCAGATTCTTCAAGATAGTTTTGTTCTTCTAACTCTTCAATTTCATCTTCATTTAAATGATAATCACTGTAACCAGAAAGTCTATCTTTTTTAACTTCTTTAAATTCTTCGTAGTCTTCAACTTCAACATCTTCTATTTTAGCCACTTCTTGAACTAAATCAACATAAGTTTCTTCTTGTTTTTCTTTCTTAAGGTCAGCTAAATTTTCATTAAGTTCTTCTATTTCAGGAAGAGTTTCTTCTTTTCTTGGAGAAACATCAATATTCTCAGTTTTAATAAGCTCATCTAAGGCTGTTCTTGCTTGAGTATTTTCAGATTTCTTACCTTCATATAAACCTTTTCTGAAGTTTTCAACTTCTTCGCTAGATTCTTGGCTTTCTTCAAATCTTTCACCAACAAGTTTTTTACTTACTCTATCGATATCATCTTCGAATAAATCTTCATTTCCTTCTAACACATCGTGTACAGAAGTATATTTTAATTTTTCACGGCGGCTTCCTTCAGCATCAAGTTCTCTAACTTCTAGTGCTGGAGCCTCTTTCTCGTGGGTTTTGCTCTCTTTTTCACGAATTTCATCAAAGATACCCTCTAATTTTTCGTTTTTCTTAGCGTATAATGGATTATCTTTTTCAATCTTATCGCTTCTTCTCTCTAGAGAATTAAAGTTTTCTTCGAATTCTCTACGAGCTTCTCTATTTTTAGTAGTTCTTTCTTCTTGAACTTGAGTTTCCTCTTTAGCTTGACCTTTGAATGAAGTAGCTACTTCTTGTTTTAATTCACTACTATCTTTTCCTAGTACTACACTGTCTCCAAGAGTATCAATCTTATGATCTTGTTTTAATCTCTTAGTACGAACAGCAGCAAGAGTTGGGTGTTTTCTTCTTGATGGTTTCTCATCAAAGATATCAACATCAGTTATTTCAGAACTCGAAACTCCAAGTTTCTTAAGAGCATCCCCTAAGTCTGTAACTGTTCCAGCTGAAGCTTTTTCTTCTTTTTCTTCGTATTTAGTAATATCGATTTCTTCAAACTTAGCTTCTTCTTTAACTTCATCTACAAACTCAATCTCTAGTTCTTCTTCAGGTTCAGAATCAAATCTTTCAACTGATACTTGAGTTTTTTTCTTAACTGGTGTTTCCTCTTCGTATTCTTCTTTCTCATAATCATCTAATACCGCTTCTAACTCTTCTTGATCAATCTCATCTTCACTTACGTTAAACAATTTATCTTTAAGCCTTGAGAAGAATCCTACTTTTTTACCTTCTTCGTACTCTTCCTCATCGTCTTCATAATCTTCATAGTCTTTTTCTTTGACTACTCTTGATTGTGTTTTTTCAGCTATTTTAGCTTTCTCTTTTTGTTCACGTTTTTGACGCTCTAGATATGTTTTATAATCTTCAGCCTCGTCATCTTCATCTTCTTCAAGAAGATCTTCATCTAAAAAGTCATCGTCTAATTCTTCATCATTTTGTTTAAATAGATTTTTGAATTTAGCAAAGAAACCATTTCCTTTTTTAGTTTTTTTCTCTTGTTCGAAGTCTTCTTCATAATCATCATCTTCGAATTCATCTATTTCAAAATCCTCAAGGTTTACTTCTTCATATTCATCAAATTTTTCTTGAGTTTTCTCTCTTCCTTTTCTATTTCTAGAGTCTGACTCAAACTCATCATCTTCAAATGATCTCTTAGATTTTCTAGAACTAAAGTCTATTTCAAAATCTTCTTCATCTTCATAATAGACTCTTTCTTTTCTCTTGTTTTCAGTTCTTCTTTCCCTAGTTTCTAAAGGACTTTCTTTCTTCTCTTTACGTGATATCTCTTCTTCGAATATCTCATCTTCATCTTCTTCTAAAAACCACTTTTTCCAATTAACCATACTTTACACCTCCTAAGTTAGATTTTATTTAAGATTCAAATCTTTCACTCGAGTTCCTACTTTAGTGTCAGCATCTAATACTAAAATTCCTCGTGCTTCTTCTTGTGGTAATCCTAATTCACGTTTTGAACATAGCATTCCGTTTGATTCTACACCACGTAATTTTGATTTTTTAATTAATAAACCACTTGGCATCATCGCACCACTTAATGCTACAACAACTTTTTGACCTGCTTCTACATTAGGAGCTCCACAGACAATTTGTAATGTCTCATCTTCACTAACTTTTACTTCAGTTACTTTTAACTTATCAGCATCTGGGTGTTTTTCACAACTTAAAACTTCTCCAACTACGAAGAAATCGTCATTGTTTCCTTCTAAATCAATTTTGATTCCATTTTTTTCTAAACGTTTTTGAAGAATCTCTTTTTGTTCTTCTGTTAAATCAATACTTCCTTCTCCATCTAATTTCAAGTTTTCAACGTTAAAAATATTTAACCCAACTAAAGCGCCATTTTCATCTTTAATTAAAGTGATATTTTTCTTATCTTCGTATGTTACCTCTTCTTTACTTTGAATAGTAATTAATAATGTTTCTCCTAACATTTTCTTATTGTAAAAAAATAACATGACTCTCTCTCCTATACTTAATTTTAATTTTTTAAAGTTATTCTACAAAAATAAAATAACTCTCTAGTTCTTTTCCATCATATTTAAATGTAATTGTTGTTATCGGCACTAGACCTTCTGTAAAAAAATGAACCATCATTTTTTGCAAAATCTCTAATCCCTGTTTATTATTTATATCTGCGATAATTAACGTATCTTGATGTGGCAAGCCGACATAAAATGAATCACCTATTTTCTTATAGAAATAATCTAATACATTCTTATCAAATATTCTAGCTCCATCATAACCATCTTTCGCATTTAGGAAATAAAATTTATTCCCTGCAACTTCATCCACATTGTACTTAAGTGGTAATTTTTCTAAATTATTTTTAGCAACCTCTAAAATTTCTTGCTTATTTTTTGAGAATTTATCTAAAAAACTACTATCTAGCAATTTATAGCCGTCTTTAAAATCATACGCTAAATAAATTTTAGTTTCATTTGTATGTTCAAAACTAACAAGATCTTTTTCATTATCTTTATTAAAACTGCTAGCTCTGACTACGGGATAAATATTTTCCAACAATTGTTCTTCATTAATATTATCTAAAGCAACACTTGTTTGTGCACTGAAATTTTCTACTATGTAGTAGACAAACTCTTCTATTTTTTTATCCCCTTTACTAGTTTTCTTATCTCCTAGCTTTCTGACAAAACTATCTATATCTATTTTTGCACGACGATTTTCATACTCTAAAATAAAAACACTATTATCTTTTTCTCGTCTTTCGTGAATTTTTAAAGTGGGTAGTTTTTCTATTATTTTTTCAAATATATAATCTCTTGTATAAGACATATTGCCTCCAATTTGTGTATAATATGGCGACTTAATTATACCATATTTATTTGTATTCAATCAACATAAATAGGGAATATATACAAATATTATTCACTTTTTTACACTTTAGTTATTTAATTGCAGCTTACTCTTTTATTTGTTATAATTTTATATATAAGACTAAGGAGGAATTTTGTGAATAACGAAGCTAAAAAAGCTGAATTATTGGAAAAATACAATAATTGGGCAAAAAAAAATAAACAACGCTTGTTAATTTCTGTTGTTGTTTACTTAATAATAATTTTATTGAATTTCATATTCCTAAAAAATAATAAAATTACTATTCTTTCTTCTTTATTATTTTTTACTTATGCTATTTATGTATTTTCATTAATTTGGTTTATAAATAATAAACTTATTATGAATATTGATTCTATAGATTTTGATATAAAATAAACTGACTTAAATTAATCACTTACGATTATTTAAGTCAGTTTTTTATTATTTTTAAGCTTGTTGTACCTCTAGCTCTTCTTCATCTTCTTTTCCAATTTTATCAAGAGCCATAATTTTTTCTAATGGATTAGCTATAATAAATAGCAGTACCCCTAATACTCCCATAATTATTGCAATTATAGTTAACACTTTTTCATAACCCCAAGTTTCAGTCCAACCTACTGTTTTACCTGTAATCCATGAAGATACAACATATGTGAAATACCACATCGCCATAGACATAGCGGCGAATTTTTTAGGTAATAATTTACTGAACAATGCCATACCAATTGGTGATACTAGTAATTCCCCTACTGTTAGTACGAAGTATCCACCTAGTACGTACCAAATGCTCATTTTTATTGATCCATCTAGTTTTCCACCCAATGATTGAAGTCCTAGTACAAAACATACAAATCCTAAACCAGTTAGTAGCATACCCCAACCCATTTTCGTAGCTACTTTCCAGTCATTATTTTTTTCTGCTTTTTTCATCCAGAACCATCCAAATAGTGGAGCAAGCACTATACATAAGAATCCATTAAATGAAACTAACCAAGTAATCGGCATATCAAATCCTAACACATTTAAATTTACAAGCTCATCTGTCATAAGAGTAATTGTTGTTTGTGTTTGGAAATACGCTGACCAGAAAACTGTAGAGAATACAAAAATTACAACAGCAGCATATAAGCGACCTTTATCATATTTAGATCCTTTTAAGTCTTCTTTATTTTCTTCAGCAGATTCATGTTTATTTTTACCAACTGGATATCTTCCTGAATCACCTAGTAATTTATTTTTACCAAATGTAAATAATATGAATGTGACAAATAAACAGATAGAAACCATTAAGAATGCTGGTGTAAATCCATAAACTGCAATTTTACCATCTGCTCCTTTTGTAGCTCCCCAATCTTGGTAAATTAGACCACCGATAATTGGACCAAGTAAACTTCCGATATTTACGAAAGTATAGAAGATACTATATGCAGCATCTTTCATAGATACTTGTTTTTCATCGTATAGTTCCCCTACAATAGCTGATAGGTTACCACGGAAGAATGCTCCAGCAATAGAGTTAATAATTACCCCTATTAAGAAGATATAGAATCTACCATGAGCAAATGCGGTAAACAGTGTCCCTATCGAGTTAAATAGAATACCAAACTGAATTGCACGTTGCATACCGATATATTTATCAGTTAAATATGCTCCTAAAAGCGGTAGAAGAGAACCAATTGTTCCAAGATACGCCATAACGTCCCCTGCGAATGTTTTATCTAACCCTAATCCACCTTGTTCTACAGAATAAGTATAAAATAATATTAAAAATCCTGATGTTGCATATGATGCATAACTCTGAATGGCTATCATTACATTAATAAGCCACAGCCCCTTAGGATGCTTAAATTTCTGAGAATTTTTTACCATATTAACAACCTCCTTTTGTACTTCATACTTTTATTTTAACAGACCTAAACCCTTGATACAACTGTTTTTAAGAGGTTTACAGACATTATACACCCCGCACTTTGAATACAAAATTATATTTAAAAATATAAAGTTACTGTATCAACCAGATTCTACAGAATTTTTTAAAATAATTATTTAAATTTTATGAAAGGGAGGAGTTTCTGTGAATTTTAGAAAATCAACTTTTGATGATGTAGACAGAATTTTAGAAATCATCGAAAAAGCAAAAATTGAACTAAGAAAACTTGGTTTAGATCAATGGCAAAATGGATATCCAAATAGAGAAGTTATTGAAAATGATGTGAAAAATGGGATTAGTTATGTTTTAGAAGAAATTTCTGAAAAAAATGATAAATCCGAAAATCAGATTTCTAAAAAAATTGTCGGAACTATTGTATTGTCGCCTAAAAAGGAAGAACCATATTCTAAAATCGAAGGAAAATGGATAACAAACGATGATTATATTGTAATTCACAGGCTGGCAATTGATTCTGAAATAAAGAATAAAGGAATCGCAACAAAGATATTAGAATTTTCGGAAAAAGAATGCATAAAAAACAAAATACTCAGTATAAAAACAGATACGCATGAAAGCAATGAGCCAATGAAAAAGTTTCTTGAAAAAAATGGATTCAGTTATTGCGGTGTTATTTATTTAGATAGAGAGCCTGACGTTGGTGAAAAGAGAATTGCTTATGAGAAAATAATAAAAATATCGCATAAATTATTTTAATTATTTGTTTTTAAACCTTCAAATGAAACATTTTTTATATTTTTTGATATATTCAATCTATAAAATAAATCGACGGAGCTTTTATTTGTTCAACTACGACTGTTTGACGACTGGAAGGAGGAGTTTCGGAGTTGGGCAAATAAAAGTCGTAGTCTAGCCATAGGTGCAGGATTTGCGGCAATGAGCAATCCTGCGAAAAATAAACAAAATAATTTAATATTGGAAATTAGAAATTATGTTAAATATAAGAAGTTCTAATTTAGCATATAATTCAAAATTTATTAAATATTCGCTATTTAAACGGGAAATAGTATTAAAAATTAAATGTAGGAGATAAAATGTGTATTGAAAAAGAAAATAAAGATTTTAAAAATCCAATAGAATATAAATTAGAAAAAAAAGATGGAAATGCACGTGCGGGAGTTATAAAAACACCACATGGAGAGATAAAAACACCAGTATTTATGCCAGTTGGTACACAGGCAACTGTAAAGGCGATGACTCGAGAGGAATTAGAAGAGATTAATTCTCAAATTATTCTTGGGAACACATATCATTTATACTTACGACCTGGAGATGATTTGGTAAATGATTTTGGCGGGCTTCACAAATTTATGAGATGGGATAAGCCAATACTTACTGATAGTGGTGGATTTCAAGTATTTAGTCTTGGAGATTTGAGAAAGATAAAAGAGGAAGGAGTTCATTTTCGTTCGCATTTAGATGGATCAAAACATTTTTTATCGCCTGAAAAATCTATTTCGATTCAAAATAATCTAGGAAGTGATATTATGATGGTGCTGGATGAATGCCCGCCAGGACTGTCAACACGTGAATATTTGATACCGTCCATTGAAAGAACTACGAGATGGGCTAAGCGTTGTATTGAAGCAAATAGAAATAAGGATAAGCAGGGGCTTTTTGCAATTGTGCAAGGTGGAATTTATGAGGATTTACGGGATAAAAGTTTTGAAGAACTATATGAGTATGACTATGGATTTGCTGGGTATGCTTTAGGAGGGCTTGCGGTAGGAGAGCCACGTGAGGATATGTATAGAATTTTAAAATATAGTACACCAAAACTACCTGAAAATAAGCCACGTTATTTAATGGGAGTGGGAGAACCTGTGGATATGCTTGAAGCTGTGGAACACGGAATTGATATGATGGATTGCGTTCAGCCTACAAGAATTGGTAGACACGGTACTGTATTTACGAAGTATGGACGTCTTGTTATAAAAAATGCGATTTATTCAAGAGATGACAGACCACTTGATGAAGGTTGTGACTGTTATGCCTGCAAAAATTATACGAGAGCGTATATAAGACATTTATTCAAAGCTGGAGAAATTTTGGGACAAAGGCTTGCAACATATCATAATTTGCATTTTTTGCTAAAACTTATGGATAATGCACGTGAGGCAATCATTGATGGAAGATTTAAGGAATATAAGGAAGAAGTGCTGAAAAAATATGCCATGGGGAAAGAAAGTGAATGGATAAAGCCAAAATCGATATAAAAATTAGAAAATAAAATGCAATAAAAAAGTGCTATTTATTTCATAACAAATATTTTTTCATTCCAGATAAAAAATATAAGTTAAAAGTAAATAGCACAAATATAAAATATTACATTTCTTTAAATGTCAATGTTTTTCCATCATCTGTCATAAAAGTCAAACGATTGTTATCTAATTTAATCTTTTTTGAATTTTGTAAAATATTCAAATATTGGCTTTCAAGTCTCATAAAGTTATCTGGTCCTGCCATTTTTGTAGAGCCGATAGGTCCAACCATAATATTATCTGATGCCATTATGTAATTTGAAAAATAGTTGTTTACTCCTGAATCGCCATGTATTCTGTCTTCTGAAAAATTAAGTGTAATTCTTGTTTCATTTGTTGTCAATATTTTTCTCATATTTCTGTCAGAAATATCAATAAGTTTCCAGCTAGTATTCAATAATTTTTTTTTCAAATTTAAAAGAGAAAATGAATCCTTGTCATTCTGATTAACTGTATTTGACTTTTTAAAAGTCCAAATATCGCCAGCCTTGTTAGTTAAAGTTAAAGTATCCTTGTTGTATTTAATCACAGGGTTGGATTGCAGAATATCAAAGAAATCCTGTTCGAGATTCATCAGATCTTGAGCACCTCCTGTTAAAGTTGAACTTACTGTGGCAGAAAGAGTAGAATTCCTGTTTAATTTATAACTTCCTGAATATCCGTTAGTTCCTCCAAATCCGTTGATATTATATTTTAAGAAATTAATTGTAACATTTGCTTTTTCTGGAATACGGGAATTCCGTCCATTTTTTCTGATTTCTGTCAATTTCCACGAAGTTCCGTTCAAATTAGTGCTAATAGCGTCTCTTTTTTTCACAGCCGCATTCAAAAAACCACAGCATAAAAGAAGCATTGTAAAAATTCCAACTAAAAAAAATCTTTTTTTCATTTTAAAAACCTCTTTTCATTATTTTTTCTCTTTTCCTTTGTTAATTCAATATTATCATATTATCATTAAAGAATTATGAGAATTTTAAAAATTATTTGGTTTTTAT
>ERZ773038.1267-NODE-1267-length-14506-cov-8.290361_pt1 | contig 14506 bp, 14 predicted proteins | sample MGYA00511665_ERZ773038 | MGnify/ENA primary metagenome ERZ773038 (study PRJEB29015, sample SAMEA2737966) | human oral metagenome | biome: human oral; feature: human-associated habitat; material: dental | place: China | collected 2028 ... | reverse complement strand
CTTCTTCTACTGCGCCTGCTTGAACAGCTTCAACGGTTTTACGAGCTGCTGTACGAATTTGAGATTTTACAGCGGCATTTTTCGCACGACGTTCAGCATCCGTTTTTACGCTTCTAATACTGGATTTAATGTTTGGCAATTGAGTCACCTCCTTAAAAATCGTTTCTTATACCTGAATGATTATATCATACAAGATATTGTGACGCAAGGATTATATTACACAATACGACTATTTCATAATATCTTTTAAAAATGATGTGCCTACTGCATATGGTGAAAGCCCAAAGTTCGCCAAGAGGGTTTGTCCTATATCCCCAAAACTATGGCGTAGACCTAAATCAATAGCACCTTTCATACTCGGACTATAGGCAAGCAATGGAACGCGTTCACGCGTATGGTCTGTACCATGCCATGTAGGATCATTTCCATGGTCAGCTGTGATGATAAGCAAATCATCTTCTTTCAATAATGGTAATAATCCACTCAATTGGTAATCGAAATCTTCAATGGCACGTTTGTAACCTTCTACATTACGGCGATGACCATATAGACTATCAAACTCTACAAGGTTTACCATCATAAGGCCTCTTTCAAATGAAGAACCTAATAAATATGGCACTACATTCATGCCGTGAGCATTCGATTTCGTTGGATAGCTTTCATCCCATCCAACATGAGCATAAATATCACCAATTTTGCCGACGGCCACCGTAGGAATTTGAGCTGCTTGTAATTCCTGTTGCACCATACGGTGTTCAGGCATGCGGCTATAATCATGACGATTCGAGGTGCGTACAAAATGACCAGGTTCACCTACAAATGGACGTGCAATGATGCGTCCTACATAATAATCACCTACGCAAACCTTATTACGTGTAATTTCGCACATCCGATATAAATCCTCTAGAGGGATTACATCCTCATGCGCTGCAATTTGAAATACAGAATCGGCAGAGGTATATACAATAGGTTTTCCCGTTTTCATGTGTTCCACGCCAAGACGCTCAATAATTTCTGTACCGGATGCAACTTCATTGCCAAGATACCCGTAGCCAGTTTCTTTGGTAAAGGTTTCCATTAATTCCACAGGAAACCCATCATAAAATGTTGGGAACGGAACTGTAACAGGATGCCCCATCATTTCCCAATGACCACTGGTAGTATCCTTTCCAGTACTGACTTCCTCCATTTTCCCATAAGCCCCCATAATAGGTGTTTCATCTGTCTTAATATCCGCAATATTTGCCAAACCTAAAGAACGCAATGTGGGACAATGAATCAAACCAGCTGTCGATTCGATATGTCCTAATGTATTAGCCCCTTCATCATTAAATTTTTCGGCATCTGAGGCATGACCAATACCAACAGAATCCATAACTAATATAATGATTCTTTTATACATAATAACTCCTCCCAAAGGAAGCCTATTTAAGATATGGCATAGCAAGCATAAGTGCTGCCAATGATTTACTATCCTTAATTTGTTCTGCTTTAATAGCCTCTAATAATTCAGGTAATGTATAGTATTCAAGTTCTACATACTCATCAGGATCCCAATGGGTTTCACCCATGGTGAGGTCTTTTGCTAAGTATAGATGTAGTACTTCATTACAGAATCCAGGACTTGTTGCAATAGTTCCCAATGGAATCCATTGATTAGCACGGTAACCTGTTTCCTCTGCTAACTCACGTTTAGCACAAGTTAGAGGCTCTTCATTTGGATCTAATTTACCTGCTGGAATTTCAAGTAAAGGCTGTTGCAAGGCATAACGGAATTGACGTTCCATCACAATTTTATTGTCTTCTGTAACAACTACGATTGCTGTAGCACCTGGATGATGGACAACTTCACGCCACGCTTCATTACCATTTACATCAGCTATATCGTAGGTAACTTTGATTAATTTACCATCAAACATCATTTCGCTAGATTTTTGTATTTCTTTGCTAATTGCCATACTTAATTCCTCGTATATATAAAATGATTGTTATAGTATAAAACCTACAACTCATTATATCACAAATTAATTACACCAAAAGAAGGTTCCTACTCGTCATATTGTGACTAATAAGAACCTATTTTAATGAGATTATATAAATGTTAAGCTACATTTACATAGCCTTGTAATACTGTATCTACAATACTACATTTAGAGTCTAACTCCACTTTAAGTGCCCTTTCAGGATTGACTTCTCTAGATACCACCATATCCACGATAGATTTAGAGAAACCAGATACGAGAATGACACCGCTTGGATGCATTTGTACAGGAATTGTATTATGCGCATAGACCGATACATTCCAGAAAATAAGCCGAGGTATTGTATACCCAAGAGCTTCAAATTTCTGACGACATGATTCAATAACGGTTGTATTATCCTCATGCTTTGTAGCCTGATCAAACTGCATATCAGAAATAATGAGACACGCTGAAGGCAACTCATCTTGACGCAGATGATTCCTTACAGCTGTGTCGATGATTAAATCAAAGGTCGCCTCTATATCCGTATTGCTGTAATCGTCAAAGCGATGTAAGCGTCTAAGCTTATCTCGCAAAGTTTCACACATCGAAATGTCTACCATCTGAGGGCGATTGCTAAAGGTAATGAATCGATTTTTAAAAGATTCATTCTTATTATGCTGTGCACAATACAATGCAATAGAGTCTGCCACGCTAAGTGCGGTAACGGAACTATTACCAGATAGTTGTTGCCCCATAGATCCAGACCCGTCGCGTATAACTAAGATATCGTCATAATCCTTAGGAGATTCTTGGGCATTCCACAATTGTTCTAGCGTTTCGTCATACGGTCTTAAAATATTCCTCCAGCAACTATTATTGTCTATATAGGCTTGCATAATATCATATAAGAACATAGAATTGGCATTAATCTTAACAGAATCATCGCCCTTTTCTAATGATGTAAGATACGCTTGGCGGCGTTCTTCATCATGTTTTAAAAAGGCATTACGATATTTAAGATTCGCCTTAGATGGTACATGATTATAGTTAATATCATTCCATTGGTTTAGCGATGCCTTTCGATCTACCACCGCTAAATGTTCACGCAATTTAGACAATATTTTACGATACTCTCGTGCATTTAGATGTAACAAGGATTGTAAAATAGCCGCCTCAGAACGCTTCTGCTTAGACGATGTATTATTGGACGGCATCCATTTCGCTAACAAACTAATAGAATCGCCCAGTCCGCAACCCATTACATCACGTCTAAACTGATTGACAATTAGCTCACCCAGTCCATCATGTAAAATACCACTCGTCGTATCAAAAAAGATGCGTAACACATCATCCCAACGGCCATAGTTCCACAACTCAGTACCAATGATGAATTGCAATGCCATCTCTGGATGCAAATCACCAATTTTAGTAAGCATCATACGAAATACATCACGCTCGCCAAGGCCTAGCTTAATATGACGGGCATACATAAGCCATTTCATGGTATACAGAGGGTCTTCCTCATAGGATGTAATGAATAAACGTAATGCTTCTACTGCATCCATAACACCATCAGCACTATAGAAATATCGATCATGTGTACTTTTACCATAGAAATTAACTGCTACATTACGCAACGAAGGTACTGAGAAATTAAGATCTACTAGCGTACTGCCACTCGTACTATACGCAGTACCACCATTAGCGGTATAGGATTTTTCATTATTTGTTAAAGCGTCCATAAATGTATTCATAGTTCATATCTCCTTGGCATATAAAAAACCGCTGCGGATTATCACAACGTAAATTTTGAAAGCAAAATAAACAAGATAACCATGAGCGGTTACAATACAAAGTTCAATACAATTACTAACCTTATCGAGGCTAAAGCTAACTAGACACGATATCCGAGACCAAACGGTCTCTATCATTACTCTTTTAATTTAATCAATAGGAATTTGCTGCTTGTGTCTAACCTTATGAACCGTTTATGAACGATAACTATAAAATTATACTAGATTCTATCCTCATCTCAATAAAGCTATGTATATGATAGGATTGCTGTTAGAATCTAAGTCTTTCTGTTCTAATGTTGGTGATTTAATTCACCTGTTGATGTAATTATAATACACGTACCCGTGTGTGTCAACAATTATTTTTAAAATATTTTGCTTTCTTAAACCAATTATTACTCTCCCATACAACACATTATTTATGATTATTCATATACTTGATAATATCATCTAAGGAAATGTCTTGATTTTTGCCTCGTAATAATCTCCACACCCGTCTAATAAGCTTGTAAAATAAATATAAACCAGCCAAGGGAAAAAATATACCAAATAGATTTTGCTCTAATGGATTTCGTGGTTGAGGAAATGGTCCAGGCATAGGTCCTATAATATTAGGCCAACTGTGTTCTCTATACACACCTTCAGGATGAACACCGGTTTTATTTCTATTAGAAGAAATATACTCCATTGCATCCTCGCATAATTTAGGATCTTCCTTTTTCACACTTTCAAAAGCTTCCTTAATAACATCTGTTTTCATATAATACACCTCTATACTACTAAACAATATAAGAATAACTAAGTGATTACATGTATATTGTACAAAAGTGTATGCGTATAAAACATCTCATTAGAGTTCTAGTAATCAGTTCTACAGCCAATGCCATTCTTTCGTCCACTCTTTTTAGCACGTCTAGTTTAACGCATCCAAACTATTATCTGCACAAAAATACTTAATATAATATTAATTTATATAAGCATTTACTACAATATAAACATATAAATGAAAGAACTCAACTTTACGTTATATTTTAAACTTTAGCTATAGTCATTTATTTGGATGATTTGCGTAACTAATGCTATTTTTAAACGATTACTTCATTGTGTCCATATATTTAGTAAAACTGGGTTTCATACTGATGAATAAACCATATACATCAAAAAATATTTGTATATTCTATACACTTGTGTTGGTATTTATACTGTTTTATCAATATGTAACTCTTGGTTATATGTTACATGATTTTTTTATCTATTAACATCTAATTCAATATTATAATTTTTAATTGTTATATCAATAATATCCTTAGCTAAATTAGTAAGTTTCCAATACTCTATAAATGTAGTTTTTTCAAATTTTAGTGATTTAATTAATTCTATATCAGCATGAGCTATAACTTTATCTCTAAATTTTTTAATCTTCTTTAGCACATTATAATATTCACCATGCTGTTTATCTAAGCATTTTTTCTCTTGATTATACCAATCAATTAAAGATTGAAACTCACAATCTAGATTGGATGAATTTTTATTAACATACTCTATTATTGAAAATATATTCAGAGAACTATTATAATCAAATAGTTTATATATCGCCAATATATATGAGTCTACACAGCATCGTATTTTAGCGTCAAACAAATCAGTACGAGGAAATTCAGACTGTTTATCAAGAGCGTCATACAACAAATATAAATTATCAATATAAATTAATTCTTCATAAATATAAAATAGTGTCTTCTTAAAACCGTTAAAATCCTTAATTTTTTTCACATTATCATCTCCATTTAAACTTTACATGTCATTTTCTATAAATACAATGAGTTTAACTTTAACCAGTATATCTGATATGATTTTAAATTTATTACAAAATAGGTTTATTAAAATTAGATGTTTATCTAGGGTTAGGCAGTGTAATATATTTTGTGTAAACTGTTCTCAAACAATTGAAAAGAGAACCAATCTTCTCTATGATTAAGTTACCAATCAAAATCGCAGAAAGAAGGTTGATTCTCTATCTTTAATGGTAACATAATCTCAGTTGATACTCCAGATAATTATTCAATTTTTATGGATTTATTTCGTAATGAACTGGAAACGATGTTAAATACGCTATTACTAGCTGAATTAACTGAGTTTTTATCCTATGATAAATACGATGTCAGTGGCTATAATACGGGTAATTCTCGGAATGGCTATTACGAGCGTTCATTACATACTATTTTCGGTAATATTACTATCAAAATACCTCGCGATCGATTGGATCAATTTCAAAACAAATTACTTACACCGTACAATCGGAATTTTGGTAATCTTGAAGAAATGATTATACAGTTATATCAAAAAGGTATTACCACTCGTGAAATAGCTGATATTATTGAAAAAATGTATGGTTGCTATTATTCGCCACAAACTATTTCTAATATGACTCAAGTTGTTGCAGAAGAAGTGGATGCGTTTCATAATCGGCCATTACCTTCACGGTTTGCTGTAGTCTATCTAGATGCTACTTTTATTACCGTTAAACGTGGTACAACGCAAAAAGAGGCTCTTCATGTTTTAATTGGTATTACACCATTAGGCGAGAAACATGTTGTTGATTATGGCATATATCCTAATGAAAGCACATTAGCCTACAAAGAGCTATTAGATCATGCAAAACAAAGAGGTCTAGAAGACATTCTTCTTTTTGTCGGTCATGGTTTTCAAGGATTACAGCAAGCTTGTCAGGAAATATATCCAAGAGCACGTTTCCAACGTTGTTGGGTACATATAACTCGTATGGTACGTATGCTAATTAGAAAACATGATATAGCTCCTGTATTGGCACAATTAAAGTTGGTCTATACTGCCAATACAATACAAGTAGCTGAGACAGCTTTGTATAACTTTTTAGAAACGTGGTCGTCTAAGTATCCTAAGATTGCGAATACATTATCCGATATTACTGATTTATTCACTTTTTAGAATTTCCTGAATCTATTAGGCCGTCAATCTATTCTAATAATCTAATTGAAGGCTGGAACAAACATCTAAAAAGACGAATCAGCCATAAAGAGCAGTTTCCGTCAATCGAGTCATTAGATACATTTGTATGCACATTTGCTAGTGAGTATAATGCTAAATTCTTTGGTAAAATACATCGTGGATTTGGTGCAGCATTTAGCGAGTTACAAAATATGTTTGGTAATTGAGAATAAAAAACGTTTACACAAAATTATTGACACTACCCAATAAATTAACATTTCGCTCCAATGTATCTAGTCTTGATTCAATTTGCACTAAGTGTCCTTTATACATGGTTATAAATTTATGTAAACCATTATAAATATTTTCAATTTCACCATTTAATTGTTCTACATGAAAGTTCAATTTATTATTTACACTAGCAATCAAATCAAAAGATAATAAATTCTGTTCAGCTAATTTCTGTAAAGTCTGTTGTGCCAAATACTGTGCTTTACTACGATTCTGATTAATAATTGCTTAAAGTTTTCTATTTGATCCAGTAAATGATTCTATTAAACACTTAAAGAATCCTTTTCCTGCTAACGTATTACTGGCGCTATCCGCATCTGTTAATAATGCCATACTATCAAAAACAAGACGATTAATTGTTTGTCGATTATTTTTATGTTGATTAATAATTAAATCTATTTAATCATTAAAGAAATTTTTATCCTCTACTGTAACAACATCATTATTTATAACATTTAATTCATTCATTTTTTCTCCCCATAATATATAGCAAAAGTAACAGTAATAAATAATTAACTATAATTTCAAAATTTTATATTAAAGGCTCATCTAATGTTCCTGAGCCCCTTGTTTCAAACTCAACCTTTTTAATACCATTCAAAGTAGAAAGTTTTGAAAATATTTGCTCACTACGCATATAATCACTAATTATTATTCTTTTCTCTTGATCATTAGAATATTTATTAAAATACCAATCTCCAATTTTATAAATCGCCAACTCTATATTACAATCAATTGCTTTTTTTAAAGCATCAAATGCTGCTTCAAAATTTTCTTCGACTCCTATATCGGTTTTAAAAAATCTAGAATAATTATATGCAGCTTCACCCAATCCACTTTTATATGATAATTTATAATATTCTATTGCTTTTTCGTATGAGACACTCCCACTTAAACCTTTTTCATAAAAATATCCCAACATATTTAATGAATGAGGCTCATTGTATTCTCCACCAATAGAATAAAAATAAAATGCAAGATTATAATTTATTTCACCATTTAAACCTTTAAAGTGAATTTTTCCTAAATTATATGCACATAAGCCATTTCTACAATTAATACCTTCTTCATATAATTCAATCGCTTTAGAAATATCAATATCAACATTATCACCAGTCTCATATCTTAATGTTAAGTTATTTAAAGACATACCTTTCACATATATGCTATTAGCTTTTTCAATTGCATTTTCATAATAATAAATCCCTTTATTTTTATCTTGTTTACAACATAACCCTTCATCATATACCTTTCCCAGTAGAAAATAGACATCATCATAATCGTTCTCCAAAGCTTCATTAACAAGATCTAGACAGACTCTATAGTTGCAGTTAATTCCACGCCCATATAAATAACACGATGCTAAATAAAATATTTCTGATAAATCACCAGCTTCATAGTTCGCTTTAAATATATTAAAAGTCTCTTCATATTTTCCTTTATGATACAACTCTACTCCTGGAGAAGAATATGAACCGACCCCTTAATGTTAGACCAAAAGTCTTAACATTAAGGAGGTCGGTTTTTCTATGGCAAAATATAGCCTTATATTTAAATTAAAAGTCGTTACCGCATATCTAAACGGCGAGGGTGGATATGAGTATTTAACTAAGAAATATGGTGTAAAGACTACATCGCAAGTTTGTCGTTGGATTAGTGCATTTAAAGAATTTGGTAAAGATGGTTTGTGTCGAAAGCGAAATAATACAAGATATACTTCAGAATTTAAGCTAGCTGTGGTAGAGTCATATTTAACTAGTGAATTATCGTATCGGCAAATTGCATTACAATACGGGCTGAATAATCCTTCATTAATAGCTCGCTGGAAATCGGATTTTATGAAATATGGGGCCAATGCTTTTGTCGAGCGACCGAAAGGACGAATACCTACCATGAGTCGAACAGATGAAAAAGCAAAGATTAGCACACATACTAAATCTCGTAACCAAAAGAAGAAAAAAGAATTAACACCAGAGCAAGCTCGTATTTTAGAACTGGAAAAACAATTACGCTATGCTCAAATAGAGAATGCCTATTTAAAAGAATTAAGGAGATTGCGCATCGAGGATGCTCGGAAAATGAAAGAGCAGCAAGAATCATTAGCAGTCTCTAAAGAGAATTCAAACTAACTGAGATTCTTTCTGCCTTATGTTTTCCAAAAGCAACATATATGTACTGGCAACAGCGCTTTGATCGAGTAGATCCAGATCTACAAATACGAATAGCTATTGAAGATATTCGTAAAGACCATCCCAACTATGGATATAGAAGATTGTTACCCTTGTTACAATCACGAGGTATTGTTGTTAATAAGAAACGATTACAACGAATTATGCAAAAGTTCAATTTGCAAGTAATAACATTTTCTCGTAAGAGCCGAAAATATAATTCATATAAAGGTGTTAAAGGACGGATTGCACCTAATCGCATTAAGCGTAGATTCCATTGTAATCAACTACATCAAAAAATTACTACAGATACAACTGAATTTAAGTATTATGAACTAGATGCAAATGGTGCTTTGAAAGTCAGAAAACTATACTTAGATCTATTTATGGATTTATATAATCTTGAAATTATCAGTTTTAGTATAAGTCCTACACCATCAGCTGAGTCTATACTTTCAGCACAACAACAGGCGATTGAAAAGACTGCTGATGCTAAGTATCGGCGGACATTTCATTCTGACCGTGGTTGGGGTTACCAAATGAAAGCGTGTCAACACAATTTAAAAGTGCATAATATATTCCAAAGTATGTCTAGAAAAGGTAATTGTCTCGATAATTCACCAATGGAAAATTTCTTTGCCATCTTAAAACAAGAGATGTATTATGGCAATACTTTTCAGAGCTATGATGAGTTAAAAATGGCGATTGAAAACTATATTATGTATTACAATACTAAACGAATTAAGGAAAAATTGAACTGGCTAAGTCCAATTGACTATCGTTTAGCTACTACTGCAGCATAAAAAATTCCGAGCAACCAGTTTAGGTTACTCGGAAATAAAAGTCTAACTTTTTGGGGTGCAGTTCACTCAAATTCAAAAAAAGGAAGTTTTTAACAAAACAATCTATTAAATAAGAAATGATATAATATCAGTACAAAAATATAAGCTTGAAGTATTAACAAATCATGTATTTAATAATTTATAAATTTTATCAGATATATCTAATTGTAAAGATAACTCTAGCCATAACCATTGTCCATTTGGATTTAGTTCTAAGAAAATCCAAGAACCATGTTTATTAACAATAAAATCAAATGCACCAAATTTCAAACTATAATGTATTAACATATTATAACAGAATTTTTTAATATAATCAGGACATTCAATAATATCATATTTATGATTTATATAGTCTAGTCTCCAATCCAAATCATTTTTACATTGAATTTTAATACTATATATTTTATCATTAATACAAATTATTCTAACTTCAAATAATTTTTCAATATATTCTTGTAAATATACTGGTGTTAATGAAATATCAACATCACATTTTCGTAAGTAGTTTGTATTAAATACCTCTGTAAAATTACCGTTTGTAATTTTAGCTGTAGATAAGGGTTTAATAATACTTTTAAACTCACAAAACTCATTATACTTTAATAGAGAATTACCAATATATGATTTTGGTATTTTAATATCATAGTGGCTTGCATAAAGTAACTGATTAACTTTGTTTTCGCAAAGCTCTAAAATACTTGGTTTTGTTAAAACAGTTCCAGGGAAAGTTTCAATTAAGCCCTTTATTAATGTTAATATGTCTTTTTTTATTAATGAATGATAAATAGTGTCATATTTTTCAAGATTAGGATATACTGGCTTTCTATAATAAATAGATTTAACTTCATTATTATGTAGGATATTATTATTATCGTCAATAATAGTCCATCCTTCTCCATCAATATTAATAATATAGTTGCTTATCTTATCAATATTTAATCGAAAAAAATTCGTTTCGTTAAAGTACTTATTAATTATATAGGTACTTGTTTGATCATAAGAACTTGTAATTATCAATATATACATATTACACTGCCCTTTTAGATATCAATAGAAAGATAAAAAATAAAATAACTAAAGTTATAATAAGCCATTTAATACCATATTCTAAAAAACTAGCAAAATAATCAGCTTTTCTTTTAACTTGCTGCCAGTCATAATAAATATGCCAAAAAAGCTCAAACTCTTTATTATTAGAACTTTTTAAATCTGAAAATTTCATTGTTCCAAAGCTTCTAGTTTTTGTAGCTTGATAGAATATAAACAATAAGTTAGTAAAGCTGTAAATAAAAGCTACTAGAATTACAGTTAGAAATGAAATTTGTTCAAAGGCAGCAAAGAATATTAAAAAAAAGTCAAGTTTAGTTATAGCTAGGGTTATAAATCCTATTGATAATGTTATTAAAAAATTAATTTTTTGGTAACTAATAGATTGTCGCCCTAAATTAATATTATATTTACTAAGAAGAGCTTCTTTTTCTATGTTAAATTCGGCTTTTGATAATGTAATATAATGGCTTAATAAATTTTCTCTTAATTTTGCTTCTAACTCAGAACTTATCTGATAACTATAATGTTTCTCTAATGAGAAAATATTAAAACAATTATTTTTAGTAAACTTAACTTCAATTCGATATATACCTAATGTAATATTAATAAAAGTTAAATACTTTTTTGATGTTATATTTCCAAACCAAAAAAAATCATTATTAGTATATGCTAGAATAGGAATTTTTCCCCATACAATTAAGAGTATTTTTAATACATATTTACTAATCTTAACTAACCTACACTTAAATAACCTACATTTCATATACATTAAATTCATCAGGATCAGAATCTTCTAAAGCTTCAGTAATCATTGTGGGTCCCATTTTAATAATCTCAACACCATAATTATTATAAATCGAATTAAATTCTAATACAGCACTGTTATCATTGCACAAGGATAACAAATGCAACTCTTTTCTTTTCATAAAGTATCTCCCCATAATTTAAATTGTCCCAGTACTACCGATACCACCTGTACGTACGCCTGTTGCGTCGTCATCGTTGGTAATAAGGTATTTGGAGAAAATGCCTTGCGCAACGCGTTCGCCTTTTTCAAGGGTAACAGGTTCGTTGCCAAAGTTTAGGAGGGCAATCATGATATGACCTTCATTGTCCTCATTGTTGTAGTAATCACTATCGATGATACCAGTACTGTTCACCAATGCTAGTTTACGTTTAATGGCCATGCTAGAACGGATATGGATGGCAAGGTATTCGTCGTATGCCATGAAGGCCTTAAGGCCTGTCGGCACGAGAACCACTTGATTTGGTTCTAAAGTAACAGCTTCAGCGCATTCAATATCATAGCCTGCGCTTTCTGTGGTTTTACGTGTTGGTAAATTGATATTTTGTTCTTCAAAAGCAGAAACTACTTCAAAGCCACGAATATCCATGTAACACCTCTTATTTCAAACAATCTTTACGGGACAAGTTAATACGGCCTTGTTTATCGATTTCAATAACTTTAACCATAATTTCGTCGCCTACATTTACAACGTCTTCTACATTTTCAACGCGTTCTTTTGCAAGTTTAGAAATATGTACAAGACCTTCTTTACCTGGTAATACCTCTACGAAAGCACCGAATGCCATCAAACGAGTTACTTTACCAAGGTATACTTCCCCTACTTCAACTTCTTTAGTGAGGTTTTCAATGATTTGTTGCGCTTTTGCAGCACCTTCTTGGTCTACAGAAGAGATGAATACTGTACCATCATCTTCGATGTCGATTTTTGCACCTGTTTCGTCAATGATGCTACGGATTACTTTGCCGCCAGAACCGATTACGTCACGGATTTTATCTGGATCAATTTTCATTGTAATGATGCGTGGCGCATATTGAGACATTTGTTGACGAGGTTCAGCAATGGTATCTAGCATAATGCCCATGATGTGCATGCGGCCTTTATGAGCTTGTTCCAATGCTTCGTGAAGGATTTCACGAGACAAACCGGATATTTTAATATCCATTTGGATGGCAGTTACACCTTTAGCTGTACCAGCAACTTTGAAGTCCATATCGCCAAGAGCATCTTCCATGCCTTGAATATCTGTTAAGATCGTATAGTGTTCACCTTGTGTTACAAGACCCATAGCGATACCAGCTACAGGAGCTTTAATAGGCACACCAGCATCCATTAAGGACAATGTGGAACCACATACGGATGCCATGGAGCTAGAGCCATTAGATTCTAATACTTCAGATACGAGACGCAATGCATATGGGAATTCTTCTTCGCTAGGAATTACAGGTACTAATGCGCGTTCAGCCAAAGCACCATGACCAATTTCACGACGTCCAGGGCCACGGGAGGAACGAGTTTCCCCTACGGAGAAGGATGGGAAATTATAGTGGTGAATATAGCGTTTTTCTGTTTCTACACCAATGCCATCAATAGTTTGTTTTTCAGACAATGGCGCTACAGTAGCTACGTTCAATACTTGAGTTTGGCCACGTGTGAATAGGCCAGAACCATGTGTACGAGGCAATACACCTGTACGGCAAGAGATTGGGCGAACTTCATCAAGTTTACGGCCATCTGGACGGATTTTTTCAACAGTGATCATATGACGAACGATTTCTTTCGTCATAGCATCGAATGCTTTATTTACATCACCTAAGTTATCTGGGTAGATGTCTGCGAAATGTGCTAATACATCTTCCCGAACTTCAGTTTCTTGTGCATCACGTTGTTGTTTATCTGCACAACGAACCGCTGCATCAAGTTTATCATGACCATACGCACGAACGGCTTCAGCGATTTCAGCAGGTACGTCTTTGCTTTCAAATACGCGTTTTTCTTTGCCTACTTTAGCTTTTACATCTTCTTGGAATGAAACGATTTTCTTAATTTCTTCGTGAGCAGCCATGATAACTTCAAGAATGGTTTCTTCCGGAACCTCTTGCGCACCACCTTCAACCATAAGGATAGCGTCTTTTGTACCAGCTACTACGATGTTAAGGTCAGTTTCTTCTAATTGGGCCTTTGTTGGGTTTACAACAAACTCACCGTTGATACGACCCATGCGAACGCCTGCAATAGGACCAGCCCATGGAATATCGGAAATAGACAATGCTGCAGATGCACCAATCATACCGCAAATGGCAGGATCACAATCTTGATCTACAGACATAACTGTTGCTACTACGTGTACTTCGTTGCGTACACCTTTATCAAATAATGGACGAATAGGACGGTCAATCAAACGGCTATTCAAAATGGCAGATTCAGGTGGGCGTGCTTCACGTTTAATAAAGCCACCTGGCAAACGACCAATAGCGTACATTTTTTCTTCATAGTCTACTGTAAGTGGGAAGAAATCAATATCCTTCGCCTCTTTAGAACCTGTAGCGGTAACGAGTACACGAGTATCGCCATAACCAACCATTACGGCACCGCCAGCTTGTTTTGCAAGTTCCCCAGTCTCAA
>ERZ773038.1262-NODE-1262-length-14530-cov-13.920415_pt1 | contig 14530 bp, 13 predicted proteins | sample MGYA00511665_ERZ773038 | MGnify/ENA primary metagenome ERZ773038 (study PRJEB29015, sample SAMEA2737966) | human oral metagenome | biome: human oral; feature: human-associated habitat; material: dental | place: China | collected 2028 ... | reverse complement strand
TTTCAGGCAGAGTAAAGATAATTGACTCACGGGTAGTCTTTCCGCCTTTACAAGTCCCTTTTAAATACACAATACCGTCAAAAGTTTTTGAAAATTGGACATTCCCATAGTCCTTATGATGGCTCCACCCATTTTGTAAATTGGCATTTTGCCAAGCTGTTGGATTGCTTTCTGACTTTAGTAAAGCCACATAGTCAGAGTTATTAGTGGATTTTGATTGTTGTACTAGGTAGCGCCATGGCCTCCAGTTATTATCAAAGCCATTCTCCCTAACTGCCATGTATCCCATTGATGTTGTAAATCGCTGAATAGCCTCTACTGAATTTGGGTTAGGTCTGAATACTTCTAACATCCCCCAAGCGCCAAAAGGATTGTTGGGAGAAGTTCCGTCTATCCACCAATGCCCAGTATTTGTCATTGAGTTGAAATCTTGTTTGATGAGTTTTCCAAAACCTCTATTATCTGTAAGCTGATATTGCTGAATAGGCTGGTCATTGGCGTATATATCACCTTTCACATCCAAGGCTCCACGCTCACGGATTTTATTGACCCCAACCCCTGACCTGTCATAAGACAAGACTACGCTCTCTGTGGGCACATTGACCATGAACTCAGTACGAGTGAACTTGTCCTCTAGTGTACCAATGACGACCCATGACTGATTAGCTAGATAATTGCCTGCAAGATTAGCCTGAGAATTGACTAAATTTGAGATACTTGTCCAGGATCCAGTGGCTGGTCCTGTGTCTGCTTGAAAGTTAGTAGTCCCAAGCCTTGCGGCCTTGAATGTCAAGGTCATTGAGTTCTTTTGACTGCCCGAGACAGCCAGAGGCGCAATCTTGGCATTTCGTGTGACAGTCAATGTGCTAGAGGTTGAGCCTGTTCTAGCTATACTAAAGCTGAGAGCAGGGGCGAAATACTCAAGCAAGGTTACAGACACCTCTTTAGTATCCGACCATCTACCACGGCTGTCAGATACACTAGCTCTGATTTTGATGGTGCCGTGATAATTCATAATGCCAAGACTGCCACCGTTTGAACTTGTGGACTGGTTTTTGCCAACGATTTCAGCATAGTATCCAGTGATAGACGAGCCGTAGGAGCCGACTGCGCCATTAAACGCTACTTTGATGTTGGAGATTACCTGAATGAACGTGTTACCGCTTGGGATAAGGTTCTGAGCAGCACCGTTCAAGTCTGACAAGGAAACTCCTGTAAATGTGGGTTTTACATTTGCTGGCACGCTTGCCATGAATGTAGTGGACTGTGTTCCAGTCTTGGTAGATCCTGAGTAGGTATCTACATAGACTGTCCCAGTCCCACTTGCTGAGTTGGGAATGTCATTGGCAAAGTCAAGAGGGATCGTCCAGCTAGTAGATGTGTCTACATTCGTTGCAATCGTTCCTGACTTGCCAGCCCAGGCATAGCGCACTGTGTGCTTAAAACTGGAGCTTTGGCGGTTGACGTTAATAGTAACCGCACTGCCAATGACTCCAGCGCTCACGCTTACAGAGCTAGAGCGTGGGATAGTCGTCAGACTGAGGCTTGCTGATACTGTAATAGTCCCATGCAGCCCGTTATTGGGGTTGAACATACAAGAGATAGGGAGCGTTTTAGTCCCGTCTGCGTTGTGGCTGATTGTACTTGAACCGCTAGCCAGCGTGTACTCCTCGCCTGATGTCTCCCAGGTCGGATAGCTGTAATGCACATTACTGCCGTCTAAATTGAGAGACAACGTACTGTCTCCTTGATGGTTATGAGTATAGTAGGCGCCTGTACGGCTAACTGTCATCCGCCAGTTGACGGTTGATGTGTTAGCCGTGATACTCTGAGAGCCCTGCTCTACATAGACATTGAGATACAAGCTCCCACTTGAACCACTAAATTTAGCCATTTTACTCCTTTCTATCCTACATACCTTATAACGTTCATGTCTGAATTGAGATGATACTGTTCTTCTCTAAAACGTCCAATTTGAATGGTCTTAGAGAAGATACCATTCTCAATGTGGATTACTCCTTGACTGATGTACATAACCTCTACACCAGCGCTAAACATTGAAATTCGCCCATTGGGATTGAACATCATGCTAGAGCTGCCGTCATTCTTACCGATGACCAAACCTTCATTGCTAGAGCTCATGTAAGTATCAATGAAATTCCAGCGGTCAGACAATTCTCCCAAGTCCTTAGCAATATTAGAAACACGCTGACTAGCTGCAATCAAATCTTTTTCAGCTCGTGCTCTTGCGCTCTCGTTTGCGTTGACAAAGTCCTTATAAGCCTTTATCCAGTTATCAAGCGTATCAGCGCTAGCCTTAGCCTCAAGCTCAGCCTGAATAATTCCAGCCTTCTCATTGAGAGCATTCAGTTGTTCCTGAGTCAGGCCTTGGTCGGCTTTAGAGTCTATATCCCTCTGAACATCTTCGGGAGCTTCTGAAAAGTCTGTAGAGACTGTTCCTACCTCTACTTTTGGAAAGGCAATCCAAACAGTAGCAGCAGTAAAAACATGTAAAATCAGCTCATTAGTTGCATTTGAGTTTTCTTTTTTCGTCAACTCAATGTCATAAAATTTCCAATCCGTAGTCAGCGAGACACCTTGCATAGTATTTCTATACCCTGCTCTAGCTTGCAAATTCGTATTATTGACAGTAGATTTTGCCCAAAAACTGAAACGAACAGATTTATTTTTCATCTCGTCAGCGGTGCCCAAACGTGTATCCCCACCGGTTCTAAACGTAACTTTTTGATTAGTCGCCTTACCGTTATAAGTAGATACAATTTTCAAGGTATTAGCTCCTCTGAATTTGCTATTAGTATCTATGCTTAAGGTAAGCTGTCCTTGTGTTTGCTCCTGACTATCATCTAAAAAGTAAGTTGAGTATCGCTCTCTTAGACCACGTTTGAATAGTGAATTAAGAAAGAGATTTCTTCCACCGACCTCAACTTTAGCCCAACGATCAGCCCATTTGTACTTCGTTTTATCTGCACTATCAGGTTTCTCATAATCTGAATAATGACCAAAATAACGCTGCCCGTTATCTGTCATTGTTAAACCAGAACCATCCGCATTGTCAGAATAAGCAAAGTGAACATAAGGTGTTCTTCCATCTGCTCCTGGTTTACCAGGTAGCCCATCAGCACCATCACGACCACGCCATTTGGTCCAGCGATAGTCAGCAGGATTGGCACTGTCAGTTGAGTTAAAATCAACGTACACTCCTATATAAGCCTTGTCAGCGTTAGTCTGGCTAAATCCACTACCTGAGATAGTATCAGCATAAGCTATATGAGTGTACTGTGTACGTCCATCAGCTCCTTTAGTTCCAGGAATACCTTGGTCGCCTTTTGGACCTTGCAAGCCTTGGAGTCCTTGTAAGCCGCGTTCTCCACGCTCACCTTTCTCCCCTCGGTCTCCTTTAGGACCTATTGCTCCCTGTGGTCCAGGGTCACCTTTCGGGCCTGTATCCCCTTTTTGACCTTGTAGCCCATCTGATGTATTGATGAGAGTCAACTGCTCAGATGATACCTCTTTGTTATCCACCCAGGCTGAAACTGTCAAAACCATCTTTTGATTGATGTCGGCAGCCCTCACAATGTAACTAGAGCTTGTAGCCTTGATTACACCATCCACAACCCAACGCCAGCCGCTGTTGATGACCTTGTTACCTCGCATTAAAGTAGGGGTCACAATAGTCTGACCTTGGCCATTCTTAAAGGCTATACCGTTGTCTGTAGCTAGCTTGATAGTGTAGGGCTTAGCGTCCTCTATCATTCTGTCTAGCTGTTGCTGAATGCCTTGAGATAGACGATTTTCAAGCGCCTTAGCATTTGAAAAAGTCGTTTTATTGTTTCTAGGATTGGTAAAGCTGATGACTTGCTCAGATACCCTCATCTCAAGCAAGAGAGTAGGGCTAAAGCCGTCATCATAGACTTTTACTGTGTCTCCTATTTCAAGATCCGCAAAGCCCTCAGCCTCATAAGTGACTGCTGGGTAACAGTTCTTTTTGAGTTCACGGTAGGCTGTTGAGCGGATGACCTCAGGATTTGAACTCTCTACAGTCATGTCCTTACGAGTCCACTGGTCACGGTCGCCTGTTGAGTGTGTGAAAGTAGACGGATACATCTGCATAGAGAGGGGGGCATACAATGCAGCCCCTGACTGGTAGAACTCACGTTCTCCCTTTGCATTGTTGACAGACCAAGCTCCAAGCCCTCTAATATCAACTACGTTACCTTTGTCGTCCTTACCTGTAGGGACAACCGTGTTATAGATCCCAGTTTTGTCAATCGTCCTAGTGATCGTCTTGAGGTTTTTCCCATACTTCAAGATTTTTGGGCTAATTTGACCTACTCCCTGGTGGCTATCGTCGTGCTCATGATAGACATTGACTGTAAATGACTTGATAGAGCTGTCAGCGTTTAGACGTGTGTCAAACTCGATTTCAGCGTCAAATTTCTTAGCTAGACTTAACAGTCTATTGAGTTTAGTATCTGTACCCTCCCACTCAGCAGAGATTTTTTTATTAGCAACTTCATTGATACCAATTTTTAAGAAAGTATAGTTTAGCAAGTCCATTTCCTCACAAAATTCCTTAAAGCTCATGGCTTTAGGGGACTTGTAAGGGATAGAGTACTCATTGATTAGCTCAAGGTTTAGGTTAATACTGTAACACTTGATAACTTTCTCATTTTCCTCAATTTTTCGGATGGTATGCAGGTAGGTTCTGCCCTTATATTTGAACGAGACAAAGGCTTTCTCATTGAGGGAGTTATAGGCCCTCTTTTTGCCTACATCCGAGATAATAGCCTTTTTAAAGACCGTAAAATCAAAGGTACTAGAGCCTGTCTCAAGGTATCTTGTCCAGGTATCATTGAAATAGTTCAATGTATCCTTTTTGTCATTGTCCACAAAGGCTACTTTTCTCAAATTTGAGTCATGTATTGTCAATAACATTGCTATAGATACCTTTCTTTAAATTCTACTTTGACAGTGGGCTTGGTCTTGACCCAACTTGAGTAATAGACCTCAAGCTGACTATTACCTGGAGGAATAGTCAAGAAACTTGAGCCATCTACGACGTCTACAATCTTCTCAAGGCCGTCCACTGTGACAGTGTCATTCTCGCTGTTTAGCACAACGTTTGAACCGATTGGGTAGCGGTTCGGCACATCACCGATTGCTGGGACAAAATCCTTACGGTACAGTAGTCCGTCTATGTACATGTGAGTAACCATAGGTTTATCATGGTAGGCCCCAAGCATGACATGGATCTTAGCGGACTTTCTGCCTTTGATTTCAGGGATGGTAAAGCTGTAATGAGATCCTTGGTAGTATACCTGGACCCTGTCATCATTCCGCTTTATTTCAAATTGTCCGTTTGAGGACGTGAATGGGTTCACCTTGCTATCTGATAGACCTGTAAAGTTCCAGCATTTAAGAAAGTAATAGCTGCCCTTTCCATCAGATCCAAAGACATTAAACTCACAATCTTGCCCCTGAGTCCGTTTGAATGTTTCGACACCATACAAAAACTGACCATTTGTGTCAGAAATTGTAATCTTGATAAAACCATATTGATTGATTGCGCCTGGTAAAAAAATCTGTTTACCAAAGATGTAGTCATCAAGAGAGCCAACACCTCCAGCGCTGTCTACAGGGATGTCCCATGTCAAGCCTGTAGCGTAGTTTTTAGTATCAGTACCGTTAAACTGGTCTCTTAGCTTAATGTGCTTTTTATCCCATAAAGTCAAGATTTCAGATACACCTTTCACATTCTCGCTGTTGTCGTTTGTGATCGTCTTGTTCTTCGTTGCCCTAGTAAAACCATCTGAGATTTTATTACCTCGGAAATCAAGTAGCACCTCAGACCGTTTGACTAGACCTATATCAGCCTCTTCACGGTCACCGACCTCAAGAGCTCCACTAGCATTAACTAGACCGATATAGCCATTCTCGGCGTTATTCTTAACCGTAACGACAGGAAAAGCTGGGACGTTGCCATTATTGACCAAATTAAAAACAACCTTGTCAGGTTGCTCTTGTCCGTTATCAAAGCGCTTATAGGTTGAGCCGTGAGCCACTCCGTCAGGGATAATCAGGTCAAAACTGCCCTTTTGGAACCATCTAGTAATGTTGTCCATGTCCACAGAGCCAGATACTAGGCCCATGTAGTACTTGTCAGGCTCGTCTGAAATGACAATCTTGACAGCCTCTGAGGTGTTAAAAATACCAGCTAGTTTGTGCTTGGCTATTTCAAGTGTCATGCCGTTTCCATATTGCATAGCAAACTTGACTTTGATGGTTTTGGCGCCTGTTCGTACTTCTTGGAGATTGACTCCCAAAAGTGGAGCGTCATTTGTGACGACGTGGCGCTCATTTCCTACTGGACGGATGATGTCTATAATGTCAATAACCTCAGAGAGGTCAAATCCATTGATTGTGATTGTGTCATTATTCATTAGATAATACCTCTCATCATGTTATCAATCATTAACTTATCATTTTGATAGTTAGTCATTGGGTCTCCGATTTTAGCAACCAGAGTACCGTCATCTAGCACCATGTATACAGGGCGCTTGACAGCCTCCTCAGCCACTTCAAGAGCTCTAGTTAGGACTTTGTCAGCCTGGTCACGGATAACCTCGATTTGGCTTGTTTCTGCTCGTTCTGTGAGTGATTTGAGTCTAAACTGACTAGATACAGTATGTTTTCCTAAACCTAGCAAGTCCTCAGCGCCAAATTTGAACGCTGACATCTCTTTCTGAACGTATGCCAGACTATCAACTACATCAGAGCTATTCTGTTCAATACCTACGGCAATACCTTGAGCGATATAGCGTCCGACATTGTCTCTAAATAGTCGTGACGGACTGTGGATCTTAGCCTTAGCCTGTGCAGCTCTTTCAGCTTGAGCGACAAGAGCATTAGCTGCAGCTGTCACGGCTCCTAGAGCTGAATACATACCTTGTGCCAAACCTTGGCCGATCATGCTCCCTGCGTATCTCATAGAGCTTACACCTGACATAGCTGTAGAGCGTATTGAACTCAACATAGCTGACATTGCAGCTGTTGCTGATCCAATTCCTGAACGAATACCGTTAGTAATTCCGTTAGAAACCCCACGCCCTGCCTGTTGGCCAGCTTGTGTCATCTGAGTTGCTGATTGCATGACCACAGAGACCATCTGTTGCATGCTTGCTTGCACGGATGATAGAGCCTGAGTCATTGCTGAGCTGATACTTGAGGCAAGTTGAGACATAGCTGATGAGGCTGATGTCGCTGATGAGTTAATCATCGACAATGTAGAGGCCATCATAGAGGCCCCACTTTGAGCCATTATCATTGCATTAGCTAGAGACATCATTCCTGTTTGTAAAGCCGTAACGCTTGCCACAGAGCCTCCAAGGCTCGCAAATGAGCTCATGACCGATGTAGCAAAGGTGCTCATAGCTGTACTTGCCATTGTCATTGTCTCAGGTAGTGTGCTGAGGCTAGTGCTCAAAGATGTCAAAGCCGTAGGTAGTGATTGCATAGCTACGCTTGCAATCTGTGCCGATGTAGCAATTAAACTCAATCCTGTCCCTGCTTGTTGTAACCCTGGCCCAGCTGTAGTTATGCCTGAGGCTGCAATAGCAGCAAGTCCAGTAGCCACTGCAGCTAAAGTTCCTACTAAATCAGCAAGGTTAAGATCTACAAGGATTTTAATTCCCTCAGCCATGTATTTAACACCTAGACCAGCATTTTTAGCAGCATTTCCGATACTGTCGAAAATACCTGCAATCCCATCAAGGACATTACGAATAGCTGAACCAAAGGACTCGACTACACTACCAGCGCTCTCTAAAATGGAACTGATTTGCTCGCCAAGAGTCTTAAATAGATTTGTGATACTCTCAATAATTGGGCTGATTTGACTGATCAGATTATTAAACGCCTCTACTAAGGACTGGAGCACTGGAGCTACTGCCTGAACCATTTCGGAAATAGCTGGCATGAATGGAGCTAAAGCCTCAATGATTTGTACAATCGCTCCAGACACAACTGTCACAACTTGTACGAAAGCATTTGAAAGTATTTCAATAATAGGTGTCACAGCCGTTGCTATCTCAGCAATACCTGAGCTGATAGCCGTTATAATCTCGCTAATAGCTGACCCTAATGCTGTAATCACAGGAGCTAGTCCACTAAATGAGCTGATAATTGAGCTAATTGCTATCCCAGCAGCTAAAATTAGGGGTGATAACATTGCGAATGCTGAGGCTACAGTAGGTAGCACAGGTGCTACGATTACTAAAGCCTGAGCCAAGCCTTGTAAAGCTAGGTTTAGAATAGTTCCAATAGCCGTACCTACACTTACAATAACATCACCTACAGCTTGTAAGATTGTTGCGATACCTTGACCTTGTGTTCCCATCAAAGCAAACGCCGCCCCTAAAGCCAAAATAGGGACAGCTAGGGCTGCAATAGTTAAAGGATTGACCATTGATAACCCTTGTCCAATCCCACGAAAAGCAGCGCCAACGCCTTGGCCAATACCTCTAGCAGCTGCGGCTACACTTTGCCCAAGACTACGGATGACAGATACAATTTGCGACCCTATCGAGCTGACAGTTGATGTGGTGCCGCTCAATGCCTCTGTAGCTTTACTCTTAAATAAACCAAAAGGGTTGAATGTTTTTAAGAAATTAAACGCTTTGAAAGCGACAAGTGCTCCACCAATACCTACAACTAAGCCTCTCCAAATATCTCCACTAATTGACTGAGATAATTTTGAAATCCAGCTGATAACTAATGAAATAGCGTTTACTACATGACCTACTGCAGCTCCTATGACATCCCAAGGGATGACATCTCCTAATTTTCCAGCAAGTTTTAAAGCTGCAACTGTGAAATCCTTGAAAGCACTGTAAGCATTTTTAATAGCTCCAGTGTTAGCAAATGCCTCAAGAGCAAATTGAACGCCAGCGGCTAATTCTTGGATAACTACATTTACCAAAATTACCCCATTAGCAATACCCTCAACAACATTACTAAACCCATTGCTTTCACTGGTCAACTCCTCGAAAAGAGATTGCACTGTGACCACAATATCTCTGATTGAGTCTGAGATGTAATTAAATACGCCCTCTTTATTAAAAATAGCAAAGAAATTAGAGACCATTTGACCTGCTTGAGCAAATCCATTAGATAAGCCTGAGATAAACCCATCAATGTCAATGCTCTCTAGTAGCCCTCCCAATTTCTCAGCAATACTGTCAAAATTGATTTTTTCAAGAGCGTCAGATACTGCATTGACTGCTTTAATTCCAAACTTATTAAGTTTTTCAAAGGCTGGCATAAGTTTATTAGAGAGACTTTCTTTTGCCCCGTCTATAGCCTGGTCAACTGTTTTGAACTCTGTGGCCATCTTTTGGAAAGCGTCTGAGTTTCCTGCTCGGTTCATAGCGTCGAAAAAGTCCTCTGTCTTGACTTTTCCGTCTTGGACGGCTTTTACAAGCTCAGCCGTAGACATTCCCATCTCTTTTGCGACGGCAGCCATACCAGCAGGAGCTTGCTCCATCATGATCTTAAAGTCCATCCAAGCTATTTTAGGCTTACTTGCCATCTGTGTTGCCTGAGTTGACAATGATTTCATAGCTTGGGCTGGGTTTTCAGCAGAGGCTGCAAGTCCACCAAAGGCCTTAACTAGACTACCAACGTTCTTAGTCCCAACTGCGTCAAGTTGTGAGTAGGTACTAGCCATGTCAGAGGCTGAGTAGATGGTTTTGGTCGCAAAGTCCTGCATTTCGTCCTTAGCTGCCTTGATTTCCTCAGCTGATCGTCCAAAGGCTTGGAGGTTCCCTTCAAAGGTTTTCCAGGCTTTCTGTGAGCTATTGAGCTCAGAGGCCATTTCACGGATACCACTAGTAATAGTACCAATCCCTGTAGTAAGAGCAGAACTAATCAGATTAGCTCCTAAGACGGATTTAAAAACAGACCCTACTTTTGAGCCTGCGTTTTCAAGTCCACCGAATAGAGCTTTAAGCTTGCTTACTCCCGATTGAGCATTAGAGCCATCCATATCAACCTTGATAGTAACTGAACCATCTGCCATTTTGTACCTCCTTTCTAAAATTAGTAGTCAAATTCTTTAGGTAGGGCATACTCTTTTTTGAGTTTCTTCATGTTCTCCTTGTACTGCTTACTATCCCCTTTTTGGGGCTTGTAAGAGCGTATTTTCAGCACCTCAGCAAATTTAGTGTCGCTAGGTAGCCCATTTAGTAGAGCGTTGAACTTCTTCCAGTGTAGGCTGTTCTGAGCGTCTATGAGGTCAATGCCGTAAGCTTGGAGAAATGATGAGTAAATATACTCAGCGTCGTACTTCAAGCTAAAGAGACGATCTCCTCCCTCAGATTGACTCCTAGAGCGTATCTTGCTCTTGATGGGATTGCCTGCTAGGTCTAGCACTGGTGCTGTGTCTTTAGCTGGAATAATTCTGATATGCTCCTCAAAAATCATCTTAAAGATTGCTGTAGCTTGTTCAGGCGTCAAAGCCTGAGTAAAATCTACACCAGTCAAGATTTGAATGGCCAGAAAAGGCTTGTAAAGCTCGTCAATGTCATCATCATTGATCAGCTCCACCACTTTCAAAACCTTGTTAAAAGCGATATTCATTGGATACACATCATCACCAAGGACTAACTCATCTGTCAATTTCCTTGATAGATCCAGCATGTCAGTCACCTAGATATTTTTTGAAGGCGTCTGTATTGTTACGTTTCTCCCATTCTGCAATGACCCCTGTGATAGCCTCAAGTAAGTAAGCCATAGTATCGACGGTTGAGCCGTTAGAGAAATCATAGACCTTGTTATAAGCGTCTTGGTCAAACAACTCTGTCCATGACCCTTTTACTAAGTCTTGTAACGTTTCAAAGGCCTCACTGTCTTCTGTGTTGGCTAGTTTTTCGCCATCTTTTTTTAGCTTTTTACCAACTGACTCCATTTTGTGGATATTTTTGTCATTTGCTACAAATTCAAGCTTGAACTCTCCGAAATCAACAGGGATGACATTGTCACGTTTTTTAATTACTACCATTTGTTTTCTCTCCTACTAATTTTTAAATCAAAAATAAAAAGGGGAGCCTGTTCACTCCCCTAGATCAAATCATCAACCGACTACAGCAGACTGTTTAGGTGCTGAGTTCCAGCTGATAGTGCACTCAAAGGTCTCATACTCAGACGCATCTCCGCCTCCAATTTTGATACCTGAGACAGTAGCGACTCCGACATATTGAGTTTTGCCGTCAGCGTCTACCACTTTAAACCAGACATTACGCTCATCTCCAGTTTTAAAGCGCATAGCTGCGATAATAGCCTGAGCTGCGTCCTCTTTGATGTAGTCGCCCTCAAAGCTGTATCCATTTTTGACAGATGTTACTACTGTTTTCTTAGTGCCATCACCGTTGTAATACGCAATGTCATCTGTCTCCTCGTCATTTTCAGACTCAGCGGTTTTCACTCCATCTGCAAGCCATTTCCAGGCGTCATTACCTGGCTCAGTAGCTGGTGCTGTTGGTAACCATGGCGCAAGAAAGTGTTTGCGATTGGCGTTTTTCATTTTTGGCATTTAGTTTCCTCCATTTGTTTCAAGTTTTGCCGTTACATCTAACATGTAAATATAAAAGCCTTGCTCATCACGGTCATTTAGGAATGGCTGTGATACTTCAAGGCCTCTGAATTGATATGAATTGTTTTTGCTAGGTAGGTCCAGATTAAAATCAGCTAGAGCATGATTGATGGCCCACAGGATAGAGCTTGTCTTCTGGTGATCAGTCGTTTTGATTGCCACCTCAAAGACAAGGCTAATGTCCTGCTTACCGTTCATGTACTCTGTTAAAATCTTCCCACCTGGCAAAGGATAAAGGACTAAATCCTCACCCTCCGACAAATAATCAAGCTTACAAGCCAGAGGGAGGTTTAGTGTGTTGATGAAATTTCTGAGGACTTCTGAAAAATCATTGTTATTCATGCTTTCACTCCCATTGCTCTTAGACCGACTTTCCCCCAGTTAGCAGAATGTAAAGCCGAGGCTTTCAAGTCCCACCGCTTACCTGTTCCAGGTGTAGTGTACTTCTTAAAGACAAACGTCCTAACCTTGTTGTAGCTTGAGCCGTAAAATTGAGCTCTAGCGTAAGGTCCAGGATATTTAACTCCGTCTTTTGTCGCTTGGCCACTTCCGCTAAGCTCACCGCTTTTGCGTGGTACAAAAGGAGTAAAGTCAATCAACATCTGATTAGCTATTGCTAACTTCCCTTTTGCTAATGCCGTTGGGGATACCTTTTTCTCAATCCCCTTTAAATCAACCTTGACAGATACGCCTGTTCCCATCAGATACACTCCACTTCGTAACAAAATACCTTTTGTTTATGTGGATAACTGACAGGAACCACAGAGGTCACTCTGTAGTCACGTTCTCCGTCGTTGATTATGGCATTTTCAAAGGTCTTGTCTAAGACGATTGGGCAATATTTAGGGTACACAAATAACGTACTAGGCTTGGACTCCTTGCGGTTGTTCTTCGTACCTTTCACTTGATACTGTCTGTCAAACCTAACAGTTCTAAGGGTCACTGGGCTCTCAAATACTTCTTTCCCCCATCCGTCTTTTTCTCCTGTGGCTTTCTGAATTGTTACAGTATCAATCAATAACCGTTTGTCAATGTCTGTCATAGCCTACCCCCCTGTAGCCAAATCCTGCCGATTTCAGAGTATTTAGGGCGTCAAGTGATAAGTTATACCTAGCACTTTCTAAAGACTGGCTAGAGCTATTCTTGTAGGTGATATGAGTCCGCCCTAAAATCACAGTAGAGACTGATTGCTTATCATCAGCCGTAGTGATCCCACTAGCGTCCAAATATGCTACTTGGAAAGCCGTAGCTAGCTTGACAGCTTGCTTTCTGTGCTCAATTTCTTTTTCAAAATCTACAAAGCTGTAGAAATTGTTAAGAAAAAGGTTGATAGCAATCTCTGCCCTCTTTAGTAGCTTTTCAAAGTCCTCAACTTCATCAAAACCAAAATCCTTAAATTCATCTTGTGTTAAATAAGCGATAGTAACCACCTCCAATTAAAAAAGGCGGTGTTATTTATCCGCCTTTGCTGCTTTTTCTTCCTTGTCAGTACGTTCAAAGAACGGACTGAGCTCAGGGTGTGTAATTTCACCTTTGGCGTTGAGCGCCTCAGCTGTCTTGACATCCATGTCATACTCTACATCTTTGTCATACCTTTGCTCTTTGCCATCAACGATAAATACAACGTTTGATGTCGCTTTAAATTTAGCCATTTAGACTACTCCTTTTCTTCTTTTTCTGCTTTTTCTTCTACAACTACCTGAAAACCAATATTACTATTGATCTCCTCCGCTCGCTTTTTAGTGACATCAATTACTGAGCCTTGTTTTACATACTCATCTTTCTCAATGTCCCAAAAATCAGAGATAACTTTAAATTTAGCCATTTAGACTACTCCTTTCTTAACCAGCTGGGGCCAATTTAGCTTTAAGGATACCTACCTTATTTTCGTCAGGAATATACTTACCGTACTTCCCAGCTCCTTGGATTGCTACGCCGTAGAAATCGTCTGCGTCAATAGCACGGACAATTTGCAAACCTACACCAGCGACACCAACGCTGTCAACTACAAACATGATTTGCTCCCCTGCTTGGAAATATTCGTCAGGAGTTTCTTCAAGGACAAAGCCTTTAAACTTGTACATTGTTTGATCATCAATGTTAGCTGATGAGTTCTTAGCCGTTGTGGCAAGTTTTGAGTCAATCAAGAAATCATAGACATCTGACGTAACATAAGCAACCCATGCAATGCTCTTAGAGATTTTGTTATTAACAAATTTCTTGTGAGCTGTAGCAAATGCTTTTGTCACTCCTGCCTCGTCCATTTTGCCCTCGATTGTTTCGCTAGCGTTATCAGACAAAGCTTTTGCAAGTAGTTCATTGATGTACTCTGTTTGAGCCAGGCCGTTTTCTTCCAAGCGCTCAGCTACTACCTTGTCAGCTACATCATTAACAGTTACATTGTCAATCCCCTCATGGATTGAGATAGGCGCCTCATAAGGTACAGCCTTGTCAATAGACTTGATTTCTGTACGTGGGCCAAAGCGGTTAGTTGAACCTGTACCAGTTCCAAAAGCTACATTTTCGCCCTTGTCATACTTCTTAACAACGGCTTTTGTAGAGTTGACTTTCAAATGCAACATAGTATCAGAGTCTGAAACTCCATCAAATACCTGAATTTTACCGCCAAACGAACGTAGGAAACGTGATCGGCTTTCTGTGATTTTAGCTAGCAAAGCCATATAGTTTTGTGTGAAAATTTTTGTAGACATGCTACTCTCCTTTTTTATTCATATTTGCTCATGATTTCGTCAAAAGCGTCACCCTTTGCGTCTGGACCAGCCGCTGGGTTGCCACCAACTGAAATCTTAGGGTTAGGCTGCTTGTCCTCAGCTTGGAATAGGTAAGGGCTTGACTCTCTGA
>ERZ773038.1257-NODE-1257-length-14565-cov-6.749552_pt1 | contig 14565 bp, 9 predicted proteins | sample MGYA00511665_ERZ773038 | MGnify/ENA primary metagenome ERZ773038 (study PRJEB29015, sample SAMEA2737966) | human oral metagenome | biome: human oral; feature: human-associated habitat; material: dental | place: China | collected 2028 ... | reverse complement strand
ACATGCAGAAGCTCGAGAAGGCGTTGGTCAGCATGAAGCCCACGAAGGGGCGGATGCGCACGACCTGAACGAGGCCGGAGAAGAACCGGGGGATACCGCCGGGGTGGCGGCGTTCCTCGGGCAGGGACTCGGGCACGACGAACCACGCAAGGGCCGCCATGAGCAGCGTGAAGCCGGCGAGCGCCCAGAAGACGACCCTCCACGTCGCGTGCGTGATGATGAACGCGCCGAGGACCGGGGCGAGCATCGGCGCGAAGCCGACGATCGCCTGGATGAGGCTCATCGCGCGAGCCAGCGTCTTGCCGTGCGCGACGTCGACGAGGATCGCGCGTGCCACCGAGGAGGCGACGCCGCCGCCGAGGCCTTGGAAGACTCGGCCCACGAGGAGCACCCAGATGTTGGGCGTGAACACGCAGATCATGGAGCCGACGAGGGCGATGATGCCGCCTGCGATGATGGGGCGGCGGCGCCCGATCTGGTCCGAGATAGCGCCACCCAGGACCTGGCCGGACGCGTAGCCCACGAAGAAGGTTGTGAGCGTGAACCCGAGCATCGTCGAGTTCGTCGCCAGGTCCGCCGTGATCTGCGGGAACGCGGCCGAGTACATGTCGGTCGCCATCGGGGGCACGGCGTTCTGTACGGCCAGCGTGATCAGCAGGGCAACCGTGAGCGCCCCGCCGACGATGCCGCCGCGGTCCTGGGTGTCGTTAGTCGTCATGATGTGATTGTGCACCCACGGGGGCGCAAAATAGACGACACGATTGAACATTTAACGCATCTCGCACGCCGCGGGCGCTGACGTGTGTACATGTGCGCAGGCGTGCAGTGCGCCCGCTCAGCGAACACCTCGACCGCGCTCACTCCTCGTCGTTGCTCGCCTCCAGCGCGTCCGCCGCGGCCTCGATCTCCTCGCGCGTCGGGCAGGAGGCCGGCCCGACGACTGTCGTCGACAGCGCGCCCGCGCAGTTGGCGAGGAGCAGAGCCCGCTCCAGGGGAATACCCAGGGCGAGGGAGGCTGCCAGGGTGCCGGAGTGTGCGTCGCCTGCGCCGTTCGTATCGATCGCCTTGACCTGAGGCGTTGGGATGTGGGCCGCATCCTCATTGCCGGCATTCGGGGCTGTCCCGGCGGGGCGCACAAAGTATGCGCCCTCGGCTCCTGCGCGCACGAGAACGGGGCGATCCAGCACAGCGAGCACCCCTTGAGCCGCTTCGCGAGGCTGGTCACATCGGTTGCGAACGCTCGCATGGCCTCTCCGGTGAACGATCTCCTGAGCCTCCCTGCGGTTCATCGACACGATGACGCCGTCGGAGGGCAGTCCCTCCGGGATTCCAATGACTGGGGAGACATCCAAGACGACGTGTACGCCCTCGGGGAGGGCGCGCAGCGCCGCCTCCGCGGCCTCGCGGTTCGCGGGATGGTCCATCAGGTAGCCGTCAACGTAGAGCACATCCCCTGGATTCATCGTGCGCACGAAGTCAGCCCATGCGCTCGCGGGTGCCATCGTCTCGGCACCCTTTGTGGAGATGAAGGTGCGCTCGCCCGTGCGGTCCGTGAACGCGATGCAGAACCCGTTGTCAATGCCCACGACGCGAGGCCCGAGGTCCACGATCCCCTCGCGCGCGAGTGCCGCCTGAATGAGCGAGGAGTAGGGGCCCTCGCCGATAGGGCTGAGGGAGACGGCGTCGGCCCCCATGCGCCGCGCCGCCACGAGGGCGTTGAAGCCGCCGCCCACGTGCATTCCCTCGTCGATGGCCCACACGTCGCCGCCGGGGGAGGGGAGGGCCTCGCCGCGCACGGCGAGGTCCACGAGGATCTGCCCCATGAGGACGACCCGCCCGACAGGACCGTTCCCGTTGGTTGAACCGCGACCGCAGGGAGGCGTCGGTTGTGCGTCCGGAATTGGATGGGTGGTATCAGAGAGCGGAATCATGCTGTTTCTCCTCAGTTGGATGTCGCATCATCGGAGACGTACACCCGCCGTTCGACGAGGCGCTCGGCCAGGGGAGCTATGCCCGGGTGGGAAACCCTCTCGATGGTGGCGAGGTCGTCGGGAGAGAACATCGTGATGCCGCAAATCGCCCCTTGAACGGCGCTGGAAATCGCCGCGATCAAACTTGTCTCCCCGCCGAGGATAGCGGCGTTGGTAGCGGCGAAGCGTGATTCGCTCTTGTCAACGAGTGCGAAGGCAGCAGGAACCGACTGCGTCGGATCCGCAGACGTGCCGATCGATTCGCGCAGGCGCTCGTACATGTCGTCACCGAAGTGGAGGACAATGCCAATCGCCTTGCGCGTCGCTTGCAGCACGTCAGGTCCGCTGCTCGTGGAACCATGCGGGGGAAGAGCGGCCACGTAGTTGATGACTTCTTGCAGGAAAGAAACGATTCCACTGGCCCTGTAGTTTTTCTTGTCAATGCCCAACGAGAGTGCCGCGGCGACGAGAGCGGCGGCCTGGAACTCCTGCCGGGTGAGGTTCTCGTTTCCGCAGGCCTGCCACACGGCCTCCGCGAAGGCCTCGGGATCTGTCGTCACGGTCGCGATGCCCACCGGAATAGCGCGCAGGACGTAGCGAGAACCCGCCAGCTCATCACCCGCACGGTCCTCGGCCTCGCCCCTGAGAGGGGAGGTGCCTTCCGAGAGTAGCGCCGATGATGACGCGAGAACCTCGCTTGTGACAGCAGTGAGTGTTCCCGCGGGTGCTCCTGGCATCGCGGGGTGCGAGGTGGGCGCATCCTTCAGAGAGGAAGACCGATGGTAGAGCTCCTGAACCTGCTCCGTCGGCATACCCTTAGCGGGCATGCCGATTGCGTCGCCGAATACGACTCCCGCCAGGGCCCCGAGGGCGCGGGCACGGCGCTCCAGCTCAACATCGTCTCGCTCTGGCAGGGCGCGAGCCGAGGCCTCGATCTGTTCGCGCGTGGGGCACGAGGCCGGACCGGGCATCGTCGAGGCCAAGGCCCCCGCGCAGTTCGCAAGGATGATGCTTCGCTCTATTGCGTTCCCCTCAGCGAGAGCGGACGCGAGGGCTCCCGTCCAGACGCTGTACGCCCCGTCGTGGTCGGTGGACACGACGGTGGGGGCATGGAAACGGGTTCGTGGCTCGCTCGCCTCGTCCGTCGCGTGGCGCGGTCGCGCGAGGAAGGACTCGTACGTCATCGTGCTGATGAGCGCGGAACGATGGAAGAGGGACAGGATGAAGCTCGCGGCGTGAGCAGGGACGCGGGAGGCATCGAAGGCAGTGCGATCAGACATAAAGCGCATGCCCAAGGGCTCCACCGATCCCTGGTCCAGCACCATCAGCACGTTATCGTTCGGAAGAGAACGCGGACCGATGAAAGCTCCCGACACGTCCAGGACGACGCGCACGTGACGGGGGAGGTGGGCCAACGCATGCTCGGCCGCCGCTAGAACAGGCGGGTTGTCTTCGATGCTCGCGTCGATGTAGAGCACGTCGGAGCGGCCCAAAGTGCGGATGACCTCGTCCCATGCGTCCTCGGGCATGCCGCTGATCCTGGCGTTCTTATATCCCCCGGCCTGCGTGGTGACGGGCGAAGCAAAGCCGTTGTCGCACCGAGTGACGCGCGGACCCGCGTCGATGATCCCTTCGCGTGCCAGGGCATCAGCGATGATCGAGGCCCGGGGACCCTCGCCGATCGGACTGAGGGAGACGACCTCCACCCCCATGGCGCGTGCTGCGCGCATCGCGGGGAAGGGGCGTGCGAGGTGGACGCCCTCACGGGTCGACCACTTAGCGCCTGTGGGAATGCGCTCATCTTTGGTACCTCGGTCGAATCGCAGCATCAGTTCAGACATGACGATGACCCGGCCAGACGACGCCCCTGCAGCGTTGGAATCCCGCGGTTCATCGGCGCTCTGGTCATCGGCATCGGCGCGGGTGGACGCACCAGATTCAGACGCCTCGAAGGGGGAAGGGTCACGCCGGGGCACGCGCGGAATGGCGTCGCCCAGCGCTCGGCGGATCCAGTCGATGGGAGCCGGAGGGTACAGTTCGAGGAGCTGGCCGGCAATCCCCAGCCAGTCCACGTGAACGTCCTCAGAACATTGTGCGAGATCGAGATCCGAGAGTACTCCGCTGGGTGCAAAGACCCCAGAAAGCGTCTCCGCAACCGCCTCGCACAGCGCCGATGAGCCGCTCAACGCGAAGCGCTTCGAGGCCTCGTCGGCGCCTTGTGGAGAGGCGGCCAAGAAGAAAGCGAGCGGAACGATCCGGCTGGAGGGAGTGCAGTCTGACAGCGTTTCCTGAAGTACAGGCGTGCGCGACGAGCGCAGATCCGATTGGGTATTGGCAACCGCCTTCAGGGTGCGCTGGGCCACCTCGAGCACGTCCGCGCCGCCGTCTTCTTCGCCGCGCGGGGACATCGCGCTCACGACATCAACCGCGTCCCACAGGGTGTCGATGTGGGAGCGACGTTGGGTATTGATGCCGATGGACACCGCAGCAGCAAGAAGTGCGGCGGACTGGAACTCGTTCCGGTTCGTGCACCCGCACGCAAACCATACGGTCTCGGCAAAGGCCTCGAGGTCGACCGTCGACAGTGCGATGCCGACCGGAATCGCACACAGGAGGCGAGCATCCGCGCTCGCGGCGGGGGTTGACCAACGTCCGGAGCGAATGCTGCGCAGGCCGTCTGGGGCTTTCATGAGTTGCGTGGCAACGGCTATCGCCGATGTTACGACCGCGCCGACGGGCCTGTTGGGCACCTCAAGCGTGGGCGAATGTGCTGCGTCTGCGCGGGCCAAGCCTGCCAGTGCACCAAGAGCGTAGGGGAGTCGTAGATCCATTCTCGTTTCTCCTTGTCAGGCCTGATTGCGGCTCTTTAGTCCAGTGGCCGCCGTCTCGATAGCGTCTCGAGCGGACAGTGAGGTCACGGTCCCCAGAGCAGCCGCGCAATTGGCCAGCAGGACCCCTCGTTCGGCACTCATTCCCAGCGCGAGGCAGGCTGCCAGCGTTCCGGAATGAACGTCCGCCATTCGCTCGGCCCTGACCGTTGGGCTGAACGGAGGTCCCGGAACCCGCGTGAGAGAAGGGGACAGAATGCGGGCGTCATCCAGCGTGGGGCGAACGAACAGCGCCTCGTTGTCGGCGTTGCGCAAGACGATGTGGCGTTCGCTGAGCAGGCAGAGAGCTGTTGCCTGATGCTCGGGCCGGTCGTTGTAACGCGCGAGAGAGGAATCCACGCCGAAATGCTCCCTGAATGTCGTATGGTTGCCGACTCGTAGCGACACGAGAACATTGTCGAGGGGGAGATTGCCGGGGAGGCCCTCGTCCGATGCCCCGTCGAATACGACGCGCACGTGTTCGGGAAGTCCTCGTAGGGCCTCGTTCAAGGCTTGTGCCGTGGGCTCGTGTCCCATGAGAGCCCCATCGATCCACAGGATGTCCGAGGGACCCAAGGCCTGGAGGGATTCCGCCCACTCGCGCGATGCTAGGGAGGGAAGTGGGGTGGTCGTCGAGAGGGTCATATGCCAGTCGCTATTGGTCCCGCGCAGGATCATGCGGTACCCCTCGTCGGCAGAGAACTGGAGGCGGTATCCGTTATCCACTCCGCTCAGGTGAGGGCCCGCGTCGATGATGTTCATACGTCGCAGGGCCTGCGCGATGATCCGCGCGTTGGGCCCCTGCCCGATTGGGCACAGCGAGACGACCTGAGCGCCCATGTGGCGAGCCGCCTCCATGGCCCTGTAACAACCTCCCGCGGTCCACCCGCGGTCCGACGCCCACACGTGTTCCCCGAATTCTGGGTACTTGTGCCCGTGCATGATGTGGTCAGCGAAGAGTTCGCCGAGGAAAACGACGCGTCCGAGCTGAGCGTCGGCGCGGAGCGCCTTGAGGGATACGTGTGGGGCTACGGAGGGGAAGTAGCGTTGGCGCGTGTTCTCGCCAGAATCGGTGTCCTCGAACGAGGAGGGGCCCGACGGTGCGATCGGGCACGAGGGCCCGTCAGGGACGAGGGGATCGCCCGGGTAAGGGACCCGGCAGGAGAGAATTCTCTTCGCGTTCTCATTCGGATCAAATCGGAGGGATTCCTCGACCACGCGTGCCCCGTAGGAGCGTAGGAAATCTGCGCCCCGCACCGCTCCGACCAGGGCGCATGCGGTGGAAAGGATTGTGCTTGAGTGAACCCCTAGCCGAAGGGGAGAGGTCAGGATGCGGCGGTCCTGGTAGCGGGAGGCCAGGGCGAAGGCCATGGGAACGATCTGCGAGAGCGAATCGCCCGCACCGATCTCCTCGACGAGACGCTCAAGGGGCGACTCGGCGCTTGCGTTCATGTCGCTGACGATGTTCATTGCCCTGCGCGTCGCGGCTACGACGTCAGGCTCCGGGCTCCACTCTCCGCGTGGCTCCAACGACGCAGCGACATCGATAGCGCGGACCAGGGTGTCTTCGACGCTAAGGTTCGGGCTGTCGAGGCCGAGCGAAACAGCTGCTGCGACCAGTGTTGCCGCCTGAAACTCCCGGCAATGTGGTTCCTCGTCCTCGCAGTAGTTCCATACGGCGTCTGCGAAGGCCTGCCGGCCGCAGGTTGACGTGTATGAGCCCGCCTGGGCGGCGTGGACCAGCAGCTGAGCCAACCGATGGGATGACAACTTCATGGAGGGGAACGAGGGCTTTTCTGCGGAATTTTGGAGCCTCAGCAGCGCGAGGATGCGCTCGCTGAGGCTTGCCGCCTCGTTGCCGTTCTCGACCAAGGTATCCATCGTGAGGACGTGGCCGAAAGCGAATCCGATCGTGGGCCCCTGGGCGCGGTCAAGACGTGGGTCCATCGTTCAGTCCTCCTGCTCGGCCAGCGCGTCTGCTGCGGTCTCGATCTGGGCTCGGGGTGGGCATGTTGCGGGCCCCGCTGCGGTTGATGCCAGGGCTCCCGCGCAGTTGGCCAACAGGAGCGCCCGTTTGAGGGAGACCCCTTGCGTCAGGCAGGCGGAGAGAACGCCTGAGTGGGCATCGCCAGCGCCGTTGCTATCGACGGCCCGGATTCTCGGGGTTGGGATATGGAAGGTGGGCAGAGCATCCGAAGGGGCATACGGTGCGAAGTAAGCGCCGTTCGCATCCTTATGGACGAGTACGTCGCGGTGAAGTCGCGAGGCCAACGTTGTTGCCGCGTTATCTGCTGGCGTCCAGGAGAGAAACTGTCGTTCCTTCTCTGGAATCCTGGTCCACAGAACCTGCGATTCCTCGTAGTTCATGGAGATGATGGCGCTCGAGGGCAGTCCGTTCGGGATACCGATGGTGGGGGAGACGTCGAGGACGACTCGTACGCCCTCGGGCAGGGCGCGCAGGGCATTCTCTGCGGCAATCCTGTTGGCAGGATGATCCATCAGGGACCCATCGATATACAGCACATCCACGGGGTGCAACGAGCACACATAGTTTGCCCATACGTTCTCAGGTGCCATCGCCTCCGCGCCCTTCGTCGCGATGATCGTGCAGCTGCCGTTGCGCGCAATGAGCACGGTGCGCATAGCGTTGTCGCAGTCTGGAACCCGCGGGCCTGCGTCGACGATTCCCTCTCGCTTGAGGGCCTCCTCGATCAGCGAGGCGTTCGGGCCGTCACCGATCGGGCTGAGGGAGACGGCCTCGGCCCCCATGCGCCGCGCCGCCACGAGGGCGTTGAAGCCGCCGCCCACGTGCATTCCCTCGTCGATGGCCCACACGTCGCCGCCGGGGGAGGGGAGGGCCTCGCCGCGCACGGCGAGGTCCACGAGGATCTGCCCCATGAGGACAACGCGGCCAGCGGGGGAGGTGGGCGACGAGGCAGGGGCTGGTTCCTCCGGAGAAGTGACGCTGCGCGAAACCTCGGGCCTGGCGTCCGAAGAGGCATCCGTTGCAGCGTCCTCCTGGCGCCCGACAATCGCCTGATCGCGTAGCGCCAGGAGATCCCCGGCGACGGTGGACAGGCCGAGGTGGGAAACCTCCTCGATCATCGAGAGGCTGTCTGTGGGGAGAACCTCGACGCCGAGGGCCGCGCCCAGGATCGCGCCCGCGATCGCGCCGATCGTGTCGGTGTCCCCGCCGATGTTGGCGGCATCCATGAGAGCCTGCGGGGAGGGATCTCGTGCGAGCAGCGCGAAGGCCATGGGGATCGCGTGCGCCGAGGCCACGGATGTTCCCACCTGCTCGGCGAGGCATTCCAGGGACGAGGATGCTGGGTTGACGGCCAGCTGCATGGCTCTGCGCGTCGCGGCAACGACGTCCGAGTCTGGGGTCCATGCGCCGTGCTCAGGCAGGGAATCGACGTAGGTGACGGCCTTCCATAGCAGGCCCCTCAGATTTGGACTCGTCGAGCGCGCCGCGTCAATACCCATGGATACGGCTGCCGCCACGAGGGCAGCCGACTGGAAGCCCTGTCGCGTCGCGTGCGTGACCCGGCACGACGACCACACGGCCTCGGCGAAGGCCTCCGGATCCTCCGTCGAGACCGCAATACCGATCGGGGTGACGCGCATCGCCGCGCCGTTTGTGGTGCCCTCGCCGCCTACAGTCAGCGGGTCCTCGCCCGCGCGCACGCGCTCGAGTGCCGCCTTCGTTGAGGGGCCAAGCAGGTCGAGTGACCCCCGCTCGATCATTGAATCCTCCCAGGCCAGCAGGGCGTGGGCGAACTCGACCGCATTGAGGGAAACGCGACCCGAGGACGAGCCCCGGCCTCGTATTAAGAGGGACGCGACCAGCAGCGCCTGTTCCGTGTCATCCGTGACCGACCCCGCCGGCATCCCCGGCGCGTAGGGCTGGGAGGCGTCGCCGTCGACGAGGCCGGTGATGCGCCCGTACACCGCGCGGATCTGCGCAGGTGACATCTCCTGCGTCGGCATGCCCAGCGCGTCTCCGAGCGCCAGGCCGGCCAGGGCGCCATGTGCGTGAGAAAGACGAGGATCCATGCTGCACCTCCAGCGCGGGCGCGCGCCCGCAGATAGCGTGAACGCCCCGGAAAATCCCGAGGCGACCAGTAGGCCCAGGGGGACTCGAACCCCCAACCTACGGATTAAAAGTCCGCTGCTCTACCATTGAGCTATAGGCCCAGCAGCCCCATTGTAGGAGGAAGAAGTCCCCATGGCCCAATCGAAGATGCCGCGACGCCCCGCCATGCTTGACGCCGCCAGGGCTGACGCCATCATCGGCGACGAAGACCCCGCGGCCCGCGCCGCCGTCGCCCACACCGCCGCCTGGGCCCTCATGGGCGTGGGCGACGAGACCTTCACCGACGCCGACGTGGCTCGCCTGCGCGAGACCGTGCGTACTAGCGGGGTCGACACGATCGCGCACGTGTGGTCGCGCAGCCCAGAGTTCACCCTCCCTGGCGCGCTGTGGCGCGTCTACCTGCTGCACGAGTGGTACCACCGCGACCCTCTCCTGGTGGCCGAGCGCTACGCCGAGGGCTCGCGCGCGCCCATCATCCAGGGCCTCGAAGCCCCCGTTGAGCTACGTCCCCTGAGCCTCATCATGGAGGAAGTCGACTCGCTGCTGCGCGGCGACCTGACCGACGACGACCTGGACTACGTGCTGGGCGAGGCCTCGCGCGCCATGCGCGTGCTCGCCGCCGGCGAGGCCGGGGCCCTGTGGATCGAAGACCCCGCCGACCCGCTCGCCCACCGCGTCACCATGCGTCACTCCGCGCTGCTGGTCACTGCCGACGAACTCGATGTCGCCGCGCGCGAGGCGGCCGTCGGCACCCTCGACTGACCCCGCGTTCGCAGCGTCGTTGCTGATCTCGGCGTACCCTGGACGGCCTCGTGGAAGGCCCGAACCGGGGTGACGTGGCGCGCCCACCAGGGCACGGGCGCGCGCGGGCGACTACCCTTGTCCCTATGCGTCCGATGCCAGCCCCCCGCCCCCAGCGACTCGTTCGCTCTGCGGGCGCGCTTGTCTGGCGCTTCACGGACCCCGAGCGCGTCGCTGTCCCCGGCGAGTCCATCGACCCAGCGGACATCGAAGTCCTCATGGTTCATCGGCCGCGCTACCACGACTGGTCCTGGCCCAAGGGCAAGACCGAAAACGGTGAGTCCCTCGTCGCCGCCGCCGTGCGTGAAGTCGAGGAGGAAACCGGCCAGATCATCACGCTCGGCGCGCCTCTGACGACCCAGCGCTACCGCCTGGGTGGCGGACAGACCAAGGAAGTCCACTACTGGGTGGGCACCCCCGTCCCCGCCGGTCACGCGTCCGAGCGCCTGCGAACCCCCGTCGCGCGCGCCCCGCGCACCGAAATCGACCAGACTGCGTGGACCTCGCCCGAGCGTGCCGCCGACATGCTCACGCGCCGAGGCGACCGCCGCCTCCTCGCCGACATCGTCGCCCGCGCCCGCGAGGGCCGCCTCGTGACAACCACGCTCCTCGTCCTGCGTCCGGGGCAGGGCATTACTCCGCGCCTCGACGAGGCCGGGGGTGCCCGCGCGACCGCCTCTCGTTCCGCTTCTTCCGGCGGTTCCGCGGCACCTGCTGAGGCAGCGGCTCCTTCCAAGCCTCGCCCCGCGCCGACCCCAGCGATGGTGGCGTCGGCCGCGGCCAGGAGGGCCGCCCAGGTGGAGCAGGGCTCGGCGAAGAAGGTTGAGACCGCGCCGGAACCCGTCGACCCGCCGCTCAGCCGATTCGGCGTGCGCCAGGCCTTCGACCTCATCGACCTGCTCTCGAGCTTCGGCGTGGCCCGCGCCTTCGCGTCGCCGGCAGCCCGCTCGCGCCAGAGCCTCACCCCGTGGGCGTCGATGGGCGGGGGCTCGGTGACGCTCGTCGAGTCCCTCGACTTGGCCGTCTCCGGTCCGGACACACAGATTGACGGCGAGGCGCGCCTCGGACGCGTCCGCGCCTTCGCGGCCGAGCGCCTGCGCGAGCACACGTCCCCCACGGTCCTGTCGGTCGCGGGAACGGCTCGCGACGCCATCATCGAGGAAGTCCGCGCCTACGCGTCGGCTCCCATCGCCGGCGGCGACGCGCCGTGCCTGAGGCACGGCCAGGTCCTCGTCGCCCACGTCGAACACGCCGGTGATTCCCTGACGGTCGCCGCCCTCGAAACGCACGGCGTCACCACGAAGGACCCCGCCGCCCGCGCGCGCAAGGCCTCCAAGAAGCACTGAGGCGGCCCGGCATAAGCCGAGCCGACTCCTCTCCATCCGCGAGGCAGCGGTGTGGAAGAGCGGCCTTCGATAAAGAGTGACCCGCATCGGTCGCATTCGCAGTAGATAGAACGTAAAAGTATCGGGTGGTGTGCGACCTAAGGTCACACACCACCCGATGACGTTCGGAGGGTCGACGGACCCTACAGGCCCGACTCCTTCACCGACGAGGTGAGCTTCGAATGATCCAACGGACGCGCCAGGCACACGATCGATCGATCGTTTTGCGCCCACGAATCCTTCGTCGGGATCATCCACGTCGCGTCGAGCGACGAGGTCAGGTAATCCGACCCCACGTACGCGTCGAACGCGGAAATGCACTCGGTCTCGGCCTGCCGGTTGAGCGCCTCGGCGCCCGGGAAATCCCCGTCCGGCGCGGACGCCAAGGCGAAGACCTCAGCGTCGTGCTCGCGCGTGCAGCTGGTCTTATCGATCGTCGTCGCCGTGGTCGCGCTCTTATCCTCCGGCAGGAGGATGCACTGCCCGACTCGCATGTGCATGACGGACGAATCCGAGCATGCCGCGAGCGGGGCGGCGGCAAGAGCCACTACCGCAGCTGTCACGACGAAGCGACCACGCATCAGTGAACTCCCAGAGGCAGCGCCACGACGAGGTACACGATGCCCGACACCAGGGCGGCGGCCGGCAGGGTGAGGAACCACGCGATGACGATGTTGCCCGCGACGCCCCAGCGAACCGCCGAGAAACGCTTCGTGCAACCCACACCCATGATCGCCGTCGACACGACCTGCGTCGTCGAGATGGGGGCGTGAATGACGTAGGAGCACAGGTACAGGATCGAGGAGGACACGGCCTCGGCCGTGAAGCCGCGAGCCGGATCCAGGTCGATGATCTTACGGCCGATCGTACGCATGATGCGTCCGCCGCCGGCCATCGTGCCCAGCGAAATCGCCAGAGCGCCCGACACCTTGACCCACAGCGGCACGTTCATCTCACCCGTGACGGGATCGAGGATGTTGTGGTGCTCGCCGTAGCCGCCGGCCAGCAGCGCCATGACGATGATGCCCATCGTCTTCTGCGCGTCCTGGATGCCGTGGCCCAGAGCCATGGCCGCCGAGGAGAAACGCTGAGCGGCGCGGAAGCGGCGCATCGTGCGGTGATACTGCGCCTTGCGCAGCGCCCACAGCACGATCTTCATGGCGATGTAGCCGATGACGAAACCGATGATGGGGGAGGCGAACATCGGGATCACGACGTGGCTCATGATGCCCCACCAGTGCACGACAGTGCCGCTCATGAGGCCCGCGCCCACCATGCCGCCGATGAGGGCGTGCGAAGAGGACGAGGGGAGTCCGAACCACCAGGTGATCAGGTTCCAGATACAGGCGCCCAGCAGGGCGGCCAGGATGATGACCAGGCCCTTTTGCTGCATCTCCTGCATGGGAGACTCGGCATAGTCGCTGATCGAAATAATGCCTTTGCCGACCGTCTTTGCGACGGCCGTGCCCATCATGGCGCCGATGACGTTCATCGCTGCGGCCATGAGGAGCGCCGCGCGAGGAGTCCACGCGCGCGTCGACACGGAGGTCGCGATCGCGTTCGCCGCGTCATGGAAGCCGTTGGTGTAGCTGAAGAACAGCGCGACGGCGATGACGACGCAGACGAGGATCAGGTTGAGATCCACGGCTCAGGATTCCTTCAGCGCGAGGGACTCGATGACGTTGGCCAGCTCCTCGAACGCGTCGGCGCAGGACTCGAGGCCCTGAACGATGTCCTTGAGCTTGATGATCGTGACCGCGTCCAGGCCGGAGTCGAAGAGGGCCGTGAGCGTGCGGCGGTAGGCCAGGTCGCCCTCGTTCTCGAGGCGGTTGATCTCGATCCAGTAGTCGCGCATGTCCACGGGCGACTTGAGCTTGGGCATGTTCTCGGCGGTGAGGTCCGCGCAGTTCTTGATGACGTCGATCTGCGCGTCCAGCAGGGAGTCCAGGGAGGAGGGGATGTCGGCGATCCCGTAGACGACCAGCAGGTCCCCGGCCTCGTCGATGAAGTCCAGGCAGTCGTCCAGGTGGGAGGCGAGGGACTGCAGGTCCTCGCGGTCGAAGGGGGTGATGAACGAGGAATTGACGCGCTGGATGATCTCGTGGTTCAGTTCGTCGCCGCGGTGCTCGACGGCGTGGAGCTGGTCGCGCAGCGCGACCCTCTCCTCCGGGGAGGCGGCGTAGATCTGCGTGAGGAGCTCGACGCCTTCGACGAGGTGGTTGGCCTGCTGGCTGAAGTACTCAAAGAAGTCGGGGCCCTGGGGCTTGCTGCGGATTCCCACGTTGTTCCTCCGGTCTGTGTCTGGTGGCGGAGCGCGGTGCTGCGTCCCACACCAATCGTCCGCTAAGGCGGGACCGTTCTTCAACTTCAGGGGCGGGCGGGGGGCCGCAGGGCCGGGTGTTCTCCACCACACGAGGGGGCGGGATCCGTTAGAATCAGCTGTTGACCGGGACCAAGCGCCCGCATTTCGGCGCTCCTGGTCCGGCATGATTGACCCTGTACGACGAGGGCGCGAGAGGCGGCCTCGGAAACTGAATGCCCAGGAGGCAAAATGTCCGTGACTGAACAGGACGTGCGCGCGGCGGCCCCGTCCAACACTCCCGAAGACGTGCTCGAGTGGGTCGCGAAGATCGCCGAGCTGACGACCCCGGACGCAGTCGAGTTCACTGACGGCTCGCAGGAGGAGTGGGACCGCCTCACCGCGCAGATGGTGGAGAGCGGCGTGTTCACGAAGCTCAACGAGGAGAAGCGCCCCAACTCCTTCCTCGCCCGGTCCCTGCCCTCGGACGTCGCCCGTGTTGAGTCCCGCACCTTCATCTGCTGCGAGAAGGAGGAGGACGCCGGCCCGACCAACCACTGGGCGGATCCCACGGAGATGAAGGCCACCCTGAAGGAGAAGTTCACGGGCGCCATGAAGGGCCGCACGATGTACGTGATCCCCTTCTCCATGGGCCCCCTGGGCGGCCCGATCTCGCAGCTGGGCATCGAGATCACCGACTCCCCCTACGTCGTGTGCAACATGCGCATCATGACGCGGATGGGCACGGCGGCGATGGACCTGATCGCTGCGGGCAAGCCGTGGGTCCCCGCCGTCCACTCGGTCGGCATGCCCCTGGCCGAGGGCCAGGAGGACACCACGTGGCCCTGCAACGATGAGAAGTACATCACCCACTTCCCGGAGACCAACGAGATCTGGTCCTTCGGCTCGGGCTACGGCGGCAACGCCCTGCTGGGCAAGAAGTGCTTCGCGCTGCGTATCGCCTCGACGATGGCGCGCCGTGACGGCTGGATGGCCGAGCACATGCTGATCCTGCGCCTGACGCGGGAGTCCACCGGCCAGCAGTTCCACGTCACCGCCGCGTTCCCCAGCGCCTGCGGCAAGACCAACCTGGCCATGCTCCAGCCCACGATCCCCGGCTACAAGGTCGAGACCGTCGGCGACGACA
>ERZ773038.1255-NODE-1255-length-14572-cov-8.452917_pt1 | contig 14572 bp, 9 predicted proteins | sample MGYA00511665_ERZ773038 | MGnify/ENA primary metagenome ERZ773038 (study PRJEB29015, sample SAMEA2737966) | human oral metagenome | biome: human oral; feature: human-associated habitat; material: dental | place: China | collected 2028 ... | reverse complement strand
TTCCTTGAAGGTGTCGGCGGGCAGCCAGAACCCGTCGTGCCGGTAGGCGATCAGCCGCCGGGTGGGCAGGAGCTCCGCGAATGCGGCGTCCAGGTCGCGTCCGCCGCCGAGGTGATCGAAGAACGACTGGCGCATGATGAGGTAACCGCCGTTCTCACGGATCGGGAGTTCCTCCAGGAGGTGGAATCCAGAGACGGTGTCGTCCTCACGGGTGTTGATCACGTGGAAGGTGGCGTGTGGGCGCACCGACAGCATCATCGCCGCGGCGGCAGGGGAGGCGTGCATCCGCTCCACCATGTCGTCAAGGGAGACGTCGGTGAGCACGTCGGAGTAGTTCGCGAAGAACATCTCCTCGTCGGCGACGAGGGGCCGGGCCAGTCGCAGGCGGTCGCCGACCAGGGTATCCGGACCGGTGTCGAGGTAGTCGACGTGCCAATGCCGGGCCCGCGGATGGTTCGCGACCACGCTCGCCACCGCTTCCTGGATCTGGTCGGCGGCGTGACCGAGGCACAGCACAAAATCGGTGTGGCCGTAGGCGGCGTAGTGACTCATCACGTGCACCACCAGGGGAAGATCACCGACGAGCTGGAGCGGTTTGGGTAGCCCTTCGCCGCTCCATCCGAGCATGCGCATGCCGTGACCGCCACAGAAGAGTACGACTTTCATTGTTGTCCCAGGGTTTCGACTTCAAGTTCGGGCAGTGGCCACACGAGCCGGGTGCCGGGCCTCAGAGTGGCCGTCAGCTGGGCGGTGATCTCGTTGCGGAGATTCCACGGCAGCGCGAGCACGTCGTCGGGACAGTCCTCGATGAGGTGCTCCGGGGACACCACCGGAATGCGGGTACCGGGGGTGTATCGACCGTGTTTGAAGGTGTTGCGGTCCGCGGCGTAGGCCAGCAGATCGGGGCGGATGCCGCAGTAGTTGAGGAGGGTGTTGCCCTTCCCAGGTGCACCGTACGCGACCACCCGCCGACCTGCCCGCCGAGCCTCGATCAGGAACGAGACCAGGTCGTCGCGGATTCCGGCGACCCGCTCAGCGAGACCGAGGTAGCCGTTCGGGCTGTCGAGTCCGGCGGTTCTCTCCACCGCCTCGACTTCCGCCACCCGTGGATGTTCGGCGACATCCGCTTCCTCGGGCACCGCCCACAGTCGGATCGAACCGCCGTGCGTAGGCAACAGCTCCACGTCGACGAGTCTCAGTCCGCCTGCCGCGAGCCCGTGTCGGGCGGCGAGTACCGTCCAGTACTGGAAGTGCTCATGATAGATGGTGTCGAATTGTGCGGCGGTGATCAGCGACAGCGCGTGGTGAACTTCGATGGACACCCGCCCGGTGTCGGCGACCAGTCCCCGCAGCCCTGCGGCGAAACCGGTGATGTCGGGGATGTGTGCGAAGACGTTGTTGGCAACGACGAGATCAGCCGGGCCGTGTTCGTCGCGCACCCTGGCAGCCAGCGCTTCGTCGAGGAAGGCCCGCAGCATGGGGATGCCCTTGGCGCGGGCCGCTTCGCTGCAGTTGACGCTCGGTTCGATGCCCAGGCAGCGGATGCCGCGGTTCACGACGTGCTGGAGCAGGTAGCCGTCGTTGGCCGCCACTTCGACGACGAAACCGTCCGGGTCGAGGCCGAGGGCATCCACGGCCTGGTCGACGAACCTTCGGGCGTGCTCGACCCATGAGGTGGAGTAGGAGGAGTAGTAGGCGTAGTCGCCGCCGAAGGTGTCCTCCGGTGTGATGAGGGCCGGAATCTGCAGCAGCAGGCAGTCGGGGCACAGCCGGAGGTGAAGCGGGTAGGTCGCCTCGGGAAGGTCGAGCTGTTCCTCGGATAGGAAGGATTCGCATGGTGGGCTGGCACCGAGGTCGAGCACGGAGATGAGATTGCTGTTGCCGCACAGTCGGCAGGTGATACTCACCGAGGGTTTCCTTCCTGCTTGCGTCGACGACGTCGAATGGCGAAGTGCCCGACGACGTAGCCGATACCGGTCATCGCGAACGCGGATGCGATCGCGAATGCTCCCCCCAGACCGCGCCCGCGTGTGCGGGGGGCCGAGAACAGTTCCCGCAGGAAACCACGCGGCAGGACGCGCGTGGCGTAGGACATCTCCGTGGACAGCGACGCCTTGCGTGTGGTGCGTTCACTCACGGCGGCTTTCGAGATGCCTTCGGCGTAGGAGCGACGCCACAGGTAGCTCCACGTGAGGCGGTCGGAGCTGACGTGGTGCCGCACCCGGCTTTGTGGTTCGAAGAGGATCGTGGCGTCGGGATGGTGGCGGGTCGCGCGGATGCACAGCTCGGTCTCCTCGCAGCCGTACGGCACGCGGCCCACGCGACCGAGGTCCTCGCCGAACAACCCGGCAGTGTCGAACACGCTGGTCCGAAACGCCATGTTGCATCCCATGACGTTGCGCACCGGGGCGAGAGTGGTGGGTTGTCCCTCGTAGGTGCAGCCGACCACCCAGTCCAATTCACCCCGGCCACTACGAGCCTCGGGCAGCGAGACGGGCCGGGTGGCTCCGTCGGGCCAGCGGGGTGTGGCAGCGCCACCAGTGATAAGCACCTCCTGATCCGTGAAGGGGACCAGGAGGTGTTCGAGCCAACCGGATTCGGGGGTGGCATCGTCGTCGAGAAAAACGATCACATCTGTGTCGACGAGTCCGATTGCCGTGTTGCGGCCCCCGGACAGACCCCGTCTACGAGTGTTCGCCACGACATCCACCAAGGGGCCCGAAAGCTCACCCGCCTTGGTGAGGAGGTCGTCGTTGTGGTCGACGACCACGAGCACGCGTCCGGTACGTCCGGAGGCTTCGAGTTGACGGGCGGCCTCCAGCACGCCGTCGCGGAGGTCCGTCCAACGGTCCAGTGTGTAGGCGCAGACGACAACGGTGACGCTTTCTGGGGCGTGACCGTTGTCGTCTGCAGGAGATCCGGAAGGGTCGTCAGACATGCACGTGTTCCCACTCGCGTGAGCGCAGGCGGCAGGTGGGCGGATGGTGGCGTGCCGGGGCGGCGACCAGTCGGGTGCGTTTGGCGCGACCGTTGCGGGCCGTCTCGCTGGTGATGGTGCGCAGCACCCGTTGTCCGTCGGCGAAGGTACGCAGGTTGCTCTCGCCGTGGATGCGGCTCAGTTCAAAGCTGGGCACCTCGGTGACCGACAGGCCCGCCTGTGCGGCGCGCACCGTGATAAGTGTCTCGATTTCGAAGCCGTCGCCCCAGATGCGGCTCCCGTCTGCGGGTTGGGGCAGATCCGGGTCGGGCAGCTTCAAGGCCGGGACGATGCTCTTCCAGAATGCGTTGTAGCCGTAGCACAGGTCAGTGAATTTCGTGCCCAGGCTGAGGTTGCTCAAGACGTTCAGGCCCCAGTTGCCGGCTGAACGTAGACGGGTCAGGTCCACGGAGCCCCCGCCCGGCATGTACCGCGATCCCTTCGCGAAATCTGCGCCATCGATGAGTGCGTCGACGAACGCGGGGATCTCGCACGGATCGGCTGAGCCGTCGGCGTCGAGGGTAACGAGAATGTCGCCGGTGGCGGCGTGCATGCCGCAGATCAGGGCATTGCCCTTGCCGGTGCGGGTCTGGTGGACGATCTGAAGATTGGACAAGTGATTGCGTGCGACGTCTATGGTGCCGTCCTCCGACCCCGCATCCACGAGAACCACCTCGTAGACGTCGGGCATGTCGGGGAGCAGCGCCTCCAGGTTCTTGGCCTCATCCTTGGTTGGGATGATGACGGACACGCGTGGGATGTGTGGCCGGGTGTGCATGTGATACCCCCTTGCGTCGAGATCAAGAAGTGCGCAGCTCTGTAGAGCGGATGACGAGTGTCTGCACGTCCGGGTGGTTGCAGTGCAACACAACGCCATGAGCAAGAACTGCGCATTGCTGATGATCATATGACGATTTTTTGTGCCGGGGGCTGATTGGGGCAATTTTCGGTGTGTCTGAAGGCATTCGAACGAATGGGGCGGGTGATGTTATCGATAACATGGCCGGCGTTTCCAAGCGTGTCGGAAGTTGAACACCACATAATCTTATGGTTAAGGGAGGGTCCCGAGTCAGGGTTGACGGAATGTAATGGCTGAAAGTCTGACAAGAAATCTATTTTTTCCGTAGTTTTTCGGAAAAGTGATTGAGTCAGCGTGGATATGACGAAGGAGCGGCCCGAGTCGAAACCACTTGGAGGGTAGGCAACCAGGGTCGGGAGCCCGTCGCCTCAGTCGGTCGGTGGTTCGTAGGACAGGCCCGGCAGTTCGAGGCGCCTGCTCCCGCCCCCCGGTTCCGGGATGCGCAACACCCGCCAGGCCTCTCCCTCCAGGACGTCGAGGCCTGCGGGGGTCCAGCTGGCGTAGCTCTCCACCCCAGGGATGCGGGGTCGCACGGAGATGAAGGCGCGCTCCAGGGTGCCGTCGAGATGGGAGATCCGGATGAGTCCCGAGGCGTCGGCGGTGGTGATGAAGTCGCCGTCTGGGTGCCAGGCGACCCCGGTCACCCGGCTGGTGTGGCCGGTGAGGGTGGTGAGTTTTTCTGCGGTGTGGGGGTTCCAGATGATGCAGGTGCGGTCGGCGCTGGCGGTGGCGAGGAGGCTGCCGGTGGGGTGCCATGCGACCCCGGTCACCATGTCGGTGTGGTCGGTGAGGGTGGTGAGTTTCTTTGCGGTTATGTGGTTCCAGATGATGCAGGTGTGGTCCCAGCTGGTGGTGGCGAGGAGGTTGCCGGTGGGGTGCCATGCGACCCCGGTCACTACGTCGGTGTGGTCGGTGAGGGTGGTGAGTTTCTTTGCGGTGTGGGGGTTCCAGATGATGCAGGTGTGGTCGGTGCTGGTGGTGGCGAGGAGGTCGCCGTCCGGGTGCCAGGCGACCCCGGTCACCAAGAAGGTGTGGCCGGTGAGGGTGGTGAGTTTTTCTGCGGTGTGGGGGTTCCAGATAATGCAGGTGCGGTCGTGGCTGGTGGTGGCGATGAGACTGCCGTTGGGGTGCCATGCGATCCCGGTCACCCAATCGGATTTGGTGAGGGTGGTGAGTTTCTGGGCGGTGTGGGGGTCCCAAATGATGCAGGCGTCGTGGCTGGTGGTGGCGATGAGACTGCCGTTGGGGTGCCATGCGATTCCGGTCACCCAATCGGTGTGGCCGGCGAGAGTCGTGATGGGGTGGCCTGTCCTCGAATCCCAGACGATGCCGGTCCCGTCCCAGCTAGCGGTGGCCAGGCGGGTGCCGTCGGGGTGCCAGGTGACACCCGTCACAACGTCGGTGTGGCCGGTGAGCGTGATGAGTTTTTCTGCGGTGTGGGGGTTCCAGATGATGCAGGTGTGGTCGGTGCTGGTGGTGGCGATGAGATCGCCGGAAGGGTGCCATGCGACCCCGGTCACGGTGTTGGTGTGGCCGGTGAGGGTGGTGAGTTTTTCTGCGGTGTGGGGGTTCCAGATGATGCAGGTGTGGTCGTGGCTGGTGGTGGCGATGAGGTCACCGTCTGGGCGCCAGGCGACCCCGGTCACTGCGCTGGTGTGACCGGGGTAGAAACCCGTTTCCATGCCGGTGGGAATGCTGAGAATAGGGGTTTGCCAAGCCGCTCCCGGATGGGGGGCGTCGTGCCAGTTGGTGTGTCGGGTTGTGCAATTATGAAAAGTGGCCTGGTTGAGGGTGGCATTGGTGAAGTGGGCGCCCGTCAGATTGGTGTGAGAGAAGGCGGTTCTGCGCAGCGAGGCAGTGGCGAAATTTGCCTCGGCCAGGTTGAGAGGATTATCGGGGGTGCCGAGGAAATCCCAGTCGTCCAGGCGGGCGCCCGACAGGTCGATTCGTGCCAGATTCGGTGCGGGGTAATCCTGTTTTCTCGCGGCGAATGTGTAGCGCAGCAGGAGTTCGCTCGCCTGCTCCAGGTAGGGGGTCTTCCAGGAGGACAGGGTGTCGATCAATTCTGGGTCCTGGGCCTCGGCCAGCAGCTGGCCCAGAAAGTCGAGGGTTTCCGTGCTCGGGACGCGCATGGCCCAGCGGGAGCGGTCGTCGCGCTGTATGGCGTCCAGAAGGTAGCGGGCCAGGAAGTATTCCTGCAGCGAGGTGTGGGCGAAACCGAAGGTGCTGCCGCGTTCGTCGTCCTGTCGGGTAAGGAAGGTGGCGGTGCGCAGGTCCTCGTTTAGTTTGTCTTTGTCCGATTTCGTCAGTGTTGAGGGGTAGATGTCGTTCAGGTCCTCGTCACCGCGGATCCAGCGCCGGAAAATGGTCTCCACGTCCTTGGCGGGCGCGGCGGTTTTCTTCCCCCGCCACAGCCAAGCGGCCAGCTCCGCCGTGAAGGCGCTCTTGTGCTCCGGGTCGATGAAGTGTTTTCCCTCGTCGCGTGCCAGCCAGCGCTCCACCATCGCTTTGTAGAGCGTCGCCCCGAACACCGGTTTGCCGCTGGCGCGGTCACGTTCGATCTCCGGAATGTGTTCGGCAATGAGCTTGAGAGAGAAGGGACGGGCGGCCAGCTCCGGCAGGTTGTGGACGCTGGACACCAGCTCCATGATGCGCGCGATGTCACTGCCGGGAAGCGCGGTTTCCAGGTAGCGGCGGATCTGTTCATCGCCCAAGGGCAGCAGGGTCATGGCCCGGTAGGAATCCGCCCTTAGGTCTTGCCGGTCCTTGCCCAGAAAGAAGGAACGCTGTTCCAGCAGGGTCCTGAAATACTGGGTGCGGCAGGACAACACCAGCCTGATTCGCCGATTCGCGTCCTCGTCGTTGAGCAGTTGCAGCGTGCCGAGCAGCCGGTTGAGGAACAGCGACCCCTGGGTGGTGTCGAGTTTCACCAGCATCTCGTCCAGACCGTCGAAAATCACCACGCAGGGTCCCGTGGCGAGCCAGGACGTGAAGGCCTGCCACGTATGGTGTGGGGAGTGTTTGGGTAGCCAGTCGTCGCGCATGCAGGTGACCACCAGATCCTCCAGGTTGTCGGCCAGGCGCGCGTCGGCCACGTTTTTCAGGTTGAAATAGAGGGGCATGGGCAGGGTGGGGTTCGCCTTCCGGCGCTCCGCGAGTTGCCGGGTGAAGCGCTGGCAGTTCACGGTCTTGCCCATGCCGTACTCGCCGAGCAGCGCGAACAATTGGGGTTCAGCGGGGTTCGCTACCCAGTCCAACATGGCATCCACCACCGGCGTGCCCTGGGCGGGTATGCCCGGCGCTGCATTGGGGTCCAGGTTCAGGGCCGAGGCTCGGGAATCCTGGATGAGGTGCTTTTCCTCAAGCACTTTGTTGTGCTTGCCCATCCTTGCGACATCTGGGAAGCGTGGCAGGCTGTGCTGCGGGTTCTTCAGCTCATCGAGCTGTTTCTTCAGGACGAGATTTTCTTGCTTCAAAGTGGGGATTGTTCCTGTCAGATGTCCCTTCTCCAGAATGGCGTGCGCGACGATGGCCGCGCTCTGAGCCGCCTTTTTCTGGTCCTCCTCCTTTGATGGGGTGTCTTTGTGGGACGCCCAGTCGCAAATGGCCTTGACCACGATCATGTCCACGCCGTCCCGGGAGCAGGCCGTCAGGATGCCAGACCCCTCCATTTCCCCGCCGATGACCTTGCTGTGCAAGGAGGCGATGGTGTTCCGATATTCCTCGTTGTCAACCAGCTTCGCCCCGCTGAGCATGATTCCCAAGCGGATGGTCGGCCATCCGGCATTTCCCCGGCGTTGAAGATTGATATTCGTCACCCGTTCGGCCAGTTCTCGGGAGGTTTCCTGGGGCGTGCCGCGATAGGTGAAGGTGCCATCGGGCTCCACCCGGGCCAGCTCATAATCAAGCACCTTCTCCGAGACGAGCACGTCGCGGAGATGTTGCTTCTTCTCGTTCACCCCGAAGGCGATGCCTACGGCGATCAGCAGCTGTGGATTCCAGTGGTCAATGGCCTGCGTGGCGCTGAGTTGCGCCTCTTGGGGGCCCTGGCGGCTGTGCCGGTGGATCACGCGGAAGCCCCCGACCCCGTCGAGTTCGTAATAGGTCACCCCCTCCCGCGGCAACTCGTTGCGGACGCCGCCAAATTCCGCCCACAGCTGGTGGGCCTCGTGTTCATTGAAGGTGAGCAGCAGGGCGATGGGCGTGCTGCCCGATTCGTTGGCTTTCGAAACGTACTCCCCGGAGGTCGGAATGGCGTCCAGTTCCGGCGTGGAGACGGCTGGCGACCAGTTGTTCACCCCCTCGAACCAGAGGAACCTGGCCTCGGGGCCGACCTTCTTCGCATCAGTGACTCTGAGAGCGAAAGACACCTGTGTCTCTCCGCTGAGCCGTTCGATCTCTTTTCGAAGACGTCGTAGTCGGGTGTTCACCGCGTCGAGTTCGTCGTAGGGGAACAGTTCCTTCTTGAGGTTGGCGATGGAGACCCGGCCCTCGCTGTCGAGAAGACCGACGACGGCGTCCGCCAGCTTCTTCTGGGTCTCGGACAGGGGGAGCTGTGTGAGGTACTGGCGAGCGACGAAGTCCTGAAGAACCTGCATGGTTGCCTCCTAGGGGAAGTAGGTGCGCCGCCATCTTAGCAAGTTTATGTCGGAAATGACGGAATAAAGTTTTAAAACGACATCGCTCGCGGGTGAGTGGGACTGCTCGAGGTGCTCGGTGGCTGGGGCGCGCTGCTGGGGTTGCGTCTCAGCCGCGACCGTCGGGGTGATCGTCGCTCCCCTCGGAGCGGGGGTGCACCTGCCTACGCATCGTGTGCCTGCGCTGCGATCTCGTGGACGAGGTACTGGTGCCTGGGCAAAAGGCGTCCTGGGAATCGCTGCTCGAGAAGGTCCAGTGCCTGCTCGGGTGAGGTGTATCCGGCTGTCCGATAGAGAATTGCTGCGTCGTCGATATCGCGTCCCGGTCTGGCGGAATGGAGTTTCATGGCAAGGAGGTACTCGGGTGAAGCGACCTGTACAAGGAGATGATCGGATTCATAAACCGTTCGTGGGTCGGGGTCCGGGCCAGGCATGAAACCTTTTGCGGCGTCATTGAGCCAGTCGGGATCGAGGCCATGACGGGCTGCCACATCTGCTACGGCGGAATAGACGCACGGCTTTGGTTCAAAGAGAGCATCGACGTCGCGTGTGGTTCTGGTCTGGTCGTAGCCCAGCGACATGGCAGCACCACCGACGACGAACATGCGGGCCCGCTCATCGGAGCGAGCCAGTGTGTGCGACAGATCCTCAAGGAGCTCCAAGAGTTCGTCGCGACTGAGCGGAGCGGCGCTGGTCATGCCCGGTCCAGGTCGTTGGCGGCGATGAAGACGCCGTGTTCGCGGAAGATGGGTGGGGTCTCGGCGCGGATCATGGCTTCAATGGCCGGGCGTGCGGCGACGTACCAGCCCGAACTCACTCTTTCGGGACGCATGGTCCACGCGGGTTGGGGCCAGCCATCGCGATCTGCCAAGTGGCGGGCGAGGGCCGCGAAGGCTGCGTCAACGTGTATGGAACCAGTCGGCGGGGGCTCCTCGGTGAAGACCTGGGCCGCGAGCTCGGTGCCTCCGCGTCGGCGTGCGGAGTCGTAGGTGTCGACTGTGTGGAGGATGCCGAACCGCCACGCCTCGATGAGGGGTTCGCCGACGGCGATGAGATCGGCTGCTGCGCGGGCGCCGTCGACAGCCGTACCGGTCAGACCTATGTGACTGTGGGTCTGTCGCCAATCGGTCTCGGGCTGGGCCATGGCGGTGGTGAAGAAATCCTCGAAACTTCCCCAGTCGTGGGTGTGCGTCATATCTCCTCCCTGCCTTCTTGTGCCGCTGCATCTCAGGGTAGTCCGGCTTATCGCGTCGGCTTCGCCAATCGCGGGTCTGCCTGCCTATGCGTCGTGTGCTCGCGCTGTAGTGCTGGCGGACGGGTGGTGGAGGATGACAGGCGGATCGTCATGGAAACTCTTCTCCGCAGTGCGAGTTCCGTGCTTCCCCGACGTTACGGATCCGTTGTTCCAGGGAGCGTACGCTGGGCGGGGCGCTGGTGTAGGTCATGACTTCAGTTCCTTTCTCACTAGCCGGAGTTCCCGCGTGGTTAGCAGTCCTTCCTCGTGGGCCTCCCGGGCGGCGTTCAGCAGGCGGGGTGTTTCGATGGATCCGCGGCAGGTGAGGATCGCGTCTGCCGCCGGCTGTGAATCCAGGCCTTGATAGCGGGTCGTGCGGGCGTCGCCCCTGACCAGAGTCAGCTCCATGAAAGCGGGCAGCCTGGGGCGGGTACGTCTGCGGACCGCCACCGTGATCCGGCGGGGGTTCACGTCGGCGAGGCCAAGCAGCGCAAGCACCGATTCCCCGTACAGATAGGCACCCTCACCCGCGCGCAGGAGGGCTTCGGCGAACTGGTCGATCTCGCTGCGCGGCACTGCCGAGACGCGGTACAACCCGTAGGCGATGTTCTCCATCCCACCGCGTGCCGCGAGTTTCGGAAGCTCAACCGCGGGCACTCCTGCTTCGACTGCCGCCTGGGTGGTGACGTAGCCGTGGTTGTCCAAGGCGATCTCGTGCACGAGATCTCGATACTTCACCATCGCTGTCATGTCACAAGTCTACCGTTTTCGGTAGTGTTGTGACATGTCAAAGAAGGTCTTCGGGGTGTGCGGGAGGGATCCCCGGGTGCGGTGGGAATGTCAGCGGATATTGGGGGTGGCGAACTGGGATGGGGGTCGTGGAGGGGCAGTCGCGAGATGCGGGAACGGTAGCGTAAGAAATGTGTGAATCCTAGTGTAGAAAGTGCGTGAATGATAGCGTAAGCAGCATGGAATACCTGCCCAGGACGGTGGATCTGGAGTTGGACGAACTGCTGCCGCTCGCTCCCGCCATTGCGATCGATGGCCCCAAGGGGGTGGGGAAGACGGACACTGCCCGGCGGCGCGCCACCACCACGTGGCTGCTAGACGACGAGGACCAGCGGCGGATCGCCGCAGCGGATTTCGGACTGACGGCGGTGCCGGCGGGAACGCTGCTCCTCGACGAGTGGCAGAAACTGCCCCAGGTGTGGGATTCGGTGCGACGACGTGTCGACTCCGGCGCCCCGCCCGGAAGCTACCTCCTCACCGGATCCGCCACACCGACGGATGCCGCCGGGACCCACAGCGGGGCGGGGCGGATCCTGTCGCTGCGGATGCGTCCCATGGCGTTGCCGGAACGCGGACGTGCCACACCGACGGTGTCGCTGGCGCGGCTCCTCGAGGGCGGTCGCGATCCGGTGGGCGGGGACAGCGGATACGGGCTCACCGATTACGCCGACGCGATCGTCGCCAGCGGATTCCCCGGGATCATGAACGCGCCGCCGCGCCTGCGCCGGGGACTGCTGGACGCCTACCTGCAACGCATCATCGACCGCGACCTGCCCGACCACGGCTTCGCGGTGCGACGTCCGGAGACGCTGCGTCGCTGGCTCGCGGCCTACGCTGCGGCGTCCTCGACCACCACCTCCTACTCGCGGATGCTGGATGCCACCACCGGAGGCGACGGGGCGCAGCCGGCTCACACCACGACCATTGTGTATCGGGACCTCCTCACCCGCCTGTGGATACTGGATCCGGTGCCCGGCTGGCTTCCCGCGAACAACCCGATCCGACGGCTCCAGCAGGCCCCCAAGCACCAACTCGCCGACCCCGCCTTGGCGGCCCGGCTGCTGGGTCTGTCGTCGTCCTCCCTGCTCAACGCGTCGGGAGCACACATGATGGGGCCGCTGTTCGAGTCGCTCGCGACGCTGACGGTGCGGGTCGCGGCGCAGGCCGCCGAGGCGCGGGTGTACCACATGCGCACCCAGGGCGGACGACACGAGGTGGACCTCGTCGTCGAAGGAGTGGACGGGCAGATCGTGGGCATTGAGGTGAAACTCGCGGCTGCGGTGGGCGACTCGGACGTGAAACATCTCATCTGGCTGCGCGACCAGATCCCAGACCGGGTGGCCGACCTGGTGGTCGTCACGACGGGCAAGGCCGCCTACCGGCGTCCCGGCGGGGTGGCGGTGGTGCCGCTGGCCCTCCTCGGCCCGTAGCTAGCTTCCGTCGTCTGGGTTCGGGAGGCGCAGCACCCGCCAGGCTTCTCCTTCCAGGAAGTCGAGGCCTTCGGAGGTCCAGCTGGCGTAGCTTTCCACTTCGGGGGTGCGGGGTCGCACGGAGATGAAGGCGCGTTCCAAAGTGCCGTCGAGGTGGGAGATTCGGATCAGTCCCGAGGCGTCGGCGGTGGCGATGAGGTCGCCGGTGGGGTGCCAGGCGACCCCGGTCACGGCGCGGGCGTGGTCGGTGAGGGTGGTGAGTTTCTGACCGGTGTGGGGGTTCCAGATGATGCAGGTGCGGTCGTCGCTGGCGGTGGCGATGCGGGTGCCGTCGGGGCTCCAGGTGACCCCTGTGACGGCGGCGGTGTGGTCGGTGAGGGTGAGGATTTTCTGGCCGGTGTCGGGCTTCCAGATGATGCAGGTGCGGTCGTCGCTGGCGGTGGCGATGCGGGTGCCGTCAGGGCTCCAGGCGACCCCGGTGACGGCGGCGGTGTGGCCGGTGAGGGTGGTGATGGGTTTCCCGGTGTGGGGGTTCCAGATGATGCAGGCGCCGTCGCCATTGGTGGTGGCAAGGAGGTCGCCTGATGGATGCCAGGCGACAGCGCTCCGGGTGTCGTCAAGCAAGCGTGTGGCGCCGGTATCGGTGAGAGTGACGACGTCCTGGCCTGTGTCGGGATTCCAGACGGTGCATCCCCCGCCATCGCTGGCGACAGCGATGAGGTCACCCACGGGATGCCAGGCAACCCCGCGTGGAAAACCGATGCTGCTCGTGAGGGTGATGAGCAACTGTCCGGTCGTGGCGTCCCGGATGGTGCAGGCCTTGTCGTTGTGGGTGGTGGCGATGCGGGTGCCGTCGGGGCTCCAGACAGGGCCGCCCACCAGGTTGGTGTGAGCGCTGTGAGCGGCCACGGGGCGACCCCTGACCGGATCCCAGACGGTGCATGTCCTGGTCCAGCCTGCGATGACGGCCAGGCGGGTGCCGTCCGGGCTCCAGGCGATCCCGTCCACCCAATCGGTGCGGCTGGCGAGTGTGGTGACTGTTTCTTCGGTGTCGGGATTCCAGATGATGCAGGCCCCGTTGCTGTCAACGGTTGCGACGCGGGTGCCGTCGGGGCTCCAGGCCACGCCGTTCACGAATGTCGTCCTGGCCGCGAACCGGGGCACGAGGATGGCGATCGCTTCTGCTGTGTCTGGATTCCAGACCGGGCAGGTTCCGCTGTCGCTGGCAGTCGCGATCCGGGTGCCGTCGGGACTCCATGCCACCCCGAGCGCCCAGTCGGTGTGATCGACAAACGAGACGACGGGTTGGCCGGTGTCCGGATCCCAGACGATGCAGGCGTCGTCCCAGCCGGCGGTGACCAGACGACTGCCGTCAGGACTCCACGCGACCCCGTACACCGCGTGCTCGACCCCGAAGCGGTCATGCCCGGTGAGGGTGAGGATCTTCTCTGCGGTGCTGGCGTCCCAGATGATGCAGGTCCCGTCGCTGCTGGCGGTCGCGATGCGGGTCCCATCCGGGTGCCAGGCGACCCCGTTCACGTGGTAATCGTGGCCGGTGAGAGTCATGACCGGGCGGCTCGTCCTCGAATCCCAAACGATGCCGGTCCCGTCACAGCTGACGGTGACCAGACGGGTGCCGTCGGGGTGCCAGGCAACACCCATCACGACGTCGGTCTGCCCGGTGAGGGTGAGGAGTCTTTCTGCGCTGTGGGGGTTCCAGATGATGCAGGTTCCATCGTGGCTGACGGTCGCCAGACGCCTGTCGTCCGGACTCCAGGCGACCCTGTTCACGGCGTCGATGTGACCGATGAGCGTGGCGACGGGTTCACCGGTGTGAGGATTCCAGATGACGCACGTGTGGTCATCGCCGACGGTGGCCAGGAGACTGCCGTCAAAACTCCACGCCACTCCGTTCAGGCGGCCGGTGTGTCCGGTGCACAGACCTCCGATCACGACGTCACCCTTGCGACCCGGGTCGGTGACGTACTCACCAGATTCATGGTCATTCGTGCGGTGTGGAACATTGTGCGTCTCGCGTGGGGGAGTGCCCATCGTCTCACCTCCTGCAGACGATGGTAGTTCCGAGGTTGCCTCCGTTTGGTGAATATCCTGATCAGCACGGTGTTCCTGCAGGAGAGTGTGTCCTCTTGGGCGTGAAGAGGAAAGAGTCAGGCTCCGTCTTGTCGTTGTGACGTCGCGTGTGTGCCGATTGATACTGGCTGCGGGCGAATCGGGAGTTCCTGAAAGTGCTTTCGCTCGGACGCTCCAGGGGTGTGCTGGGACAATGCCCAGTGCGAGAGCTTCTGGTCCACCCTGAAGACCGAGTTCTACGACCGTCACGAGTTCGCCACCCATGTGCAGGCGATCCAGGCCGTCAACTCATGAAGCGAAACCATCTACAATCACCGCCGGCGCTACAGCATCCTCGATCAGATTCCCCCGGCAATCCACGAACACCGCACCATCACTGCGGCCAACCAAACCGCTTAACCAATGCCCATCGAATGAGAAAACCCCAAGATCTGGTGGTCAGTGCGGGCATGGTGTGCTGTAGGTATTGCTGGGTTTGTCTTTTCCGGTTCACGGGGCGGGTGACATCACCATGTGATGGGGACTTCGTCGAGGTTGTTGGCTTGGAAGGTTTCG
>ERZ773038.1251-NODE-1251-length-14628-cov-91.582447_pt1 | contig 14628 bp, 9 predicted proteins | sample MGYA00511665_ERZ773038 | MGnify/ENA primary metagenome ERZ773038 (study PRJEB29015, sample SAMEA2737966) | human oral metagenome | biome: human oral; feature: human-associated habitat; material: dental | place: China | collected 2028 ... | reverse complement strand
CCCAACGCCGGCAAGACCTCCATCTACAACGCCCTGACCGGCCTGCGCGCCAAGACCGGCAACTACCCCGGGGTCACGGTCTCGCGCTCCATCGGCACCTGCAGGCTTCCCGAGGGCAGCGCCACGGCGAGCGTGACCATCGAGGACCTGCCCGGCGCCTACTCCCTGGACCCGATCAGCCCCGACGAGCAGATCGTGCGCGAGGTCCTGGACGGCCACCACGCCTCCGTCAAGGCGCCGGACGCCCTCATCGTCGTCCTGGACTCCACGACACTGCGCCGGGGCATGGCCTTCCTGGCCAAGGCGCTCCAGCTGGGCCTGCCCACCTGCCTGGTCATCACCATGACCGACGAGCTCACCAAGCGCGCAGGCCATCTCGACGTCGAGGCCCTGGGACGCGCCCTGGGCGTCCCGGCGATACGCGTCCTGGGCCACCGCGGCATCGGCATCCCCGAACTGCGCGAGCGCCTGGCCGACACCGCCGCCTGGCCGTCCTCCCCCATCGCCCCGCCCACCGATCCAGCCGAATTCGCCTCCTGGGCGGACTCGATCCTGGAGGCGGCGGATTTCCAGCCGCCCCACGAAGACCGCACCACGGCCGCCATCGACCGGGTGCTGCTGCACCCGGTGGCGGGGACCATCATCTTCTTCGCCATCATGTACTTCTTCTTCCAGGCGATCTTCTCCTGGGCGGAGCCCCTGAAGGACGGCATCGAGAGCGGTTTCACCGCACTGGGGGAGATCGTCCACCACCTGCTGGACGACTCCCATCCGCTCCTGGCGGGCCTGCTGGGGGACGGCCTCATCGGCGGTGTGGGCTCCGTGCTCACCTTCATCCCCCAGATCATCATCATGTTCCTCGTCATCGCCTTCCTGGAGGGCGTGGGGTACATGTCGCGCGCGGCCTTCCTCATGGACCGGATCATGAGCCGGGCCGGCCTGGAGGGGCGCGCCTTCGTGGCTCTGCTGTCCTCCTTCGCCTGCGCCATCCCGGGCATCATGGCCACCCGCACCCTGCCCAGCGCCAAGGACCGCGTCGCCACGATGCTCGCCGCACCGCTGATGACCTGCTCGGCCCGCCTGCCCGTCTACGTCATCATGATCTCCCTGCTCGTGGACGAAGACGCCAGGATCGGCCCCTTCGGCGCCCGGGGCACCATCATGTTCGCCCTCTACTTCCTGGGCGCGGTCTCGGCGATGGTCGCGGCCTGGGTGGTCAAGCGCCTGACCGACCGCGGCGGCGTCCTCCTGCCCTTCTACATGGAGATGCCGCCCTATCGCCTGCCCCGGCCCAAGACCGTGGGCGTCATGGTGTGGGACGCCTGCAAGGGCTTCGCCAAGAAGGCGGGCACGATCATCACGGCCACCACCATCATCCTGTGGGCCCTGCTGAACGTGCCCATGCGCTCCGACGCCCAGTTCGACGCCTACTGCACCGCGAGCACCGAGTGCGCCGCCATCTCCGCGGCCGCGGACGACCCGTCGTCGTCGACCGTGAAGAACGACGACGGCGAGACGGTCACGGACAGCGAGGAGATCGACAAGCTCCTGGAGGCCCAGAAGACCTCCTACACCATGGACAACTCGTGGGCGGCCTCCATCGGCAAGGCGGTGGAGCCGGTCTTCGAGCCGCTGGGCTACGACTGGCGCATCAATGTGGCGATCCTGTCCTCCCTGGCGGCGCGGGAGACCTTCGTGGCGACCCTCGGGCAGATCGCCGCGGCCGAGGACCCCGAGGAGCCGACCTCCCACCTGCAGACCATGACCTTCCGGGAGGACACGGTGACGAACCAGGCCGGGGATCTGCTGTTCAACCCGGCGACGGTCGCCTCCATCCTCGTGTTCTTCGTCTACGCCCTGCAGTGCATGGCGACGGCCGGGGCCATGCGGCGGGAGACCGGCACCTGGAAGTGGCCGGCGATCGCCTACGGCTACATGCTCGCGACCGCCTGGGTGATGGCGGCGCTCACGCGCGTCGTCGTCTCCATGCTCGTGTGAGGCCGCCGTGCCCGTCGTCCCCACGCACCCGCTGACCACGCCGGATCCCGATGTGCTGCGGTGGGTGGTTCCCGATGGCCTGCTGCCCTTCACCGGCGGAGTGGCCCACGCTCCGTCACTGCTCCAGGCGCTGCTCGACGACGGCACCCTGAGCGCCGTCCAGGTGGAGGACGGGGCGGTGCTGACGCTGCTGGGCGAGGGGCGCTCCTGGGGCCGGGAGGGCTCCCGGGTGCGCACCGCCCTCGTGGACGCGCTGGGGGCGCCCTCCTCCTGGCGAGGCGCGGCCGGTGCGCACGACGTCGGCCCCGACGAGGTCCTGGAGGCCGCGGCCAGGCAGATCGCCGAGGGGCCGGTGGGCGAGTTCGCGCGCCGCCACGGGGGCGCGCTGGTGGTGCGCAAGGTGCACGACGGCGTCGTCGAGGTGGGCCTGGAGGGGGCCTGCGACGACTGCCCGGCCGCCGTCATCACCATGCACGCCCGCTTCGAGCACCTCCTGCGCCGCCGCTGCCCCTGGCTGGCGGAGGTCCGCCGCGCCGAGGAGTGACGCGACGCAACGAGGGGATTTCCCGCGCCCCCCCTGCACCGCCGCCCCGCGCCGGCGTCGAGGTCGACTTTTTCGAACGAGGTAGACGGTGGCACCGTCTACCTCGTTCGAAAAAGTCGACCTCGACGGGGGTAGGAGGGCCTAGAGCCTGCCGGCCATGGCCGAGGACACGAGGTTGCCGCCCGGCAGCGGCCCGCCCCGCGCAAGCGCCCGGCACCACTGATCAGTCGTGGCCACCGACGCCCAGTTGGAGTGCAGAAGAGTCATGAGCATCGCATGGATCGCCTCGGCGTCCGCCGCGCCGGCCTGGTTCCGCAGATCGATGGCCCCGGTGGCGTCGGAGAGGACCTCGGTGGCCAGGCCGAGCGTCTCGGCCTGCGCGGCGGAAGCCAGGATGCAGTTATTCGCCATGAACCCCACAAGGGTCACGGTGGTGATGCGCTGCTCCTGCAGCCATGGGCCGAGGCCAGTTCCGGCGTAGATGGAGCCGTAGTGCTTGATGACACTCTTCCAATCAGGAGAGTGACGCCGCTCGATGCGCGGGTCGAGCCGGAAGCCGCTGCGGTCCGGATCGAAGACGGTCCCGCCGGGCTTTCCGGAGTGCTGCACGCAGACGACAGGAACTCCCGACTCCTCCGCCGCATCGAGAGCCCGCTCGATGCTGTCAAGACAGGCATCGGGATGCGGATGACGAATACGAAGCGGGCCGCGAGCATACTCGCGTTGGACGTCGACGAGCACGAGTGCTCGGCGCGGAGCGGCAGGACAGTTCATAGGGGCCTCCTGACGGGGAAGATCCTTCGGTATACGAGCCAAGAAACGTCGCGATGCCAGGATGCTCGACGCTCGCCGGCCGCCACCAGTGGCACAAATGCTGTTCTACGATGGTTTCATGCCAGCATCGGATCCGAGACGGAACATGCGTCTGCACATCGCCGTCTACGCCTTCGACGGCGTCACCATGTTCCACCTGTCGATCCCCCAGGCGGTCTTCGGCTCCGTCGCACGCCTGGGTCTGGCCGACTGGGAGGTCGGCCTGTTCACGACACGCCCCGCACCCGGGCGGGAGTCGCCGGAGTCCGGGATCGACTCGCCCGCCTCGATCCGGACGGCCGAGGGCTATCTCCTCGACGGCCTGAGCGGCCCGGGCCTGGCGGAGACGGCCGACGTCGTCGTCGTGCCCGCCTGGTTCGCCGACGGACGGCAGGCCGGTGCTGAGCTGTGCTCGCTCCTGGAATCGGCTCATCGGCGCGGCACCGCCGTCGTCGGCCTGTGCCTAGGGGCGATTCCGCTGGCCGAGGCCGGGCTGCTCGAAGGGCGCCGGGCCACGACCCACTGGCGGGCCTTCGAGCCCTTGGCGCACGAGCACCCGGAGATCGACCTGGACGACTCAGTGCTGTACGTCGACCACGGCGACGTCCTGACCTCCGCCGGAGCGGCCTCCGGGCTCGACGCGTGCCTCCACCTGGTGCGCTCTCGCCTGGGAGCCGATGCCGCCAACACGGTGGCGCGCCATCTCGTCGTCGCACCGCACCGGGAGGGCGGACAGGCGCAGTACATCGAACGACCGGTGCCGCAGCACCCCCGGGCAGACCCCGTGGGCCAGGCCATGGCCTGGGCGCTTGAGCATCTGGCCGAGCCCCTGCCGGTGGACAGGCTGGCAGGAGCCGCGCAGATGAGCGTCCGCTCCTTCATCCGCGCCTTTCGGAGCGCAACCGGCGACACGCCCGCCGCCTGGGTGAGGTCCCAGCGCGTGGGGCAGGCGCAGCGCCTCCTGGAGAGCACCGACCTGACGGTCGAGCAGGTGGCCTCGGCGTGCGGCTTCGGCAGCGCCGTCACGATGCGTCAGGTCTTCTCCACAACCGTGCGAGCCGCCCCATCCGCCTATCGACGCCGGTTCCGCACCCGGGACGGCACAGCACCCCGCCTCGAGAACCGGCCAACAGCCCCTCGATAGCTCCTCGACAGCCTAGGCCCTGAATGATCGGCTCCGAGGCGGCGGGTGGACCCAGCAGGCCCGGCATACCCCAGCGTCAACGGCGGTTGGCGATGACGCCGTACAGGAGATGTCCCGTCAGTAGTCGCGACGCATGAGCGACGACATCCTGATCTTCGATCCTGCGGCCGTCAGCGACGCCGACTTCCCGGCCTGGTGGGAGGAGCAGTCAGAATGGTCGGAGGACCACTCCTACTCCGACCCGGCCGTGACCACCTCCGAGCTCCGGGCCTTCTACGCAGATATGTGCCGCCAGTTCCCGGACATGGATGCACTGACCGCCGAGGAACTCGATGCCGGCCCCGGCCTGGATGTGGTGTGTCAGGACATCTGAGACAGTGCTTGGTGGGTGGTGAGTTGGTTGTGTGGGGTGTGGTGTGCCTAGTGGACGTGGTTGTCGTCGGTGTTGCACATGGGAGATTGGGCCCTCTGCGGGGCGAGGATTAGTTTTTGTTGGAATGACAGTCTTTTCCGGCGAGGGTCGTGTGTGGTGATTGGGCTCCCATGTGCGGTCAGGGGGGTCCACGCACATGGGAGCAGGATCGTGGTTATTGCTGGCGTTGCTGTTCCGCATGATTCCGCGGTTCCCACCGACGCCGAGTGCACGCGAGTGTGCAACACCCAGCCCCCCCGGCACACGCAGGCACTGACAAAGCCGCCCCGCAGCGGTGAGGGCCGACCCGTGCGATCTTCAGCCCCGAGACATCGCACCCCGCACCGGAGTGACGGAGTGCGACCGATCTCGACGCGGGGTACGACCGATCTCGGCACGGAGTGCGACCGATCTCGACGCGGAGTACGACCGATCTCGGCGAAAGGGGCGCAGGGTCAGGCGGGCGGGCAGGCAGGCAGGCGGTCAGGCGGTCAGGTCCCTGCGGTTACCGGCCGCGCCGGCGACGAGAAGCAGCACCACCGCGAGCACCAGGCACACCGCGGGGCCGACCCACGGCCCGCCCGACCCCAGCAGGAGCCGCACTCCCCCACTGGCCCCCGCTGTCCCCGCCTCGAGCACAGGCAGATGAGGCACATGCGTGAAGGGCGACAGGTCAAGCACCCACTGCGGGGCGCGAGCCGCCGGCCCCAGCACCGAGATGCCCAGCGCCAGCAGATAGGCGCCCCAGCCCAGGGGCCGGGCCAGCCGTGGAACCAGCGCATGAAGGGCCAGCAGCCAGGCGCCCGCCAGCAGCCCCGCGGGAAGCTGAGCCGCCAGTCCGGCCGCGATACCGCCGACCAGGACCCACGGCTCCGCGGTTGCCGACGAATCCTGGGCGCAAAGAGACGGCACCGCACCGACCGCCAGCCCCAGAGCTATGGCCGCCAGCACACCCGCGCTCCCGCAGGCCAGCACCAGGACCCGGGCGGCGAGCCACTGCCGCCTGGACACCGGTGCGGACAGGACGGCGGCCGTCAGCCCGCGCCCCTCCTCGCCCACGACCGCCCCGGCCAAGGCCACGGAGCAGGCGGCGGCCAGAATCCCGCCGTAGCCGATGATCATGGACAGGTAGCTCTGAACACTCAACTGGTCGCCGAAGAAAGCCTGCATGGCCGGGTTGTCCGCAACCATCTGCTGAAAGGAGTCCTCAACAGTGGGGGCGAAGATTCCGTAGGTCAAACCGAAGACCAGACCTCCCATCGCCCACCAGCCCCGCAGCGAGGCACTGGTGCGCAAGGCCAGCCCCAAAGCGCCTGCGGGTCCGCGGCGACGGGAGCGCCAGGCGCCCGCGCTCGCCACCAGCCCCTCGCCCAACTCGCGCCGTGCGTGCAGGACGAGCCCCGCCCAGACGAGGACGACGGCGACACCCGCCAACAGCCCCAGGGGAGCCCAACGCAGGTCCACATACACGCGGCTCTGCTGAATGAGACCGATCGGGGTCAGCCAGGACAGGAGGGAGACGGCACTGTCGGTGCTGTCGGTGCTGTCTCCACCACCGCTGGAACCGGCGTCGCCCAGGCCGCGCAGGAGGAACCAGACCAGAACCAGCATGAGGCCGCACCCGCGAGCCGAGCGGGCCGATGGCGCCAACGCCGCCAGGACCAGTCCGCTTCCGGCCGCGGCAAGGGTCACGAGAAGCAGCCCGAGTCCCACCACCAGGCAGCCGCCCGGATCAAGACCTCCGGCCAGGGCGGCCAGGGAGCACATTCCCGACATCACCACCCCGGCCAGGACCGTGGAGCTCAGAGCCGCCCGGGCACTCGCGCCGCGTCCCACAGGAGCGGAGCGCAGCAGCTCGCTCGGACCGCCCTCCTCGTCGCCGCGAGTGCGTGAGACCACCATGAGCACCCCCATGAGGGCGGCCACGAGGGCCAGCCAGCCCAGGGCCTGGGCGGCGAAGAGAGCCCCCATGGTGGGAGCGGTGAGAGCGGCCGCGTCCATGCCGAAACCGGGACCGGTGAAGACGGCGGCCGCCGGAGTGGAGTAGGTCAGGGCGGCCGCCTGCCGTTCCTCGGCGGTGGCATACATGGTGTTGAACATGAGGATGCAGTAGAGGGTCAGGCATCCTCCGCCCAAAGACCATGCCAGGATGCTGCGCCGCTCACGGCGCAGAGTCAGACGGGTCAGCGCAGACGGCACCGCACCTCCGAGCCTCCCACCAGTGACGGGCGAAACGGTGCTGCTCACGACTCCGCCCCCTCGCCCTGTGGTCCGGCCGGAGCCCCGGAATCGGCGATGACCCCAGCCGCTGCGGCGTCCTTCATGCTCTCGGCGTCCTCCGCACTCCCGGCGTCCCCGTAGTGGCGCAGGAAGAGCTCCTCAAGGCTGGGCGGGGAAGCGGTGAGCGAGCGCAGCCCGAGGGCCGCGAGGCGCTCCATCACCTCGGCGTTGCGGTCCGGCTCAATACTGAGCGCCACCTCCCAGCCCCCGTCGTCAGCCTGCGGGCGGGCCGTGGAGCGCAGCTCGCGGACGCCGTCCAGGCGCTCCAGGCCCTCCGGGTCGCGCTCGACGACGGCCTGGACGCGTGTGCGCAGCAGTCCCCGGATCCGCTCCAGGGGGCCGCTTTCGACGGTGCGCCCGGCGCGCACGATGGTGACGGTGTCGCAGAGCCGGTCGACCTCGGACAGGATGTGGCTGGAGAGCAGGACCGCGGTGCCGCGCCCGGCGGCCTCGGCGACGCACTGGCTGAAGACCTCCTCCATGAGCGGGTCCAGACCGGAGGTGGGCTCGTCCAGGATCAGCAGTTCCACGGGCTCACTCAGGGCGGCGATGAGGGCGACCTTCTGCCGGTTGCCCTTGGAGTAGGCGCGAACCTTCTTGGAGGGGTCGAGCTCGAAGCGCTCGATGAGCTCGGCGCGCCGCGCAGCCTGCGCGGCATCATCAGATCCGCCTGAGCCGCCCGCCCCTCCGCCACGACGACGGCGCAGGGAGGCGAAGGCATCCAGGGTCTGACCCCCGGTGAGTCCGGGCCACAGGGCCACGTCTCCGGGAACATAGGCCAGGCGCTCATGGAGGGTGACGGCGTCATTCCAGGGATCGGCGCCGAAGAGCCGGGCGCGCCCGTCGTCGGCGCGGATCATGCCCAGCAGGATGCGCAGGGTGGTGGACTTGCCCGCGCCGTTGGGGCCGAGGAAGCCCGCCACCTCACCGGGGGCGACACTCAGGTCCAGGCCGTCCAGGGCGCGGGTGGCGCTGCGGCCCCGGCCGAAGGTCTTGGTCAGGCCCACGATGTCGACGGCGGGCGCGGAGCTGTTGGGATGAGCCGCGCCGGGTCGGCGGGCATCGATCGATGTGGCGGCGGGTTTCATGAGTCCTCCTGAGACGAGTGGGGTGGGGAGGAGTTGGGGTCACGGGACGGGCCGTGAGATGAGTTGTGGGCGGCGTTGTCGGGGGCGGGGTCAGGTGCGGGAGCGGTCTCGGCATCGTCGGCGGAGGCGGCAGGAGCGGCAGAGGCGGCGCCGTCGGCGGAAGCACCGGCGGGATCCGCCGATGTAGCCCGGACGTAGTCGGCGTAGAGCCCGGGATCGGTGAACAGGGGCCGGGAGTAGAGCTCGGCGGTGACGGGACCGTAGCGGTCGATGAACTCCCGGACGGCCGCCTCGATATCGCCGGGCTCGGATGCCTCGTAGCGCAGGAAGAGCAGAAGCGCACCGAATCCGGCGTAAAGCAGGTAGCGGGCGCGGGCCTCTTCGTTGTGCGAGGGCGTCACGGTGCCCGCCTTCACGGCGTCGGACATGTAGGAGACGGTGTCCCCCACGAAGAGGTCCATCAGCGTGGTGGCGAGCTCTCCGCCCTCCATGAGGGAGCGCATGGCGTAGGCCGTGGCCGGGATGTACTCCTCGACCTGCGACATCTGGGTCATCAGATCCGTGGGACCGCCGAAGTACGTCGAGGAGCGCTTGACCTCCTCGGTCAGGCGCAGCACCTCGGTGTCGCAGGCGCGGCGCAGGCCGTCCTTGGAGCCGAAGTGGTGGGTGATGAGACCGGCCGTCACTCCCGCGTCGGCCGCAATGGTGCGCAGCCCCACCCCGAAGCCGTCGCGCGCGAAGCGGAGCAGGGCGGCATTGCGGATGCGGGCGACAGCGGTGAGGTCCGACTCGGGCGTCGACGATCTTGAACGCACGACCAATATACTATACAGGCGTTCAATACAGCGCAAGAGGCGCTCTCGAACACCCCCTCCGGACTTCACCCCCGGGCGCCTCATCCCGAATCAGAAGACCCGACATACCACTCCGTGACCATATTGAGCCGTTACGATCCGATCTCCCTCCTTGAGACGTCCGACAAGTCGCTGTTAATCTCCCGAAGCAAATGTGGAATGGAGTAAAGCACCCATTAGCATGAATTTCTCCACCATTTCTGCATTGCCCCTTATCCCCTTTTTGAGAGGACATCCATGTCTTTCTTATCGCGCGTGCGCGCTCCTGGGAGATCGGCCATCGCCAGCGCCATTGTGGCAATGCTGGTTCTGGCGGCCTCCTGGGTCGGACTGACCTACTCAACCGCTCAAGCGGCGATCAATGAGAACATTAAGGTCAGCGACCTCTCACTGATTCCCTCCAACGGAAATGGAGTGGAGGACCCCACCTACAACAAGACCAAGGTCAATGACATCCTCAAGCTGAAATTCACCTGGGATGCCACCACCGCCGACCCCAAGAGCGGCCAATCCTTCCAGATCGGGCTACCGAGCCAGTTCCGCAACCGCGAGAGCCTGACCGAGCCGATGACCGTGACCCACAACGGCGCCGATCACAAGATCGGCGAGTGCGTCATGGACGCCCAGAACATCACCTGCACCTTCAACGACACCCTCGACACCCTCAGAGGGCAGGGCTTCAACGGCCTGAACGGCAAGGGCTCCGCACTGGTCGTGGCCTCCGAGGCCACTGAGGACAGCACTGCGACGATCGACGCCAACGGGCAGAAGACCGCCGTGCCGATCCCCGGCGGGCGCATCACCGAGAACCGGGGCCTCAACTACACGCCCGAGACCCTGCGCAAGTGGGCCTTCGACGTCACCGCCGCCTCGAAGCAGATGGACTGGGAGATCACCCTCGGCCCCTCGCAGCTCAAGGACGCCCTGGCGGGGGCGGGCACTCCCATCGCATTGGATGGACAGACCCGCTCCACCATCACCATCACCGACGAGCTCAGCCCCGGTCAGGCCTACTCCCAGGACCTCTCGCAGTGGCGGTTCAACATCGGCACCAGTTCGACCCGCGATGACGTCTACGGGCAGGTCACCGACGCCGCCGGAAACGACCAGGACACCTCCCAGGGAGACTTCGATCTCGCGGTCGCCATTGATGGCAACCGGGCCACGATCACCATCACCGGCCCCTTCGCCGCGGACACGAACTACAACGTCTACTACTCCTCGGTGCCCACCTCCGACAGCGGGACCGTCCAGCCCGGACTGGAGTACAAGAACCACGCCCAGCTGAAGGGCACCGATCAGGACTCGTCCTGGTCCGTCTACTACACGAGGTCCTTCACCATTGACGTGGAGCTCGCCCCGGGCTTCGGCGGCTTCAACATCGCCAAGCTGCTCACCGGCTCGGGCGCCCCGAAGGTGCCCGCCGGCACGACCTTCGACGTCGGCATCGATTACACCCTGCCGGGCGGCGCCACCGTGGACACCTACCCGGGCTGGAGTGCGCCCGGCACTGTCAACGCCGATCGCACCGGAGGCCACACGACCCTGAAGGTCACCAGCGGAGACACCACGACATACCCGGCGACCTTCCCGACCGGCACCGTGCTCACGCTCAGCGAGGACACCTCCACGGCCTCCGCGACCCCGGAGCGAACCACCTGGGGCGCCCCCGAGTTCACGGTCGGCGACCAGGCCGGCCCCACCTTCACCATCGCCGACCAGAAGTCGACGGCGGTGACGCTGAAGAACACGTCCGAGGAGACGGTCGTCCCCACCGGCAAGTTCTCGGTCGCCAAGACGGTGAGCGGTGATGGCGACTTCGCCAACTCCAACTTCGCCTTCACCTACACCTGCAACGACCCCGCGGCCACCACGGGCACACTGAACGTCCCCGGCGATGGCACGGCGGTCACGAGCCCCGAGCTGCCCGAGGGAACGAGCTGCACGATCAGCGAGGACACCGCGTCGGCGGCGCAGGCCGGATACTCGCTGACGCCCACGCTCTCGGCGAGCTCGGTGACCATCCCCGCAGGCGACGTGGTGGCCGTGACGGCCACTAACACCTACTCGCGCGACACCGGCACCTTCTCCGTGGTCAAGAAGGCCGTGGAGTCCGAGGGCGCCCAGCCCGAGCCGGCCGATCTGCTGACGCAGAAGGAGTTCACCTTCACCTACACCTGTGATGACGCCAGCGCCACCACGGGCACGGTGAAGGCCAAGGGCGACGGCACCACCGTTCTGTCCAACGTGCAGCTGCCTGTGGGCACCTCGTGCACGATCACCGAGGACGAGGCCGGCGCGCAGGTGCCCGGATACACGCTGACGGCCCCCGAGGCGCAGACGGTGAAGATCGAGGCCAAGGACCAGGTGGTGGAGGCGTCCTTCACCAACACCTACACCGCGCCGAAGCCGACGCCCGAGCCGACGCCGGAGCCCAGCACCACGCCGACGCCTGAGCCCACACCGGAACCGAGCACCACGCCGACGCCCGAGCCCACACCGGAACCGAGCACCACGCCGACGCCCGAGCCCACACCGGAACCGAGCACCACGCCGACGCCGGAACCCACGCCCGAGCCCAGCACCGAGCCAACGCCGGAACCCAGCACCGAGCCAACGCCCGAGCCCACACCGGAACCGAGCACCACGCCGGACGTGTGCGTCACCCCGGCACCCACGGCCTCGACACCGGGACAGCCCTCCACGGACTCGACAACCCCCGAGCCGAGCTCCTCGGAGACGCCGAACCCCTGCACCACGCCCACGGCGGAGCCGACGCCGGAGCCCAGCTCCACGCCGGACGTGTGCGTCACCCCGGCACCCACGGCCTCGACACCGGGACAGCCCTCCACGGACTCGACAACCCCCGACTCGAGCTCCTCGGAGACGCCGAACCCCTGCACCACGCCGGATGGACCGGATGGATCGGATGACTCTCCGAGCTCGCCGGCTCCGGAAGGCGGGTCGTCGCTGGCACACACCGGTGCCAACGTGGCCATCGCGCTCGTGGGCGTGGCGGCCATCGCAGGCGGCATCGCCCTGCTGATCCAGCGCCGTCGGGCCTGATTCCGCTCAGTCCGCATCACTAGGAGTGCCGGTGGGCGCCCTCTCCGGGGGCGTTCACCGGCACTCGTATGTCTCGTGTCTCGGAGGCGGACAGACGAGACCGACATTGTGGGACGAGGTAGACGGTGTCACCGTCGATCTCGTCCCACAATGTCGGTCTCGACGCCGGAGCGAACCACACGGGCCGCTGCGGCGGTCAGGCGCGCGGCTGGCGCTCCGCCCACTCGCGGGGGCTCACCCGGGATCCGGTGTAGAAGGGGGTGTCCTGGCGCACGTGGAGACGGGCCTCGGTGTAGCGCTGGTGGTGGATGACGCCCTCCAGGCGGTCCAGGCTGTCGGCCTCGAAGGCGAGAACCCACTCGTAGTCGCTCATGCCGAACGTCGCGAGCGTGGAACCCTTGACGTCCGGGTACTTCGAGAAGCCATTGCGGCCGTGCTCGGCCATGATGCGGGAGCGCTCCTCATCGGGCAGCAGGTACCAGTCGTAGCTGCGCACGAACGGGTAGACCATGCACCAGTCGCGCGGGGCGACACCGCCCAGGCAGGCCGGAATGTGCCTGCTGTTGAACTCGGCGGGCGTGTGCAGACCCATGCAGGACCACACGGGTTCCAGGTAGCGGCCCAGCGCGCTGGCGCGCAGCCGGTGACTGGCGTCCTGAAGCTTCTCGGGGTCGTCGTCGAGCCACCAGATCATGAGGTCGGCGTCCGAGCGGAAGCCGGCGACGTCGTACCAGCCGCGGGTGGTGACCTCGGACTGATCGACGAAGAAGTTCGACTCGCCGACCAGCCGGCGTCGGGTGTCCTCCAGGGCGGGCAGTGGCGCCACCAGGCAGTAGACGGCGTAGAGGGCGTAGTGGAGCCGATTGTTGACGGCATCGAGATCGACGTCGGTGGCGTCACGCGGATCGCGGTAGGGGCGGCGCTCCTCGTCCTCGAAGCGGTGCAGGCGAGGGCCGCCCTGGCCGGTATCGGCGGGCTGGCTGTCGTGGTTCGTCATCGCGGGATTCCTTCGTCGACGAGAGCAGTATCGGAAGCAGTATGCGGCCTCGTGGGCACTGAGGGGAGCGATTTCGCGGTCGGACGCATTGCCCGGTCGTCAGCGGAGCCGGCGGGGCGGACCGCCGGTCGGCAGCAGTGGGGCGGACAGACGGTGTGGAACGGGCCGACTCCGGTCGTCGACGTCGGGCGAACCTCTTGACCGCGCGCTGCAGCGGCGCGCTCCGCCAGGATATCGACCAGGGAGGAGATCAGGGCCGGGTGCGTTCCGGCAGTCGCCGCTCGCGCATAGGGCAGACCCAGGCGGGCAGCGGTCTGCGCAGCCTCGGTGTCGAGATCGAAGACGACCTCCATGTGGTCGGCCACGAAGCCGATGGGCGCGACGACGACGCCCTCGGGCGCGCTCACGCGCGCGCCGTCGGTCAGGCGGCCGGCGACGAGGGCCTCCAGATGGTCGTTGATGTCCGGTTCCAGCCAGCGGGCCTGCGGCGGTCCGGAGCGCGAGCAGTACACGAGGTCATGGTCCAGTGCGCCGCTCAAACCGAGGCGCTCGGCCACGACCGGCAGGAGAACGGCGATGAGGCGACGATGCTGCTCGACGTAGGAGATCTCCGTGGACAGGTCCGCGGCCATCCCCGGTTCGAGATGCGCCTGCCCGGGAGCCGCCGTGCGGAGACCCGCCGGCTGGACCGGCTCCGGAAGCCGCCCGGCGTCGTCGCCCGCGCTCCCCCGCTCCGCTTCACCGGAGCCGGGCGCGGACAGACGTTCCATGGATGCGGGGATGGAGTGGGTGACCAGGAGCAGCCTGACGCCCTCCGGGGCGATCCCCCGCTCGGCGAGGCGTCCATAAGCCTCGACAATGGCGTCCGCGTTGGACTCGAGCATGCCGTCGGTGTTGTAGAAGGGGCGGGTCTTGTCCACCACGAGCTCTACCGGTTCTCCCCCGACGCCGCCGACCCGCGCAGCGGCATCGGCCTCGGCGCCGCGTCCGGTGGCCCCATCGGCGCCCGCGGCCAGAAGGGCCAGCGCACCGGCTACATCCTCGCGGTACTGGCGGCAGCTGGAGTACGAGCCGTAGGCGGAGGTCGTTATCGCAAGAATGCGACGGGCCCCGCCATCGGCCAGAGTGCGCAGGGCCTCGGAGACGAAGGGGTGCCAGTTGCGATTGCCGATGACCACGGGCAGGTGCGAACCGCGGGCGGCGAGCTCGGTGCGCAAGGCGGCCAAGAGCTCCTCATTGCGGTCGTTTATCGGCGAGACACCGCCGAAACGGCCGTAATGGCCGGACACCTCCAGAAGGCGGGAATCAGGAACGCCGCGCCCCGCGGTGGCGTTGCGCATGAAGGGCAGGACGTCGTCGGGACCCTGGGGGCCGCCGTAGGAGAGCAGCAGGACGGCGTCGTAGGGGGCCAATGGATCACTCATGCGCGCCC
>ERZ773038.1250-NODE-1250-length-14629-cov-8.999794_pt1 | contig 14629 bp, 13 predicted proteins | sample MGYA00511665_ERZ773038 | MGnify/ENA primary metagenome ERZ773038 (study PRJEB29015, sample SAMEA2737966) | human oral metagenome | biome: human oral; feature: human-associated habitat; material: dental | place: China | collected 2028 ... | reverse complement strand
AGTCGCGCCGCGCCCGCCGCCGTCGAACCGGTGCGTCCGACCGGCGCGGACCCGCGCCGTCCGACCCGCGCCGCATACTTCTCGTGTGCCGCACGACCCGCCGTCGTGCGGCACACGACTGCGCGGCGGCGCCGGTTTCTGAGACACTGCGATCATGACGAGTCCGTTCTCCAGTCCGAAACCCCAGTATCCGCAGGCACCCCAGGGCTTTCAGAGTCCGCAGCCCCCGAACGGCTCGCGCTCGCGGATGGTTCCGCTGCTGGCGGGACTCATCGCGGTCATCGTCGTCCTGGCGGTCATTGCTGCGGCGTTCCTGTTCGCCCGCAGCTCGCGGACCACGGGCGTATCGACGACGACGTCGGCCGCGGCGCAGGCCTCGGAGGCGCCGAGCGGGGCGCCCTCCGCACCCGCCCAGAGCGCGCCCGGCCCCAGCCCGACGGACGGGGCGACCTCCGCGGCCTCCGTCACCGATCCGACGACCCTGACGGCCATGCACGGCGAGGTCACCCGAGACCCGAACGACCCCCGCGCCAAGGGCGACGTCAACGCGCCCGTCGTCATGGTCATCTACTCCGACTTCGCCTGCCCCTTCTGCACGAAGTTCGCCCAGGAGGTCGAGCCCCGGCTGGACGACCTCATCGAGAACGGCACCCTGCGCATCGAGTGGCGCGACCTGGCCCAGGTCACCCAGACCTCGCCGCTGGCGGCCCAGGCGGGCATCGCCGCGGGCAAGCAGGGCAAGTTCTGGGAGTTCCACGACGCCGTTTACGGGGCCGCCGACCCGCAGGGCCACCCCACGTACACCGAGGACTCGCTCGTCGACTTCGCCAAGAAGGCCGGGGTGCCCGACCTGGAGCGCTTCCGGGCGGACATGACCGATGCGACCACCGCGAAGGCCGTGGCCGACGCCACCCAGCACGCCTACAGCCTGGCCATCACGGGAACTCCGTTCTTCATCGTGAACGACGCCTACATCGGCGGCTACAGGCCCGCCGACTACGTGCGCGCCACTGTTCTGGAGCAGGCGGCCCTGGCCAAGTAGCGCCCCGTCCCCCTTCGCCGAAACCGGCGGAAAAAGCACGCGAAACCGGCGGAGAAAGGGGCGAAGGAGGGACGGGCGCGGCGCGGCGCGTCAGGACAGGAGCCGGCGGGCGGCGGCGACGACGCCGTCGGCGCTGATGCCCCAGTGGTCCATGAGCCAGGCCTCGGATCCGGTGGGCGCCCACTCGTCGGGGACGCCGAGGCGCTTGACCGGCACCGGGCACCGATCGCTCACCAGCTCGGCGACGGCGCCGCCCAGCCCGCCCGCGGCGTTGCCCTCCTCGACGGTGATGATCCGCCCGGTCTGGCGGGCGGCCGCGAGCACGGCCTCCTCGTCCAGCGGCTTGACCACCGGCATGGACAGCAGGCGGGCGCCCACGCCCTGGCGCGCCAGGCGCTCGACGGCCTCCAGGGCCCGGTGCACGGCGGTGCCGTTGGCGATGACGGTCAGGTCCCCGCCCTCGCGCAGGACGGCGGCCCGGGGCGAGAACACGTAGTCCGGCCCGTGGACGGCCGGGACCTTCATGCGCGAGATGCGGATGTAGGCGGGGCCGTCGAGCTCGGAGTAGGCCCAGCGCACGGCCCCGGCGGTCTCGGCCGGGTCGGCCGGGACGATGACGCTCATGCCGGGGAAGGAGCGCATGATGGCCACGTCCTCCGCGCTGTGGTGCGTCGAGCCGAGCGCGCCGTAGGCCAGGCCCGGGGACTGGGCGCACAGCAGGATGTGCCGGTGGGAGTAGGCGGCGTCGATCTTGATCTGCTCGGTGGCGCGGGCGGACAGGAAGGACCCGGCGCAGGAGACCACCGGGATCTTCCCGCCGTTCTCCATCCCCGCGGCCACGCCCACCTGGTTCTGCTCGGCGATGCCGACGTTGATGAGCCGGGCGGGGAACTCCTCGCGGAAGCCGCCCAGGTTGGACGAGCCGATGGAGTCGTTGGCGACGACGACGAGGCGCTCGTCGGCCCGGGCGATCTCGACCAGGGTGTCCGCATAGGCCTTGCGGCAGTCGTGCAGGGGGGCGTCGGTGCTCACTTGAGTGCCTCCAGTTCGGTCAGGGCGCGGGCGGTCTGCGCCTCGTCGGGCAACTTGTGGTGCCAGGGCACGCTGTCGCTCATGAAGGAGATGGGGTGGCCCTTGTGGGAGTGGGCGACGATGAAGGTCGGCCTGCCGGGCTCGACCGGCGCGGCCCCGAAGGCGTCGAGGAGCGCCCCGTGGTCGTGGGCGTCGACGTCGACGACGTGGGCGCCGAAGGCCCGGGCCTTGCCGTCCAGGGGGGACAGGTCGTTGGTGTCCTCGGTGGTGGCGCCCTGCTGGAGGTGGTTGCGGTCGGCGACCACGATGAGGTTGTCGAGCTTGAACTGGGCGGCGGCCATGAGGGCCTCCCAGTTCGAGCCCTCCTGGAGCTCGCCGTCGCCGGTCAGGACGAAGACCCGCCGCGGGGAGCCGTCGATCTTGGCCGCCAGGGCGTCGCCGACGGCGATGGGCAGGCCGTGCCCGAGCGGACCGGTGTTGGCCTCCACCCCGGGCACCTTGGTGCGGGCGGGGTGGCCGTTGAGGCGGGAGCCGGGCTGGACGAAGGTGTCCAGCTCGGCCGCCTCCAGCAGCCCGGCCGCGGCGAAGGTGGTGTACAGGGCGTTGGCGGCGTGCCCCTTGGACAGGATGACCCGGTCGCGGTCGGGGTCGTCGAGGTTGTCGGCGGTGATATTGGCCTCGTGGAGGTAGAGGGTGGCGAGCACGTCGATGATGGAGAATTCCCCGCCGATGTGCCCCTGGCCGGCGTTCACCACGTTGGCCAGGTCCTTCATGCGGATGAGGCGGGCGCCCTCGGCGATGTGGGCGATCACCTCCGCGCGGCTCGCGCCGGGCGCGGTGCGCCCGACGACGGGCAGGTCGACGTTGACGGTCATGTCGGTGACTCCTTCTGGGTGGTTCCCGGCTCGGTCCCGGACTCGGTCAGTCCCGGGCCATGCAGCCGAGCAGCGCGTCCTGGACCAGGCGCTGGGCGGCCAGCGGGTCCTGCCGGGCCTGGGCCCGGGCCAGGGCCTCCTCGTCGAGCGAGTCCAGCGCCCGGTGCAGGGCCTTGAGGAAGCGGATGGAGGTCCTGGCGTTGTCGACGACGTCCTCGCGGAAGGGGAACTGGTCGAGCTGCCACACCCCCTCCCAGCCGTTCTTGCGCAGGGTGTGGAAGAACTCGAAGATCTCGGTGATGTGGACGGTGCCCACGACCATGTCGTCGTCCCAGCCGCGGTAGTTGTCGTTGACGTCCATGCCCCACAGCAGGCCGTGGTCGATGAGGAGCTGGGCGGCCTCGGCCGGGGACTCCCCGCCGAACAGGGCGTGGCCGAAGTCGAGCAGGACGCCGACGTTGTCCACGCCCATGGCCTGGATGCCGAGCACGGTCTTGGCCGCCGAGGACCAGAACATGTGGGTGCGCGGCTCGCGCGGCTTGTACTCGATGACGAACTTCAGGTCCGGGTTGGCCCGGGCCAGGTCCCGCATGCCCTCGACGGCCAGGCGGTTCAGCTCCTTGTAGTCGACCTGGAAGGGGTAGTCGAAGCCGTCCTGGCCCGGCCAGATCTTGACGTAGCGGGCGCCGAGCCCGCGCACGGCGTCGGCGGCGCCCTGCATGATGAGGCGGGCCGACTCGCGCTTGGCGGGGTCGGGGTTGGTGAAGGCGCCCATCTGGTGCTCGCGCAGGTAGATGTCGGGGGTGACGCCGATGGCCCTCAGGCCGTTGCGCTCCAGGGCGGCCTTGACGTCGTCGGTGGTCACGCCCGGCGTCCAGGGGAAGTTGATGTCGACGTAGGCGATGTCGTCGACCCGGCCGGCCAGGTCGATCTGCTCGATGGTGGAGCGGGGCTCGCCGTAGCCGTCGGTGGCGTAGCGGTCGACGTAGGTGGCGAAGTTCCACAGGCCTGCGCCGAAAACGGGTCCGTCGGTCATGGTGCGTGTTCCTCCATGGTGATGTGGGTGGGTGGGTGCGGTCGGTGGTGGTCGGCGCCTTCGACGGCGCGGCGTCGTCGGACGGCCGCGGAGGGCCGGTTCAGGTGGCGGCGGGGCTCAGGCGCGAGCGGGCCATCGCCTCGCGCCACTGGTCGCGGGCCGAGCGCCGGGCGTCCTCGTCGATGGCGGGGGTGCAGTGCCGCTCGACGCTCCCGGCGCCGGGCAGGGGCCAGCCCAGATGGCCGAAGCCCATGAGGGCGGCGCCGAGGGCGGAGACCTCCGCATTGGCCGATACGACGACGTCGCGGCCCAGCAGGTCGGCCTGGATCTGCATGAGCGGGCGGGAGGCGGTGGCACCGCCGTCGGCGTGCAGGACCCGCAGCCCGGTGGTGTCGAGGGCCTCGACGACGTCGGCGATCTGGTGGGCCACCGCCTCCAGGGCCGCCCGGGCGACGTGCCCGCGCCCGGTGCCGGCGTTCAGGCCCGTCAGAACGCCGACGGCCCGCCGGTCCCACCAGGGGGCGCCCAGGCCCGTGAAGGCGGGGACGAGGCTGACGCCCCCGGAGTCGGGCACGGTGGCGGCCAGCTCGTCGAGCGCGCGCCCGCCGGCGATGCCCAGCAGCCGCGCCGTCCAGTCCATGGCGGCGCCGGAGGCGACGATATTGCCCTCGTGGCCGTACATGGGCCCGTCCGTCAGCCAGGCCAGGGTGGTGGACACCCCGCGCCGGATGGAGCGCTCGGGGCCCGAGGGGATCATGACCGAGGAGCCGGTGCCGTAGGTGGCCTTGCCCTCGGCGGCGGTGCGGCAGCCGTGGCCGAACAGGGCGGCGTGGGAGTCGCCCAGGACCCCGATGACGGGCACGCCGTCGGGCAGGACGTCCAGGCCCGACGTCGTTCCGAAGTCGGCGTCGGAGGGCACGACGTCGGGCAGCAGGGCCCGGTCCACCCCGAAGAGTTCGCACATGGCCGCCGACCAGTCGAGGCCGGCTAGGTCGAGCAGGAGGGTGCGCGAGGCGTTGCCGGCCTCGATGACGTAGGAGCGCTGCCCGGTCAGGCGCCCCACCAGCCAGGAGTCGATCGTGCCGATGCGGGCGCGCCCGGCGGCGACGGCGCCGGGGACCCGGTCCAGCAGGTAGCGCATCTTGGGGGCCGAGAACATGGGGTCCAGGCTCAGCCCGGTGGTGGAGGCGACGGCGAACTCGCGCTCGGGCGAGCGCAGCCAGTCGCAGAACTCGGCGGTGCGCGAGTCCTGCCAGCCCAGGATCGGGGCCAGGGCCTCGCCGGTGACGGCGTCCCAGACGACGACGGACTCGCGCTGGTTGGAGATCGCAATGCCGGCCGGGGGTCCGGCCACGCCGGCCAGGCAGTCGCGGATGGCCGCCGTCTGGGCGGCCCAGACGGCCTCGGCGTCCTGCTCCACCCAGCCGGGACGGGGGTAGGAGACGGCGACGGCGGCGGACCCGGAGGCGAGGACGGACCCGTCCGGGGCGATGGCGTGGGCCTTGGCGTTGGTGGTGCCCTCGTCGAGGGCCAGGACGTAGGGGGCGGGGGCGGCGGAGTCGGTGGTCATGGTCGGCTCGTCCCTCCCGGGGTCGTTCGCGGTGCCGAGAGATATGTGTGCATATTTATTCGGCTTTGAATGATTGCGTAGAGCATACCACGTCCCCGCCTCCGGGGGAACCCGTCCGGCCACGTCCGCCCGGGCCCGAGCTCGTCCGCCCCCATCAGCAGGGCTCTGCACCGGCCCGGGCCCGGCGCGGGGAGCCGGCCGCCCACCCACCTGTGGACGGCCGGCTCTGCCCACCCGGACCGGTGCGGTTCGGCTCGGGCCCCCAGAACCCGGAGGCCTCAGGACTCCTTCATCTCGAACAGCGTGTAGCGGTCCGCATTGGACTTGTCGATGAGGACGCAGTCGACGAGCTGCTTCTCCTTCTTGCCGGTCTCGCCGTTCTTGATGTAGGCGTCCGCCTGCTCGACGGCCATCTTGGCGATGTCGACCGCCGGCTGCATGCCCGTGGCCAGCATCGAGCCACCCTGGATCGCCTTGACGGCGTCGGGCGAGCCGTCGAAGCCGATGACGAGGATGTCCCCGGTCTTGCCGGCCTGCTGCACGGCGGCCACGGCGCCCACCGCCATGGTGTCGTTGCCGCAGATGATGGCCTGGACGTTGGCGTCGCGCTGGAGCAGCGTCTCGACCTTCTGGTAACCGATCTGCTGGTCCCAGTTGGCCGTCTCGGTGGCGACGAGCTCGAAGCCGGGGTACTGGTCGAGGACCGAGTGGAAGGCCGTCGAGCGCACCTGGGCGTTCGTGTCCGTCTCCCGGCCGAGGAGCTCGTAGTAGCGGCCCTTGCCCTGGAGGGTGTCCGCGAGCTTCGCCGCCACAAGCGCGGCGCCCTGGGAGTTGTTGGCGACGATCTGGGCGGTCGCCAGCCCGGAGGCGTTGATCTCGCGGTCGATGAGGAACACGGGGATGCCGACCTCCACCGCCTTGCGCACCGCGCCCTCGGTGGAGTCCGCGCCGGCGTTGTCGCAGATGATCGCCGCCGCGCCCTGGGAGATCGCCGAGTCGAAGAGCTCGGACTGCTTGTTGACGTCGTCGCCGTGAGAGAACGAGTTGGCCGTGTAGCCCATGGCGGTCGCCGCGGCGACGGCGGCCTCCGCCTGTGTCTTGAAGAAGGGGTTGTCGTGGGCGGGGGTGATGATGGCGATGTAGTTCGAGCCGCTCGAGCGCGAGGAGCAGCCCGCCGAGCCCATGAGGCTCAGGCCGAGGGCGCCCAGGGCGCCGGCCCGCAGGAGGGTGCGCCGGGGCATGAGGAGTGTCGATGGCATGGTGGTGTTCTCCTTCTGTGCGCTTATCGGTCCTGGGCCTCGACGGCGGGGGCCGGGCCCTCCGCTCCCTCGTCGGCGATGCGGGCCGCTTCCCGTTTGACGCTCTGGGCGGCCTGGGCCGCGGCGCGGGAGCGCTCGAGCCGCTGCTGGCCCTGGTCGAGCATGACGGCCAGGACGATGACCAGGCCCTTGAGGAAGGTCTGCCAGAAGGAGGACACGCCCACCAGGACCAGGCCGTCGTTGAGGAAGCCGATGACGAAGGCGCCGATGAGGGCGCCCTTGACATCCCCGCGCCCGCCGGCCAGGGAGGCCCCGCCGATGACGACGGCGGCGATGGCGTTCATCTCGTAGGTCTCGCCGGCGGCCGGGGCGGCGGCGGTGAGCTCGGAGGAGATGATGAGGCCCGCCAGGGCGGCGAAGAAGCCGGAGACCATGTAGACCCGCATCTTGACCCTGTTCACCGGCACCCCGGACAGCTCGGCGGCGCGCTCGTTGCCGCCCACGGCGTAGAGCCAGCGGCCGAAGGGGGCGCGGGCCACGACGAGGGCCACGACGGCGGCGAAGATGATCATGAGCCACACGCTGGTGGGCAGGCCCAGGGGCCGGGAGACGCCGAGGAAGGAGAAGCCCGTGTTGCCGAAGGCCTCTTCGCCGCCCAGGTCCGGGTAGGTGGCGCCCTTGGAGATGAGCAGGGCGACGCCGCGGGCCATGTACATGGTGCCCAGGGTCGCGATGAAGGGGGCGACGTTGAACCTGGTGATGAGGATGCCGTTGACGGTCCCGACTGCCGTGCCCAGGATGAGGGCGATAATGACGACGACGAGCACGGAGGGGTAGGCGTTGACGTCGAAGAGGGACAAGTGGACGCCCTTGAGCATGACACCGGCGATGACCCCGGACAGGCCCACGATGGAGCCGATGGACAGATCGATGCCGCCGGTGAGGATGACCAGGAGCATGCCCAGGCTCAGCAGGGCGTTGTAGGCCACGTGCTTGGTCATCGTCACCAGGTTGGTGGCGGTGAGGAAGGAGTCGGACAGGGAGGTGAAGATGACGATCAGGACGAGCAGCGCGATGAAGGCGCGCTGCGCCATGAGGAACTCGCCGATGCTCCGGTTGCCGATGCGCGCTCCCCGCGCGGACGTGGATGTGGATGCCATGGTCAGTTCGTGTCCTTCGTGTCGCTCGCCGTTGAGATCTGTTCGCCGGTCGCGGCCATGACCCGGTCGCGGGTGGCGGTGCGCGGATCGAGGTCCGCGACAATGCGGCCGCGCGCCATGACGATCAGGCGCGTGCTCGCGCCCAGGGCCTCGGCCAACTCGGAGGTGGCGAAGAGGACGCCGACCCCTGTGCCCGCCACCGCGGCCATGGTGGAGAAGATGTCCGACTTGGCGCCGATGTCGATGCCCCGGGTGGGCTCGTCCATGAGCAGCATGCGCGGGGCCGTCATGAGCGCCTTGGCGATGACGACCTTCTGCTGGTTGCCGCCGGACAGGGAGGTGATGCCGATGGAGGCCGACTCCGCCTTGACGCGGACATCCTCGATGCCCTTGGAGATCTCGGCCTCCTCCTGCTTCCGCTTGACCTGGAAGAGGTGGGTGAGCGTCCTCAGGGCGGCCAGCGACATATTGCGGCCCACGCTCATGAGCTGGACGAGACCGTCGGCCTGGCGGTCCTCGGGGACCAGGACCATGCCGTCGGCGATGCGCTCGGCAATGGGCGCGCGGGTGACGTCCTTGCCGTCGAGGAGGATCTGGCCCGCGGCGGGCCGGTGGCGCCCGGCCAGGGTCTCGAGCAGCTCGGTGCGCCCGGCCCCCATGAGGCCGTAGATGGCGACGACCTCCCCCTCGCTGACGGTCAGCGACAGGTCGTCGACGGCGACGCGGCTGGGGTTGGCGGGGTCGGGGACGATGAGGCCCTCGATCCGCAGGATCGGCTCGCCCGCCGTCGTCTCCATGCGGGGGAAGAGGTCGGACTGGTCGCGGCCGGCCATGGTCCGCACGATCCAGGGCAGATCCACCTCGGCCATCGGCGCGGTGGCCACGTGGCGGCCGTCGCGCAGGATGACGGCGGTGTCGGCGATCTCCAGGCACTCGTCCATGTGGTGGGAGATGTAGACGACGGCGACGCCGTCGGCCGTCAGCTCCCGGATGATGCGGAAGAGGATCTCGACCTCGGAGGCGGACAGGGCGGAGGTGGGCTCGTCCATGATGAGCACACGGGCGCCCTCGGCGAGGGCGCGGGCGATCTCGACGAGCTGCTGCTGGCCCAGCCGCAGGTCCCCGACCAGGGCGTCGGGGTCGATGGGCTCCTCCAGCTTCTCCAGGGCGGCCAGCGCCTCGACCCGCTCCTTGCCGCGGGCCAGGCCAGTGGCGGTGGTGATCTCCCGGCCGAGGAAGATGTTGTCCACCACCGACAGGTTGGGGCACAGGTTGAGCTCCTGGTGGACGATGGCGACGCCGTGGGCGACGGCGTCGGTGGTGGAGGCGAAGGCGATGGGCTCGCCGTCGAGCTCGATGGTCCCCGAGGTGGGCGGCTGGACGCCGGAGAGGATCTTCATGAGGGTGGACTTGCCGGCGCCGTTCTCGCCGATGAGGGCGACGACCTCGCCGGCGCGGATCTCGAAGTCGACGCCGCGCAGGGCGTGGGTGGCCCCGAAGGCCTTGGTGATGTTGTGGCCCGCCAGGACGACGGGGGCGTTCTCCCTCAGGGTCATGACGCCGCCTCGATGCTCACGGGGGTGATGACGACGTGGGTGGGGTCGGAGTAGGCGAAGGCGCCGACGATGGTGACCTTCTGGCCCGTCATGGAGGCCAGGTCGTTCTCCGCCAGGACCCCGGTCTTGAGCGGCTCGTTGAGACTCAGCCCCACCTGGGCGTAGTCGATCTGGTTCTCGAACATGTCGAAGGTGGTCTCGCCGGTGACGTCGCGCAGGGCGGTGCCCATAAGGGCCGGGCCGGTCTGGACGGAGACGATCACGCCGGTGGGCGCACCGTCAACGACGACGTCGACCTGGCCGAAACCGCCCTCCTTGAGGGTCCCGGTGAAGGTGACGGGGAAGGTGTAGGCGGCCGCGCCGTCGCGCTTGCCGAACTTCTCGCAGGTGCCCTGCTCATCGGTCTGGAGGTCGGTCAGGAGGGGTGCGAGCTCGGTGGCGTTGTCCTTGATGTAGGCTATGGTGGAGTCGTAGTTCTCCTGGGCGTAGGCCACCGGGTCGGTGGATCCGGCGGTGAGGACGGCCTCGGCCTCCTCGGGGGACATGAAGGTGGTGCCGAAGAAGCAGATGGCGAGGACGACCACCGCCGCCCCGGCCCTGACGACGACGCCCCACGGGCGCTTGCGACTCGCGTTCTTCCGTGGTGCCACAGCTGGAGCCTTCTTGCTCTGGTTGCCGCGGGATCGGTGACGATCTGCCTGCCCGGCAACATATCAATTCAACGTCGAATGATGTCCTCAATGATGACGTGCGCCCCCGTCCAGTGTCAAGCATCGGGGCGCGGCCGGGACGGACGCCGGCCGTAGGGAGGATTGGGCGAACTGATCGCGCCGGCAGTCTTCCGCGGCTCGGCCGCGACTGGTAATGTGGCTCACGTCCGGTCCCTGCGGGAGGAATGTCCTGTGTTGCGGTTCCCCGCTCTGCCGTCGTCGCCTGGATTGTCGTGGCGCGGCGTGCGGTGACGTGTCCGCCCCGGGTTCGGCGTACCGGCGCTGGTCCGCGGTCCGGCGGCCTGCTCGAGTAGCGGGTCGTCGCTCTCGCCGGTGAGCGCGCCGTCGTATGCGCCCGGCGCGGAGACGGCGGCCTCGACGGCGGGCGCGGGGGCTGATGCTTCCGCGTCCGCTGCCGAAGTCGCCGGGCGCGTGAGCACGGGACCGACGGCACCCCGGACGTCCTGACCACCGCGGGCCTCGCCCGCGGCCGAGCCCCGGACCGTCAACCAGCCCGGCCGCGGATATGGTGGATTCGAAGGCGTCGGCGGGGCACAATGGGAGCGCGTGCGGGGCTCGGCTCCGGTGGCGGTTCTCTTCGTCCAAGGTCCATCCGCTCCGGATACGGACCCCGCACGCGCCGCCGTCGGGGTCCCGGACGGCGTCGAAAGGCGGGTCTTCACCGGGGGCGGGCAGTGCCGACCCCGGCGCCCGTGCCCGAGGGGCGGACCGGAGCCCCGCCCCGCCGCCTGCGCGCCCGTGGCGCAGCCGGCCGACTCCCCCGGGGACGAAGACGCGCACAAGACCCGGACCCGATCCGCACCGAAACCCCTCCCACCAAGAGCCGCGGCCGAAAGGTCCAGGACCATTCCGGTGAGAAAGGCTCATTGAGCCGATTCCAGCTCGTCTGAGGATCACCGGGTTTCAGGAGATACCGATGACGTCGGCCCATCCATTGTCGTGGGGTAGATGGGTGGTACGACGTCGGCCAGGTGGTCCAGTAGGGCTATGGTGGTCCGTTTGATCTCGTCGGTGCTCACGGTCGGGTCATCTTTGAACACCGCGACCCACAGGGTCCTTCCGGATTCGGAGTACCACACCCCGTAGGCGGTGTCGCCAGAGATCCGATCCGGGCTGACCGTCACGTAGCTGCGTCCGTCCAGGCCCAGTTCGATCTCCTCGACCGACCATCCGTAGGACGTGAAGTCAGTTTTGAGTCTGTCTTCCTCGACGAATGTATCTGCCATGCTCAAGAACCAGGGGGCGTTGATGTATCCGATTCTCACAAAGGCGAACCCGTCGAACGCCAGGGTGCAGGACAGGTCCGGGTTGTAGCTGAACGAGGAGGTGCGGCGCAGATTCTCCGACTCCACCCGCCGTCCCACGACTTGCTCGATCTCGGCGGTCGACAGGCCGTTGCACACCGTCGTGGACACCTCCGGCTCCTCCGGCCCGCTGCGCGAGAGCCACCATGCGGCCCCGGACACCGCGACCGCCACGACCACGACCATTGAGATGAGAACGCGACGCCGGGAAACCGCCGAGCGAGGGCGTGCGGGCTTGCAGTCAGTCATCGGCATTGGAATCCTCCGGGGATGGGACGAGAGCCACGTAATATATTACGCATAGCAGGAACTATACGCACCATAATAAGTGTTCTCGTTCACAGGTTTCATGGTGGTGTGGTGAGTGCTCGGCCGGGACGCGCGGCCGGGGTCCAGATGGTGCGGGCGGTGGTTCGGTGTGCTGGTGGATGGTTGTTCGTGCCGGTGGTGTTCCGTTTGGGTGTTGTGCCGGGTGTTCAAGGTGTGGGTGTGGCGGGTGGGGTTGTTGGGCGGGGCGGGTAGACAGTCAGGATCTGGGTCGGGCCGGAGGCCGCGGTGTGGACGGTGGTCGTGATGTGTTGCAGCAGGGGGATCAGGATCGTGTCGGTGGGGTCCCGGGGCGGGACGGAATAGGTTTTGTCCATGCGGAATCTGATCGTGTACCCGTCGGGGTAGCGCCATATGAGCCCGTAGTTGGATGAGAACTCGTAGGCGGCCCCCTCGCCCTCCAGGCCCTGGGCCGTCACAGGGCGCGCGTTGCTCACGCCGTCGAAGGCGTTGACCTCCTCCATGAGTTCTCGCTCCCTCGACCGGGTGTCGTATATGATTTCGAGGGCTTTGGTGGGGAAGAATTAGTAGGGCGTGCCCTCGAAGAGGTCGAGCTGGCATTGGAGCCAGATCTTGGTTCCGGCCTCGTAAGAACTGCGGCTGAAGGTGATGGCTTCGAGTTGTTGGCCCAGGATGGCCTCCATGTCTCCGGCGCTCATGAGGCCGCAGACGTCGACGTCGTCGGGGACGATGTTCTTCAGTCTTTCGTACAAGGCGGCGTCGGCGGCCGATGCCGAGGCGGCGGCCGCGACCGAGGCCCGCGCCTCGCGCCACTGGCGCACGCGCGAACACCCGCACGCCGGCCACAGCGCCAGCACCACCACCAGCGCCGCCGCCGCCCGACGGCCGGCGGCTCCCCCCGCCATCACGACTCATCCCCCCGTACCGTGATCGACCGTACTCGACGACCCCTGGACGTAGCCCCTCGCGGCGGCATCATCAATGGCGTCCTTGAGCCTGCCAAGACGAGGGTCCGGAGGAATCCGATCCGCCCGGGTATCATCGGTGACCTGACTCACCCAGGTGTTGACCTCCGCCAAATCCTCCTTGGAAGTTCCGGACAAGTCAATGGTATGACCTCCGTTTTTGTTGTCGACCACCCATGAATACTGGTCGACCGCAGTTGAGAGATTCGGGTCTTTATCGGTTGGGCCGACCTGATAGGAGTCCTGGTTGATCAGTCCCGCCTGTGCGGCGTCCTGGGCGGCCGCGGCCATCATGCCGTCGGTCAGTCGCAGGGATACCGGTGAACTGGCCGTTTGCGGGTCGCTAACCAATGCGTCGGCCGCCACCGGAGCCAGTAGCGTACTGACGGTCGACACCGTCGTGGAAAGGGCGATCCCAGCCGACGGCAGCGCTGAAAGCCCGCCAGCCAACACCGTGCTGAAAGCCGTGATTGCCGTCGACGCACTTCCGTTCAGTTCCGTTGCCTCGGAGATCTCCTCGGCCGTCTTATCCTTGGCCCTGGCGTCGGCGATCCCCACCAGATGAGCCTCCGCCGTCGCGCCGCTACCGTAGGCGGTCGCTATCGCGCCGATCTGCTGGTCGGGGTCGTCCCTATGAGCGGCGACGCCAGTCTTGGAGCGCCTGGCAGCGTAATCGGCAAGACTCGCACTGATTGTTGCGGTCGCGTCCGCACTATCCGCCACTCGGGAGGTCAGTGCATCAAGGTCCGACACCGTGGCCGTCCCCAACTGCTCGGCCGCGCTCACACTGATCAACGCGTCCGCGTTACCGGAAACACCATGAATCCCATCGCCCCACGCGGCTGTGACCTCATCGGGACAATTGGCTATCAGGACGCCAATGCGCGCCTTAGCGTCCTCATTCATCTCTACGGTCGTATTCTGTGCAAGACAGTGAATGGCAGTACCAGAGACCTCGGAGGCACGGCTGCTAGCTCCATCGCTCGGATGGTTGCGCAGGGAAGAGACAGCTGCGATAGCAGCGGTGAACCCTGCGAAACCAGCCTGATCCCAGTCCCGTACGCTGAGAGTCTCCAGACGGGTTGTATCCGCGTCTGAGTCGGTCGGTTTTCCGGATTGGGGTGGTCCTAAGAACCTCAGGGCGGCAGTGGGATTATTGCCCATAGCGTCCAGCACTCCGGCAAGAGGATCAAATGATCCGGGGAAGTAGTCTCGGAAAGCTTTCTTAGCTTCGTCTCCGATGTTAGGGGGAGCAACAGAACCGCTAGCACCTCTGTAGGTTTCGATTTCGCTCAGGGAAATTTTTTCAAGTTTTTCCCCCATAGAAACTAGGAAGGTATCGCTAAACTCAAGGTCGTTGATATGGTTTCCATCGTGATCGTGATCGCCGAGAATTGCATTGAGGGCTGGTATCCTGCCCCACTCACCATATTCATCTACTGAGGAGACGATTATCGAAGCAATTTGATCGGCCCTGCTGGGGGGCCAGGATCTCGAAGCCGTGGCTAGCAGGGAACCTAACAGGTCCGTGATATTTTCGATCGTACTGTGGCTCACACCGGTTCTGTTTTGGGCGCGGATGGGGACTTCAACAAGCTTGTCGGGGCCGATGTTAGCGATGACGGTGTTGGCATAGGCGATGTCATCCTGGTGCTCCTGCATCCTGGCCAACAGTGCATCCCACTCCTCCGGGCTGCAACTACTGGAGCCATTTGCCAGTGTGTTGGCATCGGCGCGGGCCTGATTGACGGTTGCCACGTTGTTGTAAGTCGTGGCGTTATCTGCGGTGTCCTGCGCGTCGTCGGGAATAT
>ERZ773038.1247-NODE-1247-length-14646-cov-10.323350_pt1 | contig 14646 bp, 13 predicted proteins | sample MGYA00511665_ERZ773038 | MGnify/ENA primary metagenome ERZ773038 (study PRJEB29015, sample SAMEA2737966) | human oral metagenome | biome: human oral; feature: human-associated habitat; material: dental | place: China | collected 2028 ... | reverse complement strand
GTCGCGCTTGGGGTCATATTCAAGAAATCGAATCTCTTGGCGGTATGGCGAAAGCTATCGATACAGGGCTTCCTAAGATGCGTATCGAAGAAGCCGCTGCACGTCGTCAGGCTCGTATCGACTCCGGTCGTGAAGCCATTATCGGCATCAACAAATATCGCTTAGATAAGGAAGATCCGTTGGATATCCTCGACGTAGATAATACGGCGGTACGTGAAGCGCAAATTCGTCGCCTTGAACAATTGCGCGCTAACCGCGATGAAGAAAAGGTTCAATCCTGTCTCGAAGCGATTACGAACGCTACGGAATCGGGCGAAGGCAACTTGCTCGCCCTTGCGCTTGAAGCGGCTCGTGCCCGTGCATCCTTGGGCGAAATTTCCTTTGCCGTTGAAAAGGTATGCGGCCGTCATAAAGCGGTTATCCGCTCTATCTCCGGCGTATACTCCAGCGAATTTGAAGATGACGATGTTATCAAGGAAGTACGTCAGATGGCGGATGACTTTGAAGAAATCGAAGGTCGTCGTCCTCGTATCATGATTGCCAAGATGGGTCAGGACGGTCATGATCGCGGCGCGAAAGTAATTGCTACATCCTTCGCGGATATGGGCTTTGACGTGGATATCGGACCTTTGTTCCAAACTCCAGAAGAAACAGCACAAGATGCGGTGGATAATGACGTTCATATTGTCGGATTTAGTTCTCTTGCGGCGGGGCATAAGACATTATTGCCTCAACTTGTAGAGGAACTCAACAAGCGGGGCCGTGGAGATATTTTAGTTGCCATCGGCGGCGTAATCCCTGCTCAGGACTATGAATTCCTACGCGAACATGGCGCAGTGGCTATCTTTGGACCTGGTACAGTTTTGCCGGTAGCGGCGAAAAAATTATTGGAAACCTTGAGCAGCCACGTTCAGGAAGAGTCTAATGACTGATAAGAAACGGACTGCTCCGGATGAATTGCGTAACACGCAGGACGTCGCTTTCACCTCCGGTGAAAGTAACGCCCCTGAACTGGGTGTAAAAAACGCAAGCGCCGAGGGCAGTACCTATCGTCCCGACTGGGTGCCGGAGGAAGCGAAAGCGGATGACACGTACGCGTGTCACGTGATGAAGGGCGTCAAGGAAATGCATGACGGCCTCGTGACGAGCTCCGCTCATCTGGCCCCGTCGTCACGACCCGTGCAGCGACGTAAAAAGCTGACCGTTGCTGATTATGTGCGCGGTATCGAGCAGGGTGATCGCGTCATACTTTCACGGGCCATAACATTGGTTGAAAGTAACAATACAATGCATTTTCAAACGGCACAGCAGGTGCTGCAGGCTGTGTTGCCCCGTACGGGCAAGGCATTGCGCATCGGCATCACAGGTGTGCCGGGAGCCGGTAAAAGTACCGTTATTGAAGCCTTCGGTAACATGCTCATTGAAGCGGGTTACAAGGTAGCGGTTCTTGCGGTGGATCCGACAAGTCAGGTCACGAAGGGCAGTATTCTGGGCGATAAGACGCGCATGGAAACGTTGACGAAACATCCGAATGCGTATATTCGTCCGTCCCCTGCGGGAGGCACATTGGGCGGCGTAGCTCGTAAAAGTAGAGAAACTATGCTGCTGTGTGAAGCGGCGGGATATGATATTATCCTCGTGGAAACCGTAGGTGTCGGTCAAAGTGAGGTCACCGTCCGCTCCATGGTGGACTTCTTTATGCTTATCGTTCTCACCGGTGCCGGTGATGAACTGCAGGGCATTAAAAAAGGCGTTATGGAACTGGCGGATGCCATCGTAGTCAATAAGGCGGATGGGGACAACCTTAAACGGGCCCTCATTGCGCGCAGCGATTATGACCGGATGCTGCATTACATCCGTCCGGCTACGGAAAAATGGAAGACTCGGGCCTATACTTGCTCGGCCGTTACTAAAGACGGCTTGCCCGAGCTATGGGAGGTTATCGAAGAGTTCGCCGAACAATGCAAGGAAAACGGAGTGTTCCTCAAACGACGTCAGGAACAGTCCTTACAATGGGTGCGCGACATGATTGATGAACACTTGCACAACCTGTTCTTTAATAATGTTGTCATTCAAGGGCGCATGGGCGAAGTGGAAGCGGCCGTACTGAACGGTAAAATGAGTGAGTCGCAGGCCGTAGAAGAACTGATCGGAATCTTTGATAAATCGATTAAATAAAAAAATAACGAAAAGAGGCCCGACAATACGGCATTTGATCGCTTTACCATGTAAAGGTGAAGCTGCTGTATAGAGACATCGGGTCTTTTTCATTTGCGTGATTATGTAATTCTTAAGGGTATCTTTATGTGCCCTATAGTTAGTGGCGGATAAATATAATAGGCTGATTTCGTAGAAAATGGTATTGTAATTTTATATTGTTTTTTCTACGAGCGCCTCCTGTAGAATTTGTGAAAAGTTAAGGTTTTTGGCTAATGCGCGTTCATTCAACCATGCCGGAATGGTCAGGGTTTTCTTTACAGATCTGCTATTTTTAGCTAAATCGATATCCGTTTGCACGAGTGTAGGATAGGTCGATTTTGTACACGGTAAATTGCGAATGGAAGTGGCTTCAGGCAGAGTTCCGCCATCCTCAAGTGCACCTAAGATGAATAATTCCATTGCTTCCTGAGCATTTGTTAATAACTCTGTCAGCGTTGCCCCTGTGCTGCTGGTGTATTCCAAGTCGGGAAATTCAGCCCATAAACCGTCGCCATCATCATGGATAACAGCAGGATATATAAATTTCATAGGTCCTCCTCATTTCAGTCCTGTACGTTTTAAAATAGCGTTTAATAATCCGGCAGGCACATCTCTTCCGTGAACCGCGATTACTTCCACTTTATCACCTTTCTTTAATCGGTGATGACTGCCGCACTGCCGTACATCCTTCCAACCGTTTTTCTGAAGTAGCTTAAGTAAATCTTTGTCCTTCATATACTCTCCTTATATGATAGCACGTGTACACGTGCTTAACAATTATTACATAGGACTTTCTTGATTTTATTTGTAGTGTAGCATTCTTTTCGGTGAAAGTGCGGTGACTGATAATCACGGAGGTTCTTAATGGTCACTTGACATTTTTGCGTGTATATTTTTCTTATGGGATATGGAAAAACATGATATAATTATTTCCAATAGAGTCCGATATATGTGGACTTTTGGAGGTTTAGCATGGACAGTATTATTCATTTATTTTCAGCCGGCGGATTTGTCATGGTTCCGCTATTTATTTTTCTCATTGCAACGTGGATGATCGGCGTGGAGCGTGTTTTGTTGTATCGCCGCTTTCGGAGGGATCTGAACGCATTCACGAAGTCTATGGATAATCAGCCGTCGTGGGTGATGTTGCCGACCGTGGTGGAACGCGACGCCAAAGAACTCGGTGAATTATTGGCGACGCCGATGCGTCGCGCCCGTAATTATACGGCACTTGAAAATCGATTACAGGACGTTATCGGCTATGTGGATGAGCGGTTGAAGCGCGGTCTCGGATGGCTCAGCATGATTGTAACGATGGCGCCGCTGCTTGGCTTGTTGGGCACCGTGCTCGGTATGATTCGCGCCTTTGCCGTTGTGGGTGGCGACATCGGGGCGCCTACGGTGATTACCGGTGGCGTATCGGAGGCGCTCATTGCGACGGCGACGGGCCTTACGGTTGCCATCATAGCGCTCGGCTTTCACAGTTACTGTGCGGCGCGCGTAAATGATTTCATCAATGAACTGGAGTATGCGTGCGGGGCCATTTTAGACGTATATAATGAGGATTCATCCGTATGAGACGACGTACATTAGGTGTAAAAAAAGAACCGGCCATCATGATTATCCCCATGATCGATATCGTGTTTTTCCTGCTCGTATTTTTCATGATCGGCACGCTGTACATGAATTCGGAGCAGCAGATTCCGATCAGTTTGCCGAGTACTTCGACTTCATCGGCGAAGTCCATCGAGCCGAAAACAGTTACGCTCACCTCGAATCATCGGCTATTCCTCGATGACCGCGAGCTTGACGGAGAGGCGCTGGCCGGTGCGGTACAACAGATTGTGACGGAAAATCCGCGGCAGGCTTTTGTCGTTCGTGCCGCCAAGGATGTCGTGTATAACGATGTCATTACGTTGCTTGATCTGCTCAAGGTGAACGGCGCCAAGTATATTAGTGTAGCGACGAAGCGTAAATAGGCTATGCTGGATACGAATTATAAAAAACCGTTCGTCATCGCTGTCATTATCAGTTCCCTGTGGATCTTTGCGTTCGGACTGTCTCTGCAGCAGATGGGCGGTACGGGCTTCGGCGGGGACATCATGACGGAAATCACCTTTGATATCGACAGTGATGGTGAAAGCTTCGGTACGGAAACCGGTAAGGTGGAGATTCATCATGCGGATCCGGCGGCTACCGATGAGGCAAAGGGCAATACCGATAATGATAAGTCGGCACAGGAGGAAAAACATACGGAAGTGGTTGAGCCGAAACAGACCGCAGCGAACAATCTCTATTCGACGCCGGACGTTAATACGCCGAAACATATGGAATGGGGTTATGTGCGCAATCCGGATTCCGTGAATCAGTCGGATGAGCCTGTAGCGGAGATGCAGGACGGGCTTGCGAAATCGAAAGAAGGGGAGTCTGAACAAAAGTCTTTCGGTTCATTTTCCCGGAATAAGAAAAATCCAAGTTCAGGAATTTATGACGGTACGAACGGGAATAATTTACCCGATCAGGAATCCGATCTATCCTTTATGAGTCCTGTGGCATTAGGACTGCTTTCACGAGGGTTACAGGAGGAATTGAAGCCTACATCGGAACGAAATGCGACGAGCTTTTTGAAACGCGTGCAGGAACAGGCCCGTCAATCGCATTTGCAGGGCGCCGTGGCGGTGAAAGTGCATTTCGGCGAGTCCGGCGAAGTGGTGGGCACGCGAATTATTGACGATAAGGTGGCGCCGGCCATCAAAGACGAGGCGCTTCGCATCGTGAAGCACAGCGGCACCATTGAAAACAATTTAGGACACCCTACGACGTTGACCATACCCGTCGTATTAGGCGAATAAAGGCTGTACTGATGATGAACATCGAGTACAGCCTTTTGCTATTGATGTGAAATTGTTTTGAGGATTATATTTATTTCAGCGGATTTGAATGTGTAGGTTTGGTATGAACGTGTAGAATACATTCACTATGTTATTTAGATTATACGGTAAATTAGTCTCTGTCGGTAAATATTGTCTTAGTTGAATTGTATACCGCCGTGTATACGATGGCGCCGCCGATAAAGAGCGTCACCTGCATCGGTGTGCTGAACTGATCTGCGCGCCACAATGCGAATGCGTAAAAGAACATGGTGATCAGCATGATGAGAAAAGCGATGATAACGCGCACATTCGTGTGTACCGCAAGAGATGTGTTGATGCGTGATTTATTCAACAGAACGTAGAGCAAGGACACGAGAATATCCGCTGTAAAGATAGAGAAACTATAATTTATATCGAACTCGCCAAAGAGCACAACGGCTAAGCCGATAAAACTGAGTCCGAAGAATAAACGCAAGATAGTGCCCATAGTATTTGATTCGCTGCGCTGAGCACGGCGTTCTTTTCTGTTTAAATTTGACATGCGATCCTCCATTAAGTGAAATTACTCAGGTATTCAAGTGTATTATTGTAATAGAATTATGATAGTCTCTCTTTTACAACGATGGAATCATACCATGGTACAAAGAGTCTGTATGATTATTATATCTCACAATGTATTGCTATGATATACTATAAATTAATTTGTACCAATTAATTTGTTCTATGGCATTGCCCCTTATTGTGGCGATTGGATTTTTCCTGCCGCCTTTTCGCTGGCTTTCACATGTACTTGATTAACCGTATTCATCGGCTTGATGAGGCTATAGAATTACATGAGCTTAAATGTAAACTCAAAGAGAATCGAGAAGCCCGGAATATAGCTGATTAATAAAGTAGAATTTCATATGCATAGTAGTAATAGATATTTTTTGAAGCAAACTTGTGGATAGTATAGCTTAAAAAATATCTATTTTTGTAAAATACGAACAATTAGAAAATTTAATATATTTATCATTCGGAAATTGAGACCGAATTGATTGAATGCCCCTTGCACATATGGTACAATAAGCCTATCAATACTAGCTTTTATCATGCAAAGGAGACATCATGATACCACGTTATACACGAGAAGAAATGGGTCATATTTGGAGTGAACGCAACGAGTTCGATACGATGTTACTGGTGGAGACATTGGCATCCGAAGCGCAGGCGGAGCTCGGCGTTATCCCTAAAGAAGCGGCGAAAATCATTCGGGAAAAGGGCAATTTCGACGTTGAGCGTATTCATGAAATCGAGAAGGAAACGAACCATGACATCATTTCCTTCGTGACGGCAGTGGGCGAATACGTCGGTCCTGAGGCGGCTAAGTATATCCATCTCGGGCTTACCTCTACAGACGTGAAAGATACGGCGCTCGGTTACATGATGAAGCAGGCATGCGATATTTTGCTTGCCGATTTACAGAAATTGCACGATGTATTGCGCCGTCGCGCCGCGGAATTTAAATATACGCCGATGATCGGTCGTACTCACGGCATTCACGGCGAGCCTACCACGTTCGGTTTGAAACTGACGTTGTGGATGGCGGAGGTGGAACGCGATATGGAGCGCCTGGAACATGCCCGCAAGAATGTAGCGGTCGGCAAGTTGTCCGGTGCGGTCGGAACGTACTCCAATATCGATCCGTTCGTGGAACAGTATGTGTGCGAAAAACTGGGCCTTGAACCTGTAAAAATCGCGACGCAGGTGGTGCAGCGCGATCGCCATGCGGAACTGATTTCCACGATCGCTGTCATCGGCGGCACATTGGATAAAATCGCGTTGGAAATTCGTCATTTGCAACGCACGGAGGTTCGCGAGGCGGAGGAATACTTCAGCCCGAAACAAAAAGGATCCTCTGCGATGCCGCATAAACGCAATCCGATTACCTGTGAAAGAATCTGCGGCTTGGCCCGTTTGCTTCGCGGATATGCTCAATCCGCCTACGAAGACCAGGCGTTGTGGCATGAACGCGACATTTCCCACAGCTCTGTAGAACGCGTTATTCTGCCGGATGCGACGATTACATTAAATTATATGCTTCATTTGACGACCCGTACCATCGATAAATTATTGGTATACCCTGAAATGATGCTCAAGAACCTGAACCTTACGGGCGGACTCGTGTTCAGTCAAACGATTTTGACGCACCTTGTTGATAAAGGCGCCGTTCGTGATGAAGCGTACCGTTGGGTTCAAAAACACGCGATGGAACGCTGGCTTGAAGGTAAAGATTTCGCTACCGGTTTAAAATCCGATGAAAACATCAAGAAATATATGACTGATGAAGAAATCGACGCGTGCTTCGATCCGTATAAACTCTTGAAACATGTTGACACTATCATGGCTCGGTTCGGATTATAATTTTAACGGTAAAGGCCGAACGCGATTTAATATACTTATATAAATTATGAATTAAGCTAATGCTTGAAATGGGATTGGCTTTCTCTTCTTTGTATGGTGCTATATTCTTGTATGGTACTTACATATAACACATGAAGGAATAGGGTAGGAATAGATAAATAACGACTTGGCACTGCCCGCTAGGACAGAGATGGCCATTGGAGGCTTTTGGTCTATGCCTACCCTTTGTTTTATAGGAGTTTTTGTATGAAACGTATTGTACGAAAATATGCACCTCCCATTTTTCATTGCATCAACGATTTCGGTCAAGGTTCCCTTGCGGCGTTGATTCCGTTTTTTATTGCGAATTACGGGCTCAATTATTATCAGGCGGCGACTGTTATTTTCTGCAATACCATAGTGGCGTCCGTGGCCCAACCCGTCTTGGGATATGTGGCCGATCGGTGGCGTGTGCCCTGGTTTATTCCGCTTGGCTTTACGATCTGTCTCGTGTCACTCAGCGCCATTTCTCTGGCTACCAGCTATGAGATGATTTTGCTTTTGTCTCTTATAGCCGGAATCGGGGCTGCCTTGTTTCATCCCGAGGCGGCGCTTCTCGTCAAGCGTACGCAGTCTAATGAAATTGGCAATGCCATGGGGCGTTTCGCGGTTGGCGGCAGTGCGGGTTTTGCCTTGGGACCTCTCATTGCGGGCGGCACCTATATCTTCGGCGCGAATTATCTGTGGATATTTACGGTGGCGGCGGCCATCGGGGTGGCCCTCTATTACTATGCTTTCACCGGCGATGGTGAAAGTACGGTAACAGAGGAAAAAATGACGAAGGATGACCGTGATGCCACCAATGACTGGCTCAGCTTCGGTAAACTGTTTTTTATCATCTCATCGCGGTCCATCTTGTTTTCCGTGCTATCCATTTTTATTCCGATTTTGTACATTACGGTAATCAATGGCACGCCGGAAACATCCAGCTTGGCATTGACCGCATACTTCGGCCTCGGCGGCATTCTTACCTATGTGGGCGGGTGGTTATCCGATCGCATCGGATTTTTGAAAACCATTAAACTCGGGTATATCGTGTTCCTGCCATCCGTACTCGCCTTTATTTTTATTCCCAATATCTGGGGCTTCTTCGGCACCATGATTCCCATGGCGTTCGGCGTCTTTAGTCAATATGGCCCCGTAACGGTGCTGGGTCAAAAATATTTGGCGAAAAATGCGGGATTCGCTTCGGGGATTACACTCGGTCTAGGCATTACGTTGGGCGGCCTCGTAGCGCCGTATGTGGGACATCTGGCGGATATCTACGGCGTACAGACCGCATTAGAGGTCTTGATTCCGGTAGGACTCGTGGGATTGATTATGAGTTTCTTATTGAGGGAACCGGAAATATAGCTTTCACAGAGTCCGAACATTGTTGTATAATGTTAGTGGAATAATTAGACTTTTACATGGAGGATATATACATGGCAACAAGTATGGTTATCGGCACTCAATGGGGTGACGAGGGTAAAGGTAAAATCGTTGACTGTCTTGCAGAACGGGCTGATGTTGTTGTTCGTAGCCAAGGCGGGAACAATGCAGGGCACACTGTGGTGGTGGATGATAAAGCATTTGCACTTCGCTTGTTACCGAGCGGTATCCTGTATGATAATAAAACGAATATCATCGGCACCGGTGTCGTTATCGATCCTAAGGTGTTGTTAGGGGAGATTGCAGGCCTTGAAAAAGAGGGGAAATCCGCAAAAACTCTTAAAATTTCCGATCGTGCTCACTTGATTATGCCATATCATATCGCTCTCGATACGGCTGAGGAAGCGTCCAAAGGGGATGCGAAAATCGGTACGACTAAAAACGGTATCGGTCCCTGCTATGCGGATAAAATCAACCGCATCGGCATTCGCGTCTGCGACTTGTACGATATGGACGTGTTCAAGGAAAAATTGGCGTACAATGTGGAATTTAAAAATAAAATCCTTCGCAACGTATATGGTGCTGACGGCGTAAATTATGATGAAATCCTCGTGGATTACATCAACTATGCGGAGGCATTGAAACCATATGTGACGGATACGAATATCGCCTTGCTGAAGGCCGTGAAAGCCGACAAAAAGGTATTGTTTGAAGGTGCGCAGGCGACGATGCTCGACCTCGATCACGGCACATATCCGTTTGTAACGTCTTCTCATCCGATTGCAGGCGGTGCATCCACCGGTGCCGGCATCGGTCCTAACTATCTGAAAAATATTTTCGGCGTTGTGAAAGCCTACGCTACGCGCGTCGGTGCAGGTCCGTTCCCTACGGAACAGCTCAATGAAATCGGTGAAAATCTCCGTAATCTCGGTCATGAATTCGGCACCGTAACAGGTCGTCCACGTCGTACGGGGTGGCTCGATCTCATGGTTGTTAAATATGCGGCCGGTCTTAACAGCTTGGATTATCTCGCTATTACGCGCCTCGATATTCTCGATTCGTTTAAGGAATTGAAAATCTGTGTGGGCTATAAACTAAACGGTAAAGACGTGGAAGGCTTCCCGGCTGATTTGAAAGATTTGGAAGCTTGCGAACCCGTGTATGAAACATTACCGGGCTGGGAAACGGATATTTCCGGCATTCGTGAATACGATAAATTGCCTGAAAATGCCCGCAAATACGTTGAACGCATTGCAGAGGTAACAGGTGTGCCTTTGGGGATCGTATCCGTCGGCCCTAACCGGAATCAGACAATTGATTTAGTAAAGATATTCTAAACGATATATAATTAGTAAAAAATATTCCGGATGATATCCGGTGAGTTAAAGATATTTGATTAATTATAATACTTGTAACGATGTCTTGTTGATTAAAACTTAATTGACGTTTAATTGAGCGTATCCTTAGGGGTACGCTCTTTAGTTTCGTTAAAATTGGTAGAGCGAACCGCGTAAGATTCGTGTAGGCTTTAATCCATAAATAGAATGTATTTTTATATTCTTAACCGAATATTCTATAGAAAAAATTTGGTAAAATCAGTATATATGCATAGATGAGCATAACAAAATGTGTCTATATGTTGTAAATTTATTCGGTATATTCTGTGAGGATGCTAATATACGTGGACGTTTTCGATAATTTGTGGTTAAATTTTACTACATAAATAAAAGTTGTGTATTCAAAATAAATTATTAACATACGGATAAACAGAAAAAAATAGATTTACTTTTAAAAATAGTATATAATGAAAGAAATAAGTAGATAGATATTATTTGATATGGATTTTGAGGAGTTTATAGATATGGTTGAAGTTTCCTACGAACGCTTAGCGACAATTTTTAAAGCCCTTAGTGATGAAACGAGATTGCATATCATCGATATGTTGTCCTGTAACGAATTATGTGCCGCAGATATCTTGGCCAGCTTTAACTTGTCTCAATCGACATTGAGCTATCACATGAAGATCTTAATTGATGCAGGTGTGGTAAATTCCCAGCGTAACGGCCTGTGGACCCGTTATTCCATCAATGAAGCGACATTCGAAGATATTCTGGAGATCATTCCTCAACTGTACAAAACGAAGGATGAATGTATTTGTGCACAAATTAAATACTGCCGTATTTCGGATCACGAAAAAGAAGTGTAATTTATGAGACGTTGGATTATGCATGTTGACATGGATGCATTCTTCGCGTCCATAGAACAACTGGATCATCCGGACTATCAAGGTCATCCCGTCATCGTGGGTGGCCTTTCTTCACGTGGTGTCGTGGCGACCTGTTCCTATGAGGCTCGTAAATTCGGGGTTCATTCGGCGATGCCCATATCGCGGGCCAAGAAGCTTTGCCCCGACGGCATTTATGTATATCCTCGGATGGATCGCTATAAAGAGGTGTCCCATCAGATTTTTTCGATTATGAAAGAATTCACGCCCTATATAGAGCCGCTTTCTATCGATGAAGCCTTTCTCGAGGTGAGCGGTATGTCCACCATGTACAAAGGGCCCAAGGAGTTAGGCCGCGCCATTAAAGACCGTGTTTACGAAGAGACGGGGCTCATCATTTCCGCCGGACTGGCGCCGAATAAATTTCTCGCCAAGCTCGCATCCGATCTGGACAAGCCGGACGGTCTCGTTGTCATTCCTTACGGCCGTGAGAAACAGGTGTTGGCGCCGCTGCCGATCAAGCGCATCTGGGGCGTAGGCCCTCATACGGAAAAATGCCTTAGAAAGGGCGGCTTTCACGTTATGCGGGATATTCAGTCCCTGACTGATGAAAGCGCGCTTATACCTCTCGTGGGAAATCAGGCGCGGCGTATTTGGGAACTGGCGAACGGCATCGATAATCGGCCCGTTGAAACGGACCGCAAAATACAGTCCGTCGGGGCCGAAGAAACATATGAGGAAGACTTGTCGGACGGGAACAGCATCGCTCTTGAGTTTCGGTACTTTGCGAACCGCCTGTCAAAGCGTTTACGGAAACGGGATCTGCAGGGCCATACCGTATCGATTAAGGTCCGTTACGGCGACTTCAGCACCGTGTCCAGGCAGAAACGGCTCGATACGCCGACGGACTATGAGCATATATTCTACGAAACGGCGCAGCTGCTGTGGAATAAATTGATGGCGGACCATACTTCGGGATGCGGGGTCCTCGCCGGTAAGGTCGGTAATATCAGGGATGCATCAAGGACTATCGCCGGCGGACCGGTTGCAACGGTTGCTCGAGGCGGAGGCTCACATACGGCAGGTGCAGCAGAGTTTATTAACCCTCCGAAGCCGGTTCGTCTGTTGGGCTTATCCGTGAGCGGCCTCGATGAGGAGGTTCCTGTACAGGACAGTCTCTTCGTATCGACGCAGGATACAACGGAGAATAAACTGGCAGGTGTTCTGGATGCGCTGGAATCGAAGTTCGGCGAGACCGCCGTTATGAGCGGAGCCCTGTGGCGACGCTTTCACGGGGAGGCGGGGGCACGTCGGAAACGGTCAGAATTGAAATCCGCAACAGATGCGGGCACAGCGGATGACAAATTACCGCTCGACGAAGATCCTGATTAAAAGTCTTGATAGCACAGGTCTCTATCCTTTATAGATTGTTTATATTGAATACTTTCACGAATATAATCATTCATGATACAATATGAATATAGAATTAATAAATTACCGCAAGAGAGGTAAAGATATGAGTATATTTCGCGTAGCCATCCATTATGGCAATAACAGCAATGGGGTTCTATCTTACGATACGGATACGAAGACGGTAGCCGTTGATCTGCCGGAACAGGAATGGGTTAATAAGGTGTTAGCCTATCTGAACGAAGAACATGCCATTGAGAATGCAACGGGGCTTGATACGTATGAACGGTTGAACGTAAGACCCCTTGATTCCCTGGAGAATTTGAAATTGGCGTTGACCCGTATGTGGGAAGCCATCGATGTGCAGGTCGACTGGAGTCGCCCGGCATAGTAATGAAAGCTCCCGCAACTATTATAGTTGCGGGAGCTTTTTGTTATATATAATTTTGGCTATATACGATAGGGTATGTAGGAGTTAATGTTTCTTATAAATTATCAATATAAAATGTAAATGAGAGCATGTATACACGATAATTTCACAAAATAATTTGTATGCTTCATAAAAGTATGTTATCATTAAGTCGAATTTGGATAATCATTATTCATTATAGAGATTAATTATACTAAATGAGTTATTATAAGTTATTTTTTATAGTGTCTGATGAGCAAATATGTATTAAAGTATCCGGTTATTTCTAAGTAGGAGTTATACTATGAGTGATGAAAAGAAATTAACAACAGCCTTTGGGGCACCTGTGCCCGACAATCGCAATTCCGCTACAGCAGGTAAACGTGGTCCTGTATTGATGCAGGATGTCTGGTTGATGGAGAAACTGGGCCACTTTGCGCGTGAAGTGATTCCTGAACGTCGTATGCATGCGAAGGGTTCCGGCGCATTCGGTACTTTCACAGTCACCAATGACATTACAAAATATACGAAAGCGAAAATTTTCTCCGAAGTGGGTAAACAGACGCCGTTATTCGTACGTTTTTCCACAGTTGCAGGCGAACGTGGTGCGGCCGATGCGGAACGCGATATTCGTGGCTTTGCCGTAAAATTCTATACAGAAGAAGGCAACTGGGACCTCGTAGGTAACAATACACCTGTATTTTTTATCCGCGATCCATTGCAATTCCCTGACTTGAACCGTGCTGTAAAACGCAATCCTAAAACAAATCTTCGCGATGCGACAGCAAACTGGGACTTCTGGTCCAGCTTGCCGGAAGCGATTCATCAAGTTACCATTGTTATGAGTGACCGCGGCATTCCTAAGTCTTATCGCACAATGCATGGCTTTGGCAGTCATACCTATAGCCTTATCAACGAAAACGATGAACGCGTATGGGTTAAATTCCATTGGGTTTGTCAGCAACCTATCGAAAACCTTTCCAATGCTGAGGCGGCTGATCTTGTGGCTAATGACCGTGAAAGCCATCAACGGGATCTTTTCGATGCTATCGAACGCGGCGATTTCCCTAAATGGAAATTATGCATCCAAGTGATGACGGAAGAACAGGCTAATAACATGCCATACAATCCATTCGACTTAACAAAGGTGTGGTATCACGATGAATTCCCATTGATTGAAGTGGGTGTGATGGAACTTAACCGCAATCCGGAAAACTACTTCCAGGATGTGGAGCAGGCTGCATTTGCACCGTCCACTATTGTACCGGGGATTTCCTTCTCCCCTGATAGAATGCTTCAAGGCCGTTTGTTCTCCTATGCGGATGCACAACGCTATCGTCTCGGTGCCAACTATCATCAAATTCCTGTTAATGCCCCAAAATGTCCTGTAAACAGCTATCATCGTGACGGTCAAGGACGTGTAGATGGTAATCATGGATCTACTATCGGCTACGCACCTAATAGCTTTGGTGAATGGGCTGAACAACCGGAATTCAAAAATCCTCCTCTCGATGTATCCGGTGCGGCTTATCAATATGATTTTTATGAAGACGACTCTGACTTCTATACACAACCGGGTAAATTGTTCCGCCTCATGAGCCCTGAAAAACAGCAAATTCTGTTTGAAAATACGGCAGCGGCTATGGACGGCGTACCTGATTTTATCAAAGAACGTCATGCAAAACATTGCTATCAATGTGATCCTGCTTATGGTGAAG
>ERZ773038.1241-NODE-1241-length-14772-cov-20.301216_pt1 | contig 14772 bp, 8 predicted proteins | sample MGYA00511665_ERZ773038 | MGnify/ENA primary metagenome ERZ773038 (study PRJEB29015, sample SAMEA2737966) | human oral metagenome | biome: human oral; feature: human-associated habitat; material: dental | place: China | collected 2028 ... | reverse complement strand
AATAATTTCATTCTAAACACTTCTTTCTTTTGATAATCTTATTCTACCGAATTTGCACTCGGCTTTCCATAACCTAACCTTACAATCTTACTTCTAATCTTACATTTTTGTCATCTTTGATTTTTAATCGTATAAAGAGAAAGTTTTGATAAACTTTCTCTTTATAGAAGCTGGAACTTAATATTCCTTAATGACTATACTGCAACCAGAAGTAATATTGACTAGAGGCACAGCCTAAGCGAGTCTTCTCGATTTCTTCTTTAGAAATCTTTTGTGCTTTTAGAGGACGTTTGTCTTGGTTAAAAAGTTTAGTTTTCATAGTGGGCCTCCTTTATAACATTTGCTTTTATCAAGAGAAACTTTCTTTCCCTTTCCTTTACACTTATAAGGATACAGCTTTTTTAAACTCGCTTCCATAACTTAACCTTTCATTTGGGCTTTTAAAGCTTACAATTTTGTCATCTTTCAACACAAGGAGTCAATGTGAACCTTATCTTGCTAGACTCAGCTTACTAGAAGTGCTGTAGTTACATAAAAAAGATCAGGGATAATTCCCTGATCTCTTCGTCTAGTTCAACGGATTGTCCTCTTACCTAATCATTAAATCTCAGTCTTCTTTTCTACGTTTCCTTGCAGCAAGACCAGCGCCTAAGCCCAAGAGAGCTAAGCCCGTGGTTATCGTAGCTTGATCTGACTGACTTCCTGTATTCGGTAAGTAACCTTTTTCGGTTGATTTGACTTTTTCTGCTTGAAGCTGCACTGCTTCAGATTTAGCTTTTTTATGCTCTTCTTTCACAGCTTTGGTGCCTTGAACTTTTTCTTCTAGACTCTGATCTTTGCCTTGCCCAGAAGTTTGTGAATAAGCTTTATAAGTATCTTGTGACTTTGTTTTCTCTTCTGAAAGGGCTGTTCCCACTTCTAGAATCTGATCTTGTGCTTCTAATTTATTGTAGCTTTCTTTAAGAGTGCGCTTGCCATTTTCAAGTTCGACTAAGTTCACACGAATACCTTTACGGCCTTCTTGGATGATACGCGTTTGACCAGCTGGAAGCATATGATTCTTTCGCTCTTGCACTTGGAAATCAACCTCTTCTTCCTCTATCAGAAGCTCTGGTCTATAGAGAACCAAATCTTTGATATCATCTTCTGGAAGAGCTGTTCCTTTCTTAGTGCCGACAAGCAGGACACGATTGATAGGATCTTGAACTACTTCTCGTAGTTTTTCTGCTCGCTGACCATCTGGAGCAACTTCAGTAAAGATTCTTTCCTTACCATTTTGCCCCTCTTCTTCTACACGGGTTTCCCCAAGGTAGAGATTGGCATCTTCTTTTTCAATTGTCTGATAAGGAAGTTCTTTTTCTTCGACTTCTAGACGTGGAAGTTCTTCTTGAACTGCGGCTACTACCTTACCAGCAGTAGCTTTTTCTTCCGTCAATTGAATACGGTATTCCTTAACCTGCTTACCACTCTCAGACAGAAGTCGAACCAAGACTGGCAAACGATTATCTCCACTATCTACAACAGTTGAAGCCACTTGGTCATTTTCTTCTACTGTCACTTTAGGACGTTGACCACTGTAGGACACTTGATATTCCAAGCGTTCTGCAGAGAAGTCTGGAAGTTCTTTGCCATTAAGTAAGATTTTTGATTTTGTACTTTCTTTAGGCAATTCACTTGGTGCCAAGAAAGTCATCTCAATCAAGGCAACTCCATTCTTATCTGCTTTTCTATCCATTCTCCATCTCATAGCCTTGGATTTCACAGCATTAAAGGTTGCTGTCAATTCTGTACCAGCCTGGATATCTTGATTCATATTATAAGGAACGGACTCCCAGTTATCAGGATTGTTAAACAAGTGGTTTGATTCATAAGCTCGATAGTTTGAATAATAGGTTGGAACATCAAAGTCTGGGCCAACATAACGCTCTAAGACTAGTTTAGACGGAGCATCTGTACCGCTATCAGCAAAGAAGTGCAGTTTGGCTTGATTGACTGTTCGTTCGATAATTTTACCGTTTTCTTTGAAGATAACACCTACCGAAACATCTGGATTAGCTGATGGTGTCGCTGACCAATTTGTCCAACGGCGGCTCTCATTGAGGTCCCCGTCGTTGATATAATCCACTCGATCATGAGAATCTGGATCAGCATCATTTGTCTCAGATGCAAAAGCCTGATTGCTATTTTCATCATAGTAAGGATTGTCTGATACAGATTCGCCTAACTTATCAGTCACTCGGACTCTTAGCTCGACAGGTAAGTCGCTTCCAACCAGACGACCATGAACAGTAAACTGCCCAGCTTTTGATAAGCTTTCAGCTGGAACAGGTTCCCATTCGACAGCCAAATCTTTCACTTCATAGTCTTTTTCCCCTGTAAAGTAAACAGGGACCTTGCTTGGTAGCTCTAGATTTTGACCTAGTTGGAGCAGGCGAGCTTGTTTTACTGTCGCTATTGGTTTACGTGCCAATAGATCTTTATCATTTGTAAAGTGGATGCGATACTCACCTAGAATATCTCCATTTTCAGCCTTGACGATAACGCGAACAGGATCTCCCTCGCGGACACTTGGTACGACAGTTGCCAGACCATTATTGCTGACACTTGCGGTTACTGCATCCGCCTTTCCATCCTTAGCTTCTAAATAGTAGTCTGTTAAGTCTGGATTAAAGTTTGGCAAATCTTGTCCCGCCACCTGTATTCTAGTCTGTGCTTGCTTAGCTGGAGCAACTTGTTTCGAGAAGATTTGAACTTCTGTGATAGAGGTTCCAAGTTTGTCATCTGCTCTCACCATACGAATACGAACAGCATAGGTATCTACCTTATCAAAGTTAAAGTGATTCATTTCACCTGCTTTAAGCTGATCTGGAGCTTTCAGATTGGTTACAGGTTTCCAATTGCTATCATCATTAAAGACATGTTCTTCGCTTTCTACAAAGCTAGGATTTTTTGGAGCTGTTGGCGTAGCTTTACCAACATAATATTCAATCACATAAGACTTAGGTGCCCCTACCCCGTGATCTTCATGGAAGGCTACATTTAGATTGTCTACTGACCGTTTAGTCAAGATACCAGAATCTCCAAATAGTACCCCTACCGAATCTTCTTCACGACGGTTCCAGTTAGTCCAACGGTTGGCTGGCTGATCCGTATAAGAGATCACTTTATCATTAACATTAGATACTAAATCGCTCGGGTTAGAATCTGAAGCAAAAGCAAGTGGCAATTCTGAACCTGTCCATTGATCAGAGATGTTAGCACCATTTTCTGTTTGAGCAGATACTCGTACATGAAGTTTGGTTGGTAAAGAACTTCCTTCCACCTGTCCTGACACAGTAAAGACGCCTTCTTTTTGATATTGACTAGGTGCAATAGGCTCCCAAGTAACTTTTGCTGACGAAACCTGACCATTTGAGTGGTAAGTCCGTACACTCTCTGGCAAGTGTGGAGCTTCTGCAATCGGTGTCGTAACACTGACTTCTTCGACTGCAATGATCCCTTCAACAGAAACTTTAGCAATGGCTTTTTGATCAATACCTTCGACCTTTCCTACTACTTCAAAAGTATGGTAGCGATCAAGTTCCTCCTTAGCCACTGCTTGCCAAGTAACCTTATGAACTTTTGGAAATCCTTTGTCGTACTCAACAGTAACAGTGGTTGGAAGATTTGGTTCTTGATGCAAATCAGTTACCACACTAACAGGACGAACGGATTGAACAGTTTTATTTTCTGTATTAGCCTGAATCGTTAAGTTTACTTGACCTTCTGCTCCCTCGTATTCAGCTTTGAGTGTGACAATTCCAGGCTTGTGTAATTCAAGCATTCCTTTACGAACAGCAACCTCTCCCTCGCCTAATGTAGAGAAGGCAACCTTATCCGCTTGTAAGATAGCCTGAGTACCGTCTTGATAGTGAGCCAAAACAGTTAATGGAACAGTCTGGTCCTCTTTTAGATGATTCGCTTGCTCAACTTGTAAGCTCAAACGTTCAATTTTAGGAGCTTCTTCTAAGAACTGAACGGCATAGGTCTGTAGGGTACCGCCATCCTTAGGTTGAACATAAATGCTGGCCCGCAACCCATTTGCAACACTAGCTTGAACAACTGTGACATCTGCATTTTCAGCAGTCGCGGCTACTAAAGGAAGTTGAGATCCGTAAGCAAGACTATGGTAATGAACTGGTTTCTGACTAGTTAGACCTGTTACAGAATCACCGTCAAGAGTTACAGCTGGATTCACAGGTGCTTCTGCTTCACTATCTGTCACCAGTAAGGTTGCTGATACCTTTGTACCTGCAAGTTGCCCAGTCATTTGAATGCGGGAACCTGGAACAGAAAGTTTGTCCTTATCTTCTGGTGCAATTTCCCATTTATCCACATCATAGTGTTCGAGACTACCATCAGTTAATGCAAGAGCAACTGACTTATCTACAGTACTCAAATCTGTCCCTGGTGCTACTCGTTTGATAACTGGCAATTCTCTTTCAACGGCTAAAACTTCAACACGTGCTTCTACCTGACGGCCTTCTGCCTCTCCTTTGACAGTCACAATGCCTGAATGACTAACATCTGCTTGTGACCAAGTCACAGGCTGTTCAGCCCGGCTTCCGTCACTGTAAACAAAAGGAACTGTCGCTGGCAAGCTTGGAGCTTGTCCCAAAACTGTACGAACTTTTGGCACTTCCGTCCCTAACACTGTCTTTTCTTTCTGATCATCCTTTCCAGTGAAAATAGTCACCTGGTCCGATTTTAGTAAATCAGAATGAGCCGTTAAGGTGAATTTCCCTGCCTGGTCTGTTGATTTGACAATGGCAACCCCTTTACCATTAAAGGCTTTGCGAATCCAAGAGCCGTCTGCTTGTTCCTTGTAACGTTCACGGCTAGCCTGTTCTCCATTATCTACTCCGACTAGCTGACCTTGTCCATGCAATTGGAAACGAACGAGGTTATTGGCAGTTGGCACGACATTGCCGTCACGGTCTACGATTTCATAGTAGATATAGGTCAAGTCTTTTCCATCTGCTGCAATAGCGTGCTCTTCCTTGACCAAGCGTACACCTGCAGGTTGACCTGCTGTTACAATCTTATCTCGGGCAATTTCTTTACCTTGATCATCACGAGCTACTGCTTCCAAAGTCCCTGGCTGATAAGCTACTTTCCACTCAAGGTAGAGTTCGTGAGGATTTGCCCCCTCTTGATAGCTACGGCCGTCACTTGTCTCTTTTTTGTTAAATTTCTTGATTCCCAAAGATTGGTTGTTCAAGAATAATTCAACACTAGCAGCATTGGAGTATGCACGGACTGGTATTTTATTTTCAGCATCTGCAACATTGTCTGCTAATTCCTGATCTTCCCAATTCCAATGAGGAAGCAAGTGAACCATTGGTTTCTTCTTGGCAGAAACCCACTGACTTTGGTAAAGGTAATAGTCGTTTTTAGGAATCCCAGCTGTATCCACTATTCCGAAATAAGAACTCTTTACAGGAGTGCTGTTTTGGTTGTGCCAAGGAGTTGGTTCACCGATATAGTCTGTTCCTGTCCAGATAAATTGTCCTGCGTAACCAGCATTATCTCGGTCAAAAGTCCAAGAAGCTGTTGCCGTTTTACCCCAGCCAACTCGGTCATTTCCATAGTCCGATTGTTCATAGTTTCGCCAAGACTGATTGCTTCCAACCCATTCTTGCTCTGGATGGAAATAGCTACCACGTGTACGAGTCGCAGAAGACGTTTCAGAACCATAAATCAACCAATTTGGATGTTTAGCACGCAATGTTTTGTAATTTTCTTCTGAATAGTTAAAACCAACTGCATCTAGCTCATCAGCAATTTTTTCGTGACCACCACTACCATCACCGAAGCGGAATTTGTCTGCCCCCATCGTCACATAGCGGGTTTTATCAACTGACTTGATAACCTTGACCAGACGTTTAACAGTCGCTAAAGAATGAGCATCTCCATTAGCCTCACCGATTTCATTTCCGATAGACCACATGACGATAGCTGGGTTATTTTCACCTCTTTCTACCATTGTCCGCAAGTCATAATCAGACCATTTTTCGCCCTTTTTGGCCTCTGGGTGAGTGGCGTCTTTTTCAAAGAAACGACCGTAATCGTAAGGCTTCTTACCTCCATACCAGGTATCAAAAGCCTCTTCTTGGACTAGCAATCCCAACTCTGCCGCAATCTGCAAAGTCTGTTCACTAGCAGGATTATGGGTCGTACGAATCGAATTGACCCCCATTTCCTTCATTTGCTTGAGACGACGGTACTCAGCCTTATAGTTTTCTTCTGCTCCTAGTGCTCCGTGATCATGGTGCAAGGAAACCCCGTGAAATTTGATCCTCTGACCATTCAAAGAGAAACCTTCATTAGGAGTCCAGTTATAATAGCGATAACCAAACAAGTCTTTCTTAGCGTCAACAAGCTGACCATCACGATAAATCCGTGTCACTAGCTCATACAAGGCAGGCTTATCATTCAGCACAGTCCACAGCTCTGGTCTTTCAACTTGTATCCTTGTCTGAATTGTACTAGTCTCATGAGCTTTCAGTTTTTGACTGGCAGTACGAATCACTTCTGTTACAGCTTCCCCGCCTCGTCTCACAATTTGGTATTCAGCTGTAATTTCATGATCTTTATCATCTGTATTAGAAATCTTACTGCTGACAAGAGTGTCTACCTTTCCATCTTTTTGATTTTCCAACTGAGGAGTCAAGATGGTTGTTCCGTTCTTTTGAACATGAACCTTATCTCTGATAAGAAGAGAAACGTCACGGTAGATTCCACTTCCTGAATACCAACGACTGCTTGGTTGCTTGTTAATCACATGAACAGCAATGATATTTTCCCGGCCATCTTTGTGAAGATAGTTTGTAATATCGTATGAAAATTGATTATAGCCATTTGGATAATGACCAACCAGCTGGCCATTCACATAGACTTGCGAATCCATATAGACCCCATCAAAGGTCAGACGTACATTTTTATCTAAATCCTTTTCATCTAATTTAAGGGGCTTGCGATACCAAGCGTCTCCACCATTAAGTTGGCCCCCTTCATTCTGTGCAGGAGAGTCATGATCAAAGTCAAAGTGGATACTCCAGTCATGAGGTAAGTCTAATTTTTTCCATGAAGTTATATCGGCCTCATCTTTTATTGCTTCCTTAGCATTAGCGTTTAATTTAAAGTGCCAATTCTGATTAAAATTGACCTTTCTATCCTCAATCATTTGACTCACTTCCTCCTCAGTAGCAGATTTCACCTTATCCTTTTCTGATCCTTCTTGGGCAGAGGACTCGCTTATTTCTTTCACTTCATTTTTTACTGATTCAGAAAACTCTTTTTCTACCTTAGGACTAGGTGAATTCTCTTCTGTTTTCTCTGGAAAAGTTTCCTGTGTTGAAAGAGCTGGACTAGCATCTGGAGCCTCAGATGATTCACTAGTGGCAACTGCCTTATCAGAGTGCTCTTCCTCAATCTTTCCTTCTTCTTTGACGCTTTCAGCACTAGCGTTAACGGCCACTTCTTCCGCATAAACAGGGTTTCCTGCAGAAAGACTAGCTCCAAACAAAACTGCACAAGTTCCAATAAGCACTGAGCATGCACCAACAGTAAATTTTCGGATGCTATAGACTCTTTTACGATTCCAATATCCTTTTTCCATAAGGTCCTCCACCAAGTAACCGCTTCCATTTTTATAGAAGCAAGCTATTCCTATAGTTTTCTTCACCTTATTTTATAAAACAAGTTGCATAATCTCAATACGAATGAAGCCGTTTTCATATTTATGAGTGATTTTTCTAAAATTAGGAGAATCATAGAATTCTCTTCAGCTATCAGCAATTTTTATCTGTTCAGTTCTGTCACTTATTTCTGATAAAAAAAGTAAAAGTCATAAAAAAACAAGCGTCAATTTTCATTGACACTTGTTTCTTGTTTTAGTTTTTAAAACGAGTCCCGTAATAAACTCCCCATCCAACAATCATAGTTAAACCAAGGGCAAGAAGTGTAAAGCTAAGCTCTGTACCTGTTAATGGTAAAGTTTTCTTAGTCTTATCTTTTTCTTGTGGTTTTTCTGAATCTTTTGGATTTGTCTTACCAGGATCTTTAGGATTTTTCTTATCCGGATCCTTTGGTTTTCCATTGCCTGGATCTTTAGGATCTTTATTACCTGGCTTATCAGGTTTATTTGGTTTGTTTGGTTTGTTTGGTTTATTTGGGACACTTGGAATTGTTGGAATACTTTGGTCTGTTACTACTAACTTCCCATCCTTGTACTCTACTGTGTTTCCATTAGCGTTCAAAATTGTTATCGTTCCGTCGAAATTCACTTGGAAAGTGATGTCTTTAACAGCTAGGTAACCAGCTGGGGCTGTCGCTTCATGGAAAGTATATACTCCAGGAGCTAATTCTAAATCATGTGATTTGTTTACTTCTGAAGTCCATTCTGCTACAGGATTACCAGTTGCCTCGTTGCCTCGGAAAATTTGAATTTGTGCACTACCAATTTCGGTACCGTATTGGTTGATCTTACTGAAAGTTACCTTACGTGGAAGATCATCATCTTTATCGGTTACAGTCACTTTGGAACCATCGGTTACGACCTTGTTGTCTTCACCCTTAGAGTCTTTTTCGCCAACGTTTGTCACTTCCACTGTACCGTCATGTTTGACTTGGAAAGTGATGTCAGTCACCTTGAGGTAACCTGTTGGGGCAACTTCCTCATGGAAGGTGTAAGTGCCCGGTGCCAAATTCAGTTCTTTAGACTTACCAGCTTCAGATGTCCAGTTTTCTACTGCATCTCCTTCAGCTTTCTCGCCCTTGTAGATCTTAATTTGAGCACCTGCGATTTCTTCTCCACCAAGGCTAACCTTACTGAAAGTTACCTTACGTGGAAGATCATCGTCTTTGTCTGTTACAGTCACAGTTGAGCCGTTAGTTACGACTTTGTTGTCTTCACCCTTAGAGTCTTTTTCTCCAACATTCGTCACTTCCACTGTGCCGTCATGTTTGACTTGGAAAGTGATGTCGGTCACTTTGAGGTAACCTGTTGGAGCTGCTTCCTCATGGAAAGTGTACGTACCTGGTGCCAAGTTCAAGTCTTTAGACTTACCAGCTTCTGAAGTCCAGCTTTCTACAGCTTGACCTTCTGCCTTGTCGCCTTTGAAGATCTTGATCTCTGCACCAGCAATCTCAGTACCACCAAGGTTTACTTTACTGAAAGTAATCGCTTTTTCAGTTGGTGTCTTCTTGTTGACAATATCACGAGATACCGATTTATCAGTTCCGAAATCTTGTGAACCAATCTTGATTTCCTCAGTTGATTTGTCATATCCTTCTGGTGCTGTCACTTCTCGGATAGTATAGTTGTCTCTCAACAACTCTCCTACGCTCGCATTACCATCAGCATCTGTTGTCAACTTGCCAACTACTGCCCCAGTACTGTCACGAACCACTTCAAATTCAGCACCTTGAAGATTTTCACCTGCTTCATTTACCTTGTGGATCTTAATAGAGAATACATATCCTTCAGCTACACCACCAGCAATCTGATAGGTACGAGTGCTAGTTGATTGTTCAGTCAGACCACCATTATAATTCATCTTGGCTACGTTCGTAATTTTTTCGCCATCAACTAAATCATAATTTGCTTTAGCCCTATATTCAATCATATAACCAAAGCCATTAGTATCTCCTAGAGGTAAAGTGAATCCATCTCCGCCCGGATTTACAGTCATTTGTTTCTTAAATGTTTCTGTCATATCCTGAGCATTAGACCATTTCCAATCTCCGTTATTCCAACGCCAATCTACTTTATAAATACGAAAAGTATCTGGTAAGAAGGTGAAATTTGGAGACGAGAACGCATCCTTGATGGTTATATCACTATAGTTGGCCATATTGCGGTTTACAGTAATATTGTAACGAATAACATTTTTCTCGTCATCCTTATACTGGAAGGAACTCTTTTCAATCTTAGAGTCATACTGTTTAGGAGGTCCATTATAATGAACAGTCCCTGGAACTAAGGTCCGTGTTCCTATTGTAAATCCAGCATTCAAGTCACCTTCTTGACTCACTACATCATGGTCAACCCGAGCATAGAAGAAAAATTCTCCACGGACACCAGATTTTTGCTCAACATAATTTGTATATGTTAAGGTAATCGTTTTGTTTGCAGAATCCAAAAATCCATTTGCAACAAGATTACCTGACTCGTCCTTAAGCTCAATGGCTGAAGAGTTCGCAAAAGCATACTCTGGCGGCAAGGTGATTGTCGTCGTATCTCCTTGATGTACTTGGTTATCAGGCAATACAAATTTTGCGTAAACGCGGAAATCTTGCCAAATATCAATCCCTTGTGTTAAGTCTCCTCCAGAAGAACTTTTGAGACTCATCTCAGTAATGACATCATTAAATTCGGCCGCCTGCACTTGGGCAAGAGGAGTTAATGATGGCAAAACCACTCCCAAACAAAGAATAATGACGTGAAGCCAAGTTCTAATTCTTTTGTTCATGCAATCTTCCTTTCTCATAATATTCAGTTTTGAATGTACAATGTAATTGTATACTAACTGATTTCCCCATCTTATCAGTGTTTACCTTTACAAAAAAGTAAACATTTTTTATAGATACATTACGCCTTCATTCTACCATACTATCAATAAAAAGACCATATGTTATAAGCCTTTTTTTAATATTTATTCAAATTTCATTAACTTGCTAGCATTGAACAAATAATTACATTAACTTTCAAATTAAAGCTGATGCTACCAAATCCAATCTTTTATTACTTTTTTGTGTCTGAAATACCACAAAAACCGGAAACAAAGTCCGGTTCTTCTGATTTATTTCCTAAAAGTCAAGGCGTAGAATTTACCATCCCAGAGGAATTTCAACTCTTTCTCTTTGACTCCCGCTGGAACTGCTGCTTCAATTTCTCCAAGATCAACAGTAGCATCCTTAAAATAGTCCTTGCTAAAGTGGTTTTTCTTATATTGCTGGTCCACATAATCCGCCGTCTCATCTGAAATCAAAATCTTAGTCCCTGGTTTAGCCACCCTTAGCATTTCCTGCATGGCCTTGGTCTTATCGGTAAAGAAATTGATTCCACCAATATGATAAACGATATCAAAACTATTATCCGCAAAGGGTAGATCTTCCGCACAGGCATGAAAGAGTTGCAGATTGGTCTTCTTGGAGCAAGATTTCTGACATTTTTTCAGCATGCCTATGGAAATATCTGCCCCGACAAAGTCTAGGCTTTTCAGATCAATATTCTTAGGGATGTAGCGCAGGTCTTGACCAGTCCCGATAGAGACATAAAGGACTGACAAATGGTCTTTCCATTCTATTTCAGCCATTAGCTCTCTTCTCAGCTTATCGACTGCTTTCCCATAAAGAAGGGCACCCAGCCATTTTTCACTCAAATCATACCAGCGAGCAAAGCGATTATACATGGTCATATACTTGGCATTGTCGCCAGAGATATAGTCCGGATTCAGAGCCAGGTAGATGTCCCCATCTTTTTGAAAATCATCCACCTCCAAGCCTGACTTCAGTTTCTCTTGTATCTTTGTTTCCATCATGTTTCTTGTCTCCTTTTTCTATTTGAAAATTATTATAGAGAATTCTGAAACAAAAACAAGAGATTTTCAGCAAGTGGCTACCCAGCATGAGTAACCGGAAGAAATTACTTGGCAAGTTGCAGAAAATCAAAGGAATATTATACAAAAGAGTCTGAAGCTTTCTGCTTTCAGCACTTTGGGTCCAATTGGTCAGCTTTCTACCAGCCTTGAAATTGCACTAAGCTGGTTCTTATCTGATGCTTCTTATTTGAAAGTATTTTTTCCATCTTATCTCAAATGTCGAGTTCATTCTGTGAAAGCCCGCAGGCCATTAGGATAAAGACAGAAATCACAGCCAGAAGCAAACTCTCGATTTTCTTGAACCTAGACATAGGAGTTCTCCCTTTATGCGAAACTTGTTGAGACTAGCACTCCGCCAAAAATGCCTGCACAGTCTTGACATCTTCTGAGCTACCGCCTTGGTCAATATCACAGATATGCTGGAGCCCATATTTTCCGATAATCAAGGCAGTCGCCCCACAGAAGGTCCGGCCGTGTTTAACAGAGTCGCCATTGTTAACAAAACCTTTAATCAGCCCAGGATGTTTCTTGATAAAGCGTTTGGTAGACCAAGGAATTTTCCCAGCACCAGCATTTCGAGTAATGAGAATACAAGGCCCTTCCAGTTTCTCCTTGATGCTCTGTGTCGGATAGCCCAGTGATTCTGCAAATCGTTTTCCAATACCAGTATTAGAATCATAAACTACAATCAACTTCATCACCTACTTTCTTAAAAAAAGGATAGCAAACCAGGCCGCAAAGCCAAGAACCACAACATCCGAGATGAGCATAAGCATAAACTCCAAATCTGGCATCATGTGTATGTAAATTAGCAATGACAACGTTGCTAAAGCCAGCGCTGTCAGCTTCGCAACTACTGGCAATCCCGGAATCAAAGTTGCTCCAATTAGGACAAGGATGAGACCTCCGACTAAAAATGACTGAAAATCTATACTTAAACTAAAACCAACTGTCACACCGCCATAGCCAATGGTCAAAAGACCAATCGCGACCAGACAGATACCTAAAATAAGCATTCCACTCATGGCAAATCCTCCTTGCTTATTCATTCTTTTCCTCACTTTCTATTTTTGAATGAATAGTTCCAGATATTCATTCACATCATGATAAAAAATAATGTATTTTATCTAATTACGTTCCTTTCCATTTCCGAATCACAGGGCATAATCCATCACCTCCTTTGTTTATGAATGAATATTTTTATAAATTCATTCATCGTCACTTCTAAGAAAAGGAATTTTCTCTATTTGGAAAAAATTCCCTTAACAAAATATTTCACTAAAGTCTCAAGACTATCGAAGTAGCCTGAAAATTCCTGCTCAGTGACATGCATGTCTATGTAGTAAATCAAGTCATATACCTTCATGATCTCAGCAATTTTCTCCTTCGAAAACCCCTCTTCCTGCAAGCGCTGGCTGAAAGTCTGAATCAGAAACTGATGAAAGGCATTGGACGCTCGACCGGCATCTTGATTATAGTAATCGTGCAGAATCTGAGAAATGCCCGGCTTATTCCACTCGGCTAAAATTTTATTGGGCGAAATCAACTCAAAAGTGACTGCAAAAAGCTGTTCAACGATTGCTTCGGGCTCGCCCTGCCAGTCTACGCGTTTCATGGTTTCCTCACGTATACGGCTATTTTCAGCTACATAAACCTCCAAGAAGATAGCTTCCTTGGACTCATAATATTTGTAAAAGGTTCCGACAGCCATCTGGCTTCTCTTGGCAATATCAGAAATTCCAGCTGCCTTATAGCCTTTTTCTGCAAAGACTTCTCTAGCTGCAGCCAGGAGCTCATTTTTTTTATCCATTTTCCTGTCTCTTTTGTGAATGAATTTTATTTTTTATTCATTCATATTTTAACACTTGTTTTACAAAAGTCAAGTATTTTGCTATACTACAGTCTAGATATTCTTTGAATATCAAATTATTATACCGAATTTTATTGGAGGTTTAGTAATGCTAAAAGAAAAACGCAATCAGGGAATGATTGGCCTATTATTTATTACTCTAATTTTTCTTGGAATAGCTGGCGCCATGGCCTTTATCCAGTACCAAAAGGCTAATCCTAAAATTGCCTACTCAGCAGACACCGCTAAAGTTTCTTCTGAAACAGTTTATACTGAAGTTTATGATATCTCTCCAGAACCTATTTTCCCAGTAAATGATAAAACTGAGGTTTGGCTGGTTCAATATAAGGATGGATATGTTGGCGTTCAAGCAAAAAAAGGTGACAAGCAGATCGCCAAGCTAGTGGAGCAAGCAAATAAAGGAGAGCTAAAGAAAAATCCCGCACGACTTGTCGGTACTTACATAAATACAAGCGTTCAAAAGAAGGACCAATCATATATTTCCAACTTTTCTAGCTTGATGCATAGTCTAAGAAATGAAGTTGGAGATATCTCGGCCAAAATTGCAACCAGCTCTTATATCTCTCTTTCTGAGTTTGACTCTGAACATTCCAAATTCATCTTTTACGTCCTATTCTTAGTCGGTTTATCTGCCATTTTTATCGGAACTGGACTCTTCAACCGCAGAAAGAATGTGCAAGCTTATAATGAAATTTATTCAATTTATCCAGAAGTCCAAGGAAATCTTAATCTCTTACTAGAACAAGCTTCCTTCCATGACGAAGAATTGAAAATCATCATCTATAAAGATCACCTGATCACTTATTATCGTGGTGTAAGAACTGTTGACCTAAAACAGGTTATCCACCTCTACCACCATATTTTCACCATGCATCGAGGCTTTGCATCCAACAGAAATTCTACTCTGATTGCTGTTCGATCAAATAACAAGAAATATCAGATGCCTATTCGAAATATTGGCAAAACGACAGATATTCAACTTCGGTCTACTTTTGACTATCTCTACAATTACTTCCCTCATATCAAATTAGGAGTGTAATGCCACATAAAACTCAAGCTAGATTTTCCAGCTTGAGTTTTTTATATATAAAAACAGGAGCAGGATACAATCCCAGCTCCTTTTTTTTAAGATATGCTTGTCAGAACGTTTTTCAGTAGATTACTTGCCTTCTTTTTCCCTTCTGCGTTTGTCCAAGGCACTATTAATCTTCTTGGTCTTAAGATTTGTATCCAAGTAAAGAAAGAGCCATACAAAGA
>ERZ773038.1236-NODE-1236-length-14817-cov-2.613061_pt1 | contig 14817 bp, 10 predicted proteins | sample MGYA00511665_ERZ773038 | MGnify/ENA primary metagenome ERZ773038 (study PRJEB29015, sample SAMEA2737966) | human oral metagenome | biome: human oral; feature: human-associated habitat; material: dental | place: China | collected 2028 ... | reverse complement strand
ACCCGCAACAGCCTCACCTGCAGCAGCCTCCACTGCAAAATCCACCTCAGCACCGCGTGAACGTCCAATCCAGTTCTGCTGCATACTTTTGACTTTGTCCGGCCAGTCCAACAGTGCGAGATCGTCGAGCAGGCGGTCGGCGTAGGCGGTGATGCGCATCATCCATTGCGAGAGGTTCTTACGGAACACCGGGAAGTTCCCGCGTTCGGAACGCCCGTCGGCGGTGACTTCCTCGTTCGCCAGTACCGTTCCCAACCCGGGGCACCAGTTCACCAGGGAGTTCGTGCGGTAAACCAGACGGAAAGAGTCAACAACCTCGGCTTTCTGCTTCTGCGTCAGTTCTGCATACGTACGTGCGCCAAATTTCACCGCAAGTTCCTCAGGCACAGCAACCTCGCCGGATTCCAGCAAGGGATACAGCTCGGCGATGGGGCGAGCTTTCTGCTGCGCCGGATCGAACCAGGCGTTGAAGATCTGCAAGAAAATCCACTGCGTCCAGCGGTAAAACTCAACATCGGTGGTGGCCACGGCGCGTCGTTTATCATGTGCTAAGCCCAGGCGACCGAGTTGACGTTCCATATTGTTAATGGATTCCTGGGTTTTCACCCGCGGGTGTGTTCCCGTCTGAATGGCGTACTGCTCGGCAGGCAAGCCAAACGCGTCATAGCCCAGGGTATGCAGCACGTTTTTGCCCAGCATTCGGTTGTATCGTCCGAACACGTCGGTGGCAATGTATCCCAGCGGGTGCCCCACATGCAGGCCCGCCCCAGAGGGGAAGGGGAACATGTCCTGCACAAACAGCTTTTCCTCCGGCAGTGTTTCCCCGCCCATAGGGACAAGGTCGCCTACCGGGTTTGGGGCGTTAAAAGTGCCGTTGTCTATCCAGAATTTCTGCCACGTTTTCTCTATCGTGGCAGCCAGTTCTGGGGAATAACGATGTGCAGGGGTCTCGCTCGGATTAGTCATGAGAAACAGTCTAGACCCTGCCCTAAACCTGCTGCTTATCGACGCCGCGTTACCCTCTCACCGCGCTATCGCCCAGGTTTACTGCCGAGGTCGCTCAAAAACAATGAGAATGCCGTCAACCCCACCGGGCCCTATGCGTCCTTTGACGTCTGCGGCGGTCATGGACTTGTACAACCAGCCGTCTTTCGCTTCGTCGTTAAGAATCTTCTCCAGTTTTTTGCCGGACATTTTGCCGCCCAGCAGCCCTTCACGAACTTCCACTACTTTGTACTCCATACGTTCAATATAGCGATGAAATCTGCAGGGCTGCCGTTAACGCAATCTGCTACTGGAGCCTGCGACGCAGCAACACCCCACCGCTGACGGTAAGTACGGCACCCAACAGCACCAGTCCCAACACTGAGGAACCCGTCATGGCCAGCTTTTCGACGCCCCGTTGACGCTCAGGTTGCGCCCCAACCTGAGCTGGTACATTGCTTCCATACTCTGGTGTGCGCGGATCACCTGAAGCGGGAGGCACCCCTGGCTTCTTGGTGCGCGGTTCCGGTGTTTGATTGCAGGGAACTGCGGTTTTCACTTCGTTACTGTTCACTCCGGGCTTCGTCGCGGTGTCGAAAACCGGATAACCCTCGGTGAGTAGGTAACCAGTGTCGCGGACGTACCCTGATTCAGGCTTGTCTTTCACTGTTGCGGCAAACGACACAGACACCACAGTATCTGGGTTATTTTTGCGGCTAGCTGCGAGTTTGGTTAAGCCCGCGGGTGTGAGTTCCATGGTGGCCACTCGCTGTGCATCCACGGTGAAGGTGTAATCCTTACGTTTATCAAGCTCCACAGTTTTACCGCCAGTGGCGCGGTTACTGATAGTCACAGTGTGGGAACTATCCTTCACTGCAACACCGTCCGGTACGGGATTGGCAATCGTGTAGCGGTGAATCTTCCCGTCGCTTTGTGGGGCAGGGGAGTTGCCTGTGACTGTGTAGGTAACTGTGCCACCAACGTCAGTGCAGCGCTTATCCACATCCGCTGTTGTTGTCAGCTTTTGGTCCTTTGCCTGCACCTCCACCTCATACATCCAGCGACCACGTGTCTGCGGATCAGTACTGGGCACCGTCACAAGGAATGGAGACACCACCGAAAGGTGCTTGTCTTGGGCGGGACTCGGAGCCTCCGTGACGTAGTACAACCCAAGCGGCAGATTTGCCAAGCGTGCGCTACCATCTGCACCTGTTTCCCCACGCACAACCGTGGTACTCAAATCACTTTCCCTGCCACCACCAGCATAGAAGTCAGCTGCCTTGACGTTTTCTGCGGCCAACCACCCCTCATTAGTGGTCAGATCAATGCCCATGACTTTCCGAGCCTCAAAACGAATACCCGGGATGGGGGAGCGGTCCAGGCTGGCCGTGGGATTCTGAGGATCACCAAACTGCGTCAAAGGATCACCCGATGATTTGTGAATGACCAACGTACCTCGGCGGTTACTATCAATCAACCCCGCATAACGCTGCGAAACCGACTCGTGTGTAGCCTGCGCAACCACTGTTTTTTCGACTGCACTAGCAAGAGCGAGTGGATGTGCACTCAGGGCGACGACAACCGCTGCGGCACATGCGATGCTGCGTTTCTTCATGGGATTACACCTTTGCCTCTACAGTGGGCGTGTTTATTTCGGTATGAGCTTTTTTGCGCTGCCGCAGCACCCAGGCAAAAGCTGCGATGACCAGGAGCACAATGACTGCGGCCGACCCAAGGACAGCGGTCATCCAGCCCTGCCACGGGTGGTGAACAGTATCAAACACCTGATTCGCCTCGCCGGGTTCCATTTCTGCACGAACCGCCTGCACAAGAAGACGATGCGAGTTCACCCCATACGGCGTACAGGTAATCAAAGTAATCATGTCGCGCCCCGGAACGGGCGCCAATTTATCCGTCTCAGTCGGGAGCACAACAATCGTGTCCTCCACAACATACTTAAGTTTCTGTCCAGCAACGTCCATGTAGACGGCGTCGCCCTTTTTCACATCAACAAGGTTGTCCCACAAGGTGGCTTGCGACAGGCCCGTATGTCCCGTCAACACCGCATGAGTACCCTCGCCCCCCACAGGGAAAGCACTCCCATACAGGTGACCGATGCCTTTAGCCAACACCGACTCATCCGAACCGTGATAGATCGGCAAATCAGACGAAATGGCGGGAATCACCACACGACCCATCACCTCACCGACATCAAGCACATCCAGATAGCGCTGGTACTCAAGGTTGTCGGCCTCAACCCGCGCCAACCACGGGTCGAGGATAGGTCCACCCTGAAACTGGGCATTCCAGTCCTGAGCTTCGCGGAGTTCATCAACATAGCGCTGCTGGGTCGCCGGGTCTTGCACCTGACTTGCATAGGCTTCGACCTGGCTACTCTGCTGAGCGTTATTCCACACTGTGGCCACGACAGGATACAAAAGAACCCCAACACCAATGAGAACTAACAGCAAAGGAAGGAGTAACCTCGCTGCTGATGATCGGCTAGATGACCGAGGCTTTTTCGCTGACCTGTGGCGCAAGCCCATGATGTTTAACACCCCACGAAAATCGGACTGGACGGGAAATAACTTAGGAACCCTGGCGACGGAACATGTAGACGGCGCTACCGCCACCCACCAGAACGATCAGGCCACCGGCCAGGATCAACGTGGTGATACCAGCGCCACCTGTCAGCGGCAGGTTGTGCCCACCGTTGTGCTTAGCATCCGTCACCGTCGGGGTGGACAAAGCGATCGTCTCGTTGCTGCCCTTGTTCACCTGGAAGAAGAACGGGGTAGCCAACAGCGAATAGCCCGGGTGTGCTTTGGTCTCCACCAAGCAGTAGCCCTTAGCCTTCTCCGCCTGATTCTCGACGGCCGCACCATCAGCGAAGTCATTCACATGCAGGCCCTGCACCGTAGCGCCCGGAACGACATCCGTGCGGATCTTGTTACCCAGGTGGTTAATATCGTCACAGGCGTAGATATCAAAACGAGCTTCATTCAGCGGCTGCTTGTCGCTGTTCTGCTTCACAACCTTGACGTTGCCGAAATAGGTCTTTGGCTTATCCTTCGGGGTTGACGGAGGCTTGGGGTTGGTCGGATCTTCGTGCTCAGAGTACGACGTCAACTCAGCGTCGTTAACCACCGGAGCCAACGGATCGACAGAATTAACGTGCTGCACCATGAAGTCAGCCACCGTCACCAGCTTGCGCTTTTGGGCCGGAAGATTCGAAATCTTTGCCAAACCAGCGGCAGTGAAATCAATGACCAGCTTTGCTTTGCCGGCAGCATTTTCTTGACGCACGGCGTAGTCAACGCCTTCGTTGAAGGTCACCGAGTTGTCAGCCAGTTTCACGGACTTGATGTGACCATCGGTGAGACGTGCCGGGTCATACACGTCGGCGACCTTGTAGGATGCGAGTTTCTGGGACTCGGGAATCTTGGAAGTGATGGTGTACCCGATGCGGTCACCAACGTTTTTACCTTGGTCCTGAACCGTCTTGGTAATCACGTCTTCGACGGGCTTATTCTTCGGGTAGACGTGAACGTTGTATTCCCACGTGTTCTTAGTGTTTGGGTTGGTCAGAGGCAGCGTGACGTAGAATTCACGTTCCACGGATTCATAGCCCAGCGGGGCGGAAATTTCTGTGACCTTGTACAGACCAACAGCCAAGCCATCGAATACGGCTTCGCCATTAGCTCCGGTCGGTTTGGTCACGGCGGGGCCGAGGTCGTTGCTCCCGGTTTTAACAACTTTTTCTGCAGCCAACCAGCCTTCGTTGGTGGTGAGGTCGATATTGTTAACCTTCTGAACCTGGAACACGGCGTTACGGAGGGGCTCGCCCAGACCGTTGACGTTATCGCGACGCAAACCATTGTCACGCTCGGTGCCCACGTTGTTCTTGGAGAACTTGTGAATGGTCAGTGAGGTGGGGGCGGTCTTGTTGATGGTTCCTACCGGAGCGTTGGGTATGCTGTTGGACGCACCTGGGACGCTCTTTGTTGCACCGGGGGTTGCCACGGCAACACCCATGCCGATGCCAGTACTGGTGAGAATAACGCCGGTGGCAACGGCAGCGACGAGGCTCTTTTTGAAGATGTTCATGGAAAGCTCTTCCTGGATAGGTCGACGATGGTGTTATAAGTGCTCACTGTTTGTAGGTGCCAGGTGTTTCATTCACTGTTGCACCGAGGGCGCGGATCGTTCATGATGCGTACCTTTCGTTTGTTGCGTTTTATTACTACTTATTCAGTTGTGCATTGTCGTCTGAAGACAATTCCCGCGAGACCCGCAGCGAGGAGCACCGTGAACATTCCGGCACCGATGTACCCGCCGTGCCCGAATCCACCGGACCGCGGCATTTCGCCAACCATGGCGGGAAACTTAAACACCCACGCACTGGCACTTCCAGTCAACGGTTGTGCCTGCTCAGGCGCGGTAGCTTGATAGGCGGGTACGGTGTAGTGCGCCTGCGCGTTGATCTGCGTGTACGTGTACGCACCCGTCGCTGGAATAGCCTTCGGATCAGTGACGGTGGTGCGGCACACAATCTCACCGTGATGGTTCTTGTCCACCGCGAGGCGCGGGGCGTCGTTACGCGTACCAGAACCAGGAATTACTGTGGCTCCGGTGCACTGCAGGGTGCCAAGGGTTAAGTGCTGGTCGGTGTGCGCACCAGTGTTGACATCCATGACAACATCGCTGATGTCAATGGTGTCTAGCGGGTACGAACCAGTGCCGAAGCGGTAGGTGAACTGCACTTCCTTGGCGGTCGGGGCGAGGGGGTACGCCTGTTCCTTGGTGTATGCCTTCTGGGTGTACACCTCTTTATCTACGGTCAGTTCCGGCATTGCCACACTGACGCAAGCTGATGCGGTTTTCTCCTCGGTCGCGACTTTAGCGCCCTTGACATCTTTGCGTGCATCGCCTGAAGCAAATTTCACCTGGTTAACCAACCCTTTATCCATGCTTCCATCAACGCATTGATGGTGGTCACGAACGTCACGGGTAGCTTTCGGATCGGCGACGCGGTAGCGAACCTCTACACGCATTGTTGCTGTCTGCTGTGGCTGGATCTTCTTCATGTCAGCCTTCGCAAGACGCCAGGAACCTGTCTTCTCTTTACGTAGCCCAGCGGGGTTGGTCACCAGATCTCCAGAAACAACCATGCCGATCACGTTCATGCCGGAAAGGGTGGTGGGTTCTTCGACGATGTCCTGCGGTGTTGCCGTAAATGCGGAATCGTTTTTTACAGCAACTTCGTAGGTAGCGGTTAACTCCTGATTGGCCGCACCAGTGACTACCACGGGGCTGTACACGGCTTTCTTACTGAGGGTAAACGCCGCGTTGTGGGGCGCCTTCAGGTCAACGCAGGCGTTTTTCCACTTATCACGATGGTCTTTGTCGCTGCGCAGCGCCACTGTGTTGACCAAACCAACACCCTCGTGGTTAGAACTGGAGCGACACGTCAGTGCCTTTTCATTACGGAGGGTCGCGTCAGGGTCGGTAACCACATACGTCACCGCTACCGTCATGGACCGTTCGGTGTGAGCACCGATAGGCTGCATCTTGTCGTGCGGGATCAGCCACGAGTTGCCTTCTTGAGCAAGTCTCATGTTCTGCTCCGTGACCAGTTCACCAGAAACATGCACTTCAGCTATGTTCATGCCAGGGAAAGCTTGCGGCACTTCGAGAATGTCACCGGGTTGCGCCTGGTGGCTGGCATTATTACGAACTTTCACACGGTATTCTGCGGTGATGCGTTGATCCTTCTCACCGGTGAGTGCAATCGGTTCACTTATTTTTTCTTTGTTCACCACAAAGTCAGCGGCGGGCACAACGTTTTTGAACGTACACTCCACGGTGTCCAGATGGTTAGCGTTGCGAACAGTCAGCCCGTTAGCACTGGGGTTTTGCTCAACATAGATGGTGTTGCTGTCCATGCGCGCCGGTGGCGCTCCATCAACCACGGTTTTCGACGTCCCGTGCACGTCTTTCGCCGTACACACTGCGGCTTTACGCTGCTTACCGTTGAGGAAGAGGCTCCACCCGGGTTTATTCTGCAAGTTTTCTGATACCTCAATTGTCCCCGGCTCAAACCCCTCTCGCCCACGTAGGGTTGGCATGGTCAGCGTTGCGACACCGTCATCATCGGTTGTTGCCTGCGGCCCCAGCACTTTTTCGACACCGCCTCGGCGTGTCTTGTACAACTGGGAAGTAAATTCAAAGCCCGCCCCAGAAAGACCAGGGGTAGTGATGTCTTTGCTGTTGTGCAAGACCTTACCGCTTGCATCAACAAGTTCCTTTTTGATCACCAACTTGGCACCACAGCCTGCGAAGGATTTCCTCAACTCCTCGCGAAGATGCTCAAACCCGTTGGGCAGGATAATGCGATCTTGGCTGATGGTTTCCAGCAGTTTCAGCTGGCTAGCCACGTAAAGAACGTAGTCGTTATAGTATTCGCGCTCAACACCTGGGAAGTCGACGGTTGCCGCATAGCTCTCACGGTGACGGTATTTGTACGTGGTTTCCCATGCTGCGCCTTCAATGCTCTGGCCGTATTCGGGATTGGGGTGTATTTCCACACGATCGCTGCTGTCAGCGCGGAATCCTACACCCACGCCCACCACATAGGTTCCTTTGCTGCGCAGTTGTTCTGCATAGTATTGGGCCCAAATCACGTCATAGTCATTGGTGACCACACCCCATCCAAATGGCGCAGTTGGCCTACCATCGGTGATGAAGTACACGACGTCGTACTTTTCACCATTATCGGCTGCCTCTGATAGCCGTTTGAGCGCATCACTCCAGTTGGTTCCGCCTCGCCTGTAATCACGGTCCCCGGGTAGGGTGAGCCTGTCTAAGGTTTGTTTCGCGTTGTTGACGTCCTGGTTGGATTCCATTTTCGCGTTGATCACCTCGGCGTTGACATCACCAGGTGCCTCAGTGGCAAAGTTCATGATGCTGAGCGTTGTGGAGGTTCCAGAGAGGATGTCCACCACGGTTTTACCCGCCTCTTTGCTGGCTGCGAGTCCTTGCTGCCCAATGGATTGGGATACGTCAAAGACCAGTGCGGTACGCAAACCACATCGCGGAATGGCACGGATGGTCTTAGCGATGGAGTTATCTGCTTCCTTAGCGTGAGGATCGGCTTGTTTCGAGGTGTTTGCCCCATCAAAGTCCGTGGCAGTCTCGGCAACGAGTGATGCTACTTTGGCTGCTTCCGGGTTAATGGCGGGCGAAATCGGTTCCTTCTTGCTGTCGGGGGAAGTGGGAACTTGCGGTGCTGACGCATCGTATGGCGCTTTCTCTGCAGGACTTGCGTCAGCAACAACTGGATGCGTAGTAGTCCCCACAACAAGCGTTGCAGCTGCAATAAGCGCGGATACCGAAGAGAGCACACGGCGGCATGTTTGCCTGGTGTTACGCAGGCATCCCTTGCCCTGATTGTGGTGATTGTGGTCACGCACCGTGATGCGCCTTTCTTTACAATTCCGTTTACCCCTATGCGGTATCGCAACTGGCTGCGGAAGCAGCCACCCCGTTGACATCCACTATGTCAGCGACCCGGCATCACATAGGAATTTTCTTAATTTCGTCTCTTACAGTCTTATACTTTTCTTGCTTTTTGCAAAGCTGACATATAAACATTTTGCTGGGCTTTACCCCCACAGCCAGAAACGCGCAGGTCATAATTATCACTTTCGATACCTGCACTACCCCCATCATTGGCCTACAAAATGCGCAGTTCAGAGCTATAATTTGAAAAATTACTGAATCGTCGGTATGCCGTGCCGTCAGTATCCCCCATGGTCAAGAGCATACAAAAACCTCATCCTGAAAACATAGATTCAAGATGAGGTTTTCCTGAGAGTTTTATGGTGCCACTAATAAATTGCCAGCGTCCTACTCCTCAATGATGTCGTCGCGGCTACTTTGCACATCGACCAGCTCAGCACGAGAGATCTGGCCCTTCGCAAGTTTATTAACCACAAGGGCAATAGCGCCGTCCCCGGTCACGTTACATGCCGTGCCGAAAGAGTCGATGGCGATGTACGCGGCAATCATGAGCCCCACTTGGTCGTTCGTAAATCCCAGCATGGAGGACAGCAAGCCCACAGCTGCCATAATCGCACCACCAGGTACGCCCGGCGCGGCGACCATGGTGATGCCCAGCATGAAGATGAACCCGATGGCCTTGCCTGGTGTCAGCTCAATGTCCGCCATGTACGTGATCGCAAAAGCAAAAAGACCAATCTTGAGCATGGAGCCGGCCAGGTGCGTGGTGGCGCAGAGGGGAACAGTGAAGCCTGCGACGGACGGCGCGACGTTGTTGCGCTTAGCACAGTCGTAGGTGACGGGAATGGTAGCGGCGGAGGAGGAGGTACCCAGCGCGGTGACATAGGCGGGCAGCATGTTCTTCAGCGCCACGAAGGGGTTTTTACCTGCGATACTGCCTGCAATAACGAACTGTATGAGCAGCAGCACGATGGTGAGCACCACCGCCAGCACGAGCACTCGGGCAAAAGCACTTAGGATCTGCAGAAGGTTTCCGTTCATCCCCATGGACAGGAACATGCCGAAGATGAAGATCGGCAAAAGCGGGATAATAAACTTGGTGATGACGTGCATGACCACGCGTTCCAGGTCACGCACCCCTGCAAAGAGCGTATCGCTGCGCACAGCGGTCATGGCCACGCCAATAGTAAAGGCAAGGAGAAGAGCCGTCATCACGCCCATGGGTGGTTCCATGTCAATTTTGAAGTAGGGGCTCAGGGCGCCTTTTTCCACATCCGCCGCAGCGACCATACCTTGCCCTGCCAGTAATCGTGGGTAGAGAGCGGATGCGGAAAGATAGGCCATGAGTCCAGCGAAAATAGTGGAAGCATAGGCGATGGCCGTGGTGATGGCCAGCCATTTTCCCGCACCTTTACCAATCCCGGCGATAGCCGGGGTGATCAGGGCGAAAATCAAGACGGGGATGAAAAATCCAAGGAAATTTCCGAACAGACCGTTGAAGGTGGCGAAAACGCGCCCCAGCCAGTCGGGGAAAAATAAGCTGCACACGATGCCGGAGATAATTGCTACGACAATGCGAAAAAGCAGCGAGGAGGAGAGTCGTCGAAGATCCATACGTTCTTCCCTAGGTTCGGACCCCGGATGGGACCGGGGTCACTACGGTGCATAAACTGTTTATAAGGTAACAGCTTTCCGCATTGGTCACGAACGCCTATACCCAACAACAACGGATGTTCCGACTGCTGGATCGTCTAAAACTACTGCGTTGGGGGCGAAAACAGTCGCAGCATGTTTTTCGGTAAGAACGTCCACCAGACAGGGGTGGGGCCGACAATAGCGGTGGCTGTGGTTGAGGGATTGACCACCGAGACGTCGTCAAGCGCAACATTTTTCGACCATAAATTCGCAACATCACCCCACCCGACTACACTTGCGCTTATGATTGCCGTGACCGCGCTACTGTTGATTCTCGCCGCACTCTTCATCATTGTTGGCGGCCTCGGGTGGGCTGGAAAATTGCCAGGAAACGGCGTGATAGGCATTCGCGTACCGGAAGTCCGTAAAACCAAGGAACTGTGGGACACCGCACACCGCATCGCCGGACCGCTCTGGACAGTCAGTGGCGTCGTCCTCGCCCTTGGCGGCATACTTTCGTTCGGTGCTAGCGGGTGGATGTGGCTGGTCGTCGCACTCGCTGTTGTCGGCTCCCTCGCGCTTTTGGGCATGGGTGCCGGCATGGGCGCACATGCCGTCGCGCTTATCGACGCCCGCGCCACTGCCGAAGCAGCCTCCGATTCCGGCTGCGATTGCTGTTCTTCAGGGGCTTCCGACACATCGGCGTCCTCCACAGCTGCCTCCGATGCCCATGACCCCAGCGTGGATTGCGGCGTGAGCGGCGGCTGTGGTTCCTGTTCACTCAACGGGGCGTGTGAAGGCGGCTCCGATGCCTTCGCAGCAGATGAGTCCTTTGGCAGCGTAGACTTAGATGCCGTACGTAAGGCCGCTGCGAAAGGCGATGATCGTCAGCATGGGAACACCACAGTTCATCCTTAACCTGAGAAAGAAAATCGGACACGACGAGCTATGGCTGCCCGGGGTGACAGGGGTAATACTCCGCAGCGGCGACGGTGGGGGAGGGGAGGGGACTGCGCAGGAAGTCCTGCTGGTGCAGCGCAGTGATAACCACCACTGGACACCGGTGACCGGCATCTGCGAACCCAGCGAGCAACCTGACACAGCTATCATGCGGGAAGCTTTGGAAGAAACGGGGCTGCAGATTCAGGTGGACCGCCTGCTGTGGGTGCAAGCCATCGACGCGTTGACCTATATCAATGGGGACGTTGCCAGTTATATGGACACCGCATTTGCCTGTTCGGTAGTCCCCGGCACATCGTCTATTCCTCATGTTGCCGACGAGGAGAGCGTCGCAGTCGGTTGGTTTCATGTTGACGAGCTGCCGGCCATGAAGCCGCGTTTTGAGCATTTAATTACAATCGCAAGCACAGGAACTTCCCGTAGTCCGGCGGGCTGGGGACCAGCGTCAACCTAGGAGAAAGAGTTGCGCTATAATACAACTCGCTGGCATTGCAGAGAAAGCTGATGATGTTTTATGTCCGACGCATGCGTGTCCGATGCCTGCGGTTGCACCACTTCCACACCAGCCGAGAACACTCACGGTGCTAGGTACCAATTCTGGGATAACACCCTCATCCTTCCCATCCTGTCCGGGCTGTTATTAGTGTTGGGCGTGATCACCGAGGGCCGGGTGCCTGGGACAGTTCACCAACTCTTCTTCTGGGCCTCTCTCGTTGCTGGTGGCATCACTTTTGTACCGGATGCACTCAAGCGATTGGTCCTGCCTGGACGTCGCCTCCGCCAACGCTTGAGCATCGGCCTACTTATGACCATCAGCGCAATTGGCGCGGTGTTACTCGGATACACCGCCGAAGCAGCAGCGCTAGCATTCCTGTTTTCCATTGCGGAAACCTTGGAAGACCGGGCATTCGCCCAGGCACGGAGTAGTTTGCGTTCACTCTACGAACTGATCCCCTCCACGGCGACAGTTCGGCGAGGCGCGGAGACAGTGGAGATCACATCGGCAGACATCGTTCCTGGGGATGTGATTGTGCTTCGGGCAGGTGATGCCGCCCCTACTGATGGCAATGTTTCACGTGGAACATCGTCACTTGATACCGCTGCCATCACCGGAGAATCCCTCCCGCGCGACGTTGCAGAAGGTGATGAGGTGCACGCTGGAAGCATTAACCTTGCCGCGCCCATCGAGATCACAGCAACTAGCCCAGGGACCGATAATTCCATCACCACCATCGTTCGCCTCGTCGAAGACGCACAGAACAAGCAGGGCGAACGCGCACGACTGGCTGACCGTATCGCCCGCCCCCTCATTCCAGGCGTGCTGGTCCTGTCACTTCTTGTTGGTGTCATTGGTTCGTTTCTAGGCGATCCTGCCACATGGATCACTCGCGCGCTGATCGTTCTTGTCGCGGCATCGCCCTGCGCTATCGCTATTGCCGTCCCTGTAACCGTAATTTCTGCCATCGGAGCGGCTACACGCTGGGGCGTGATCATCACCTCAGGCTCCGCATTCGAACGTTTAGGAGCTGTCGATCGGCTGGCTTTTGATAAAACCGGTACGCTGACCGCGAATCGTCCCACGGTCACCACCGTTATTGGCGACCCCGACACAGTGGCCTTAGCCGCATCAGTGGAACAACACAGCCTACATCCCTTGGCGCAGGCCATCGTTGCCGCGCACGAAGGTCCGCTATTAGAAACCCATAACATCGTCGAAACCCCAGGTCAAGGCATTAAAGCCGAGGTTATTGACTCAGTTGGGCAATCCAGAACAATAACAATCCAAAGTCCCCGTTCCTGCACATTTCTTCAAGAAAAATGGGCGCACACAACACACGACCTTGAACAAACTGGTGCCACGGTCGTTGTCGTGGCAGAAGATGATGCCGTAAAAGGGCTTGTGGGCATCGGCGATCCTGCGCGGGAATCTTCAGCTCGGGCAATTGAAGAACTACACGCGATGGGTATCCGCACCGCGATGCTCACTGGCGACAACAAGCACGCGGGGAAAGCGCTTGCCACCACCGTCGGAATCGACGAGGTTCACGCTGAACTTCTGCCAGAGGATAAGGCACAGTTCGTTGATGGACGCTGGGCCATGGTAGGGGACGGGATTAACGACGCCCCGGCACTCGCCGCCGCAACGGTCGGCATTGCCATGGGCGCCACGGGTACCGACGCCGCGATGGCTTCAGCTGATGTCGCGCTCACCGGAACCGATCTGCGGCTGCTCCCACGGGCCATGGCCCACGCGAGAGCCGCGCGACGCATCATGAATGTGAATATCGGGTTAGCGTTGGCGATTATTGTTGCTTTGCCCCCACTTGCCCTTTGCGGGGTACTTGGTCTCGCGGAGGTGGTGTTCATCCACGAAGTCGCGGAAGTAGCTATCATAGCTAACGGTCTGCGCGCAGGATTGAGGCGACGCTCGCAAATGTTGCTTTAAAAAGCAACTCAGCATTGCGTGAATGCGCTACGTCGTTACATTACTTATTACGTCACTTGTGACGATAAAACAGCGTGCATAAAATTATGTGACACAGGCAGGAGAGTGCTACTCTTAAGGGCATGTTGAATGCTTGTCTGTTCCTTGGCACCTCATGGTGGTGGCGCGCTGAGTAAGCGAGCCACAATAGCAGCACTCACAACCCCTCAGCCCATGGCTCGCACGCTTCTCTTCTAGGCGTCCGGGCCGTTGTTTTATCTACAGACAATCAAGGCCCGCCTCAGAGGAAGCGTGTAACCACCCTCCTACGAAAGGCCCTTAGATGTCTCATCCGCACCGCGACACTCTCCTCAACGCCTACTTTGGCGAATTCGGCGGACAGTACGTCCCAGACATGTTGTATCCGGTCCTGGATGAACTAGAGCAAGCGTATGTCGATGCAATAAATGACCCGACATTCGCGGAAGAACTCGTCAATCTTTACGTGGACTATTTAGGAAGGCCCACGCCCATCACTGAATGTGCCAACCTGCCCTTAGAAGGCCATGGCAAAGGAAAAGCACGCATCTTCCTCAAGCGCGAAGACTTGGTGCACGGCGGTGCGCACAAAGGCAACCAGGTTATCGCCCAAGCACTTCTTGCCAAACGTCTGGGGAAAACCAGGCTGATTGCAGAAACCGGCGCTGGACAGCATGGCACAGCCACAGCAATGGTGGCTGCCTTGTTTGGCATGAAATGCACCATCTACATGGGCGCTCGGGACGTCGCTAGGCAGCAACCCAATGTATATCGCATGCGGCTCATGGGGGCCGAGGTTGTCCCGGTGGAAGAAGCAAACGGTAACGGTCTTGAAAACGCCATTGACGTAGCACTCATGGACTGGGTAAACAGCTACAAAGACACGCACTACCTCCTGGGCACGGCTGCCGGACCGCACCCATTCCCGACGCTGGTGAAAGAATTCCAGGCCGTCATCTCGCGGGAATCACGCGAGCAGATGATGGAACGAACCGGTGCGCTTCCCGACGTCGTGGTGGCGTGCGTGGGCGGCGGTTCCAACGCCATCGGCGCATTCGCCGACTACTTGACCGATAAGCCCGGAAACTCCGAGGTGAAGCTTGTTGGCGTAGAACCAGCAGGTGAGGGGCTTGATTCAGGCAAACATGGTGCCCCACTTAATCGGGGTCGGGCGGGCATCCTGCATGGTTCGCGCTCCTATGTCATGTTGGGGGAGGGGGATGAGGTGTTGCATTCCCATTCGGTATCAGCCG
>ERZ773038.1235-NODE-1235-length-14818-cov-8.953329_pt1 | contig 14818 bp, 9 predicted proteins | sample MGYA00511665_ERZ773038 | MGnify/ENA primary metagenome ERZ773038 (study PRJEB29015, sample SAMEA2737966) | human oral metagenome | biome: human oral; feature: human-associated habitat; material: dental | place: China | collected 2028 ... | reverse complement strand
GGACGGCGCACGAGCGGCAGATGTCCATCGCCAAGGTCGATTTGCCGCCGCCCGGACGCGCCGCGATGATGATCATCTGGCCCGCACGCAGCCCGTTGAGCTTCGCGTCAAGCTCCGAAAAGCCCGTGGGCACGCCGTCCAGCCCGCCGTCGCGGTTCGCGTTGCGCTCCAACTCCTCGTAAAGTTCGGGAACCACCTGTTCGAGGGTGACGTAGTCCGTCGAATTGCGCTGCTCCGAAACCGCGAAAACCTCCGACTGCGCCAGATTGACTAGGCCCTCGACGTCCGCGCCGTCCGTCGTGTATCCAAGCTGGACGATCCGCGTTCCCACCTCCACAAGGGAGCGCAGCTGCGCCTGCTCGCGCACGATGCCCGCGTAATATGCCGCATTGGCGGCCGTCGGGACCGTCGCCACAAGCGTATGAAGATAGGGAAGGCCTCCGATGCGCTCCAGTTCGCCCTTCCTCTTCAGCTCGGCGCCGACGGTCACGGCGTCGGCGGGGTCGCCGCGTCCGAACAGCTCGACGACGACGTCGTACACGGAGGCGTGCGCCGGCCTGTAAAAGTCCGTGGAGCGGAGAATCTCGATGACGTCGGCGATGGCGTCCTTCGACAGCATCATGCCCCCTAAAACGGACATCTCCGCATCGACGTTCTGCGGCGGGACCCGCTCGAAAGAGGAACCGCCCTGAGCCCCCTCGCTCACAATGCTCACATTGGCCTCGCTTATCGGTGATCGACACGGTGGACAGTCAGCGACGACGCGGGAATTGGCCGGTGATGGAATTGAGTTTGACAGCCCATGCCCGCCCTCGCTTTCGGCCATCCAAGGGTATCGCCCAGGCGTCCGTCCACAAACTCGTATCACCCCCAGTTGTGGATAACTTGTGGAGACACGCCGCCGACGCTGTGGGCGGCGTGTGGAGCCCATGTGGATATTGCATGCCGAGAATCCACAGACTGCGGCGTCTCTGTCCACATCTGTGGACAACAGGGGTGAGAAGCCCTCGATTCCGTCCCCAAGTCTGTCCACAGGAGTGGAAAGCGGCGGCGGCCGACCGCGAGATATCCACGATGGTGAGACACGCCCTTACCTCAAGTTGCACTTGAAGTTACTGGCCTGCCTACCTCCGCGGGGTTAGTCTAGCCGGGTGACCTCACCCGACCGCGGACGGATCCTCGACCGTCAAATTCGTGCATACGCCCTGCCTTCGCTCGCCACTTTGCTGGCCGAGCCTCTGCTGCTCGCCTCGGACACCGCGATGGTCGGGCACCTCGGCACGCTCCCGCTTGCGGGGCTGTCGCTTTCTTCGACGATCATGTCGACGGTCGTGGGCCTGTGCATATTTCTCGCGTACGCGACGACGTCGGCCGCCGGAAAGCTTGTGGGAGCGGGCAGGCGCGGCGAGGCGGCCCGGCAGGGAATCGAGGGAATGTGGCTCGCCCTGGGCATCGGCGCAGGGCTGGCCCTCGTCCTCTTCGCCTTCGGAGAGCCGATCTTGAGGCTCTTCGGCCCGGACGCAGCGACTCTCGCGCAAGCCGAACGCTACCTTCGCGCATCCTCGCCCGGCCTTCCGGGGATGCTCCTCGTCCTCGCCGCAACCGGCACGCTTCGCGGTTTCGGAGACACGAAGCGGCCGATGTACGCCGCGACGGCCGGCGCTTTGGCCAACATCCCCGTCAACTACGCCCTCATCTATCCGCTCGGCTGGGGCGTCGCCGGCGCCGGCGCGGGAACGGCGATCGTCCAGACCGGAATGGGCCTGTGGATGGCCTGGCAGATATCGAGAATCGCCCGCAAGGAGGGCGCGTCGCTCATGCCCACCCGCGGCGGGATCGTTTCGGCGCTGGGCCAGGCCGGCCCGCTCATCGTCCGAACCCTGTGCCTGCGCGCGGTCATGCTGGCCGAGATCGCCGTGGCCACAGATCTGGGAGCCGAGTCTCTCGCGGCGAATCAGATCACGATGACGGTCTGGCATTTCGCCGCCTACGGGCTCGACTCTCTGGCAACCGCGGCGCAGATCCTCGTCGCCACCGCCATGGGGGCGTCCGAAGGCCGCGCGGACGCCGTGCGCGAAGTCCTCGATCGCTGCCTGCGCTTCGGCGTCGTCACGGGGGCGGTTCTCGGCGCGGCGCTCACCGCGGCGAGCTTTGCGCTGCCATCGGCTATGGGCGCGGAAGCCGGAGTCGGCGGCTTGGCGACGCTCTCTCTCATCGTCGCCGCATGCTGCCTGCCCGTCGCCTCCGTCGCCTACATCCTCGACGGCGTCCTCATCGGCGCCCTCGACACGCGGCGGCTCGCCTGGTTCATGCTCGCCTCGCTTGCGATCTTCGCTCCGGTCGCGTGGGCCATCGGGCGGGCGCACGCCGCGTGGCCAGGAGTGCCCACCTCGCTCCTGTTCGCCGCCCTGTGGACGGCCTACGCGGGCCTTTTCATGGCCACCCGCGCGGTCACGATGCTGATCCGCGCGCGCAGCGGGAGGCCTTTCGAAAAGCCCTGACCGGCCCGCCGGCTGTCTGTGCGCCCAGTGCCCCTGCTGCACCCGGCCAAAGGCCGCGGCCGGCCTCGGCCCTCCACGTCCTGAGCGACCGCACGCTCCGATCCTTCGCGCAAGCCGGCTTGCGCCTCAGCCCTCCGAGTCCGGGGCGAGAACGCGGATGACCGTCGAATCGTCCATGGCCCCCTGACCGCGCACATACCCCATGAGGTAGAGCTGTTCGGCGGCAGCCGCCACGGGAACGGCCATGCCCGCGTCCTTCGCCGCGGACGTCACGATTCCCATGTCTTTGACGAAGATGTCCAAGCGCGAGGCGACGTCGGGGTCGCCGCCCTCGTAGGCCTCGATGGCGCGAGGCCCGCGATGCCCCAGCATGAACGACTCCGCCGCCCCGGACATCAACGCTTCGAGCGCGGTGCGCTGATCGAGCCCAAGCTTGCCCGCGAGCGCGAGGGCCTCCCCCGCGGCCGCGATGTGCACGCCGCACAAAAGCTGGTTGACCGTCTTGAGAGCCTGGCCTTTGCCCGGCTCGTCGCCGACGAGAACCAGCTTGCCGGCCAACGCTTCGAGAACCTCGCGGACTTTCTCGAAATCGCGCGGGAGGGCTCCGCATGCCACGAGGAGGTCGCCTTCGCCCGCGCGAGTCGGCCCGCCGGAGACGGGGGCGTCCACCAGCCCTATCCCGTCCTTTTCCAGCCGGGCGGCGACTGATTCGGCCGCCGCGATTCCCACAGTGGAGGTCAGAATGACGACGGCGCCCTCGGGAAGCGCCGCCACGATTCCCCCTGGGCCGTAGAGCAGGGCCTCGAGTTGGGCGGCGTTTCGCACGGCGACGAGGGCGACGTCGGCCCCTTCGACCGCCTCCGGCGTGCCGGCCGCAACCTTCAACCCGGCCTTTTCGGCCAGCTTGCGCCGTTCGTCCGAGACGTCGTAGGCGAGGACGTCGAAGTCCTTTGCGAGCCGCGTCGCCATGGGAAGCCCCATCGCCCCCAGGCCGAGCACCGCGATTTTGGTCATGTTCTCTCCTTTCGCATCCGCCGTTCGGGCGGATCCGACGCATTGTGCGTCCTGTTCGATCTGTTGCGCGGGCCCGCCGGCCCGCTGCGCGGGTTGCGCTTGCGGCGAAGGCCTTGCCTGCCAAGCAGGTTCGTCGGCCGGCTGCGCGATTCGGACCTCCCGCTAAGCGAGTTTGTCGACGACGTCGGCAAGCGAGGAGGCCGTGCCGACGTTGCCTGCAAAAACGATGTATGGGATTCCCGCGGCCGGGCCGTCCTGGCCGGACCACAGCGAGACGATTCCCGGGAGCATGGGGCCCACGACCGTCGCGCGTCGAATGCCGAGGCCCTTGGAGGCGACGTCGGAAGACGTGATGCCGCCCTTGGCGACGACGAAGCGGGGCGTCGCCCGCGCGAGGACGCCCTTGACCGCCTCGACGACCGCCGCCGAGACCTTCCGGGAAATCGCGAGCGAATCGCCCGCGTCTGCGCCCGTGACGAGGGTCCGCGAGGTGCGCACTGCCACGTCGCCCTCTTTCAGGCCGGCGGCCGCGGCGTCGATCAGCTCGGACAAGTGCGGGCCTCGGGAGGAGGGATCGACGACCTTCGCCACGTCGATCTCCAACTCGAGGGGGCGGCGGCGGGCCCTCAGCTCGGCCAGCTGGCGGGTGGTGAGATCCACGTGCGAGCCGACGACGACGAGGCCGCCGGCGGCGAATTCCCGGTCGGCCCGAGAGGCCTCGACTTCCTCGGGGGTGAGAGGGGCGTGGACCTCCTGTCCGACCCTCGCGCGGACGAAGGGCGGCCCAACCCTGTAAACGAAGCGCGAGCCGGCCCGCTCCGCGCGGATGAGCGCCAGGGCAAGCTGGCGCAGGTCTTCCTCCTCGACGGCGTCCACGACGATCGGCCGGGCGTCGCGCGCCGAGGTCAGCAGGGCGACCACCCCGTCGAGGTCGGTGCGCAGAGTCTCAATGTCGAGCACGAGCACGTCGGAGGCGGGCACGGCCCCGCCCGTTTTCTCCTCGACCCATTCGGCCAGGTTCGACGCCGCGTATCCGAAGGTCGCGTCGCGCGCGAACTCGGTCTCACCCACGGGAAGGTAGCCCTCCTGCGGATCTCCTGCGTAGTGCGTGCCGCGGACGGTGATCCGCCCGGCGTCGCCGAAGGCGGGGACCACCACTATGCCGTCGGCGCGGACTCCCGTCGCGGATCTCAGGCATTCGGCGATCGTGTTCGGCTCCAGCGGGAAGTGGCCGCGCAAAGTCGAGTCCGAACGGGAGACGAAGGCGACGTCGGCGCCGCCCGCCTCGGCCGCTTCGACCGCCGCGGCCACGGCCTCCCGGTTGACGCGTTCGGCGTCCTCGGGGCCGAGCGAGCGCGAATTGGTCATGACGTACACGGCCGGGGCGCCCGTTTCGAAGGCCCAGGCGAAATCGCCGACCTCCCAAGACGTCAGAACGGGAAGGCCGGCCACCGACTGGGTCCCGGTGGGGTCGTCGTCGAGGACCACGTACACGGGCCGCATCCCGCTCGCTTCTTGCGCCCGGACGACGTCGCCCGCCGAAACCGGGGGAACCGGCGGGAGGCTGCCGAGCAATCGATCGCGTGATAAGCGGGGCATCGTCACTCCTTCGTGTCGCATCGCCCTTCGGCGAGGGCTTCGGGTTAGCTTATCCCCCGATCGCGGCGGGCCGCAAAACACTTCGGCTCCGCCTCACGCCTTTGGGCGTCCTGGGACCTGTGCCCGGACGGGGCGCTCGGCCGCCGGCAAGGGCTCCGTCGGCCCCATAGAGCCTTCGGCGCGACGGCGATTCGGGCGCCGTTGCCAGGCCCTCCATGCACATTTAAGCGTTCAAAGATTCAAATCGGTATCACACTTACGATATCAGCTTTTCCCGGCAAGAGATCTGAGGCTTGTGCTCGTTTCGATCGCCCTTGCCTCTATCGGAGCATCCCGGGGTTTGACGCTTCGCGCGCAAATTTATCATAGCTTTACAACCCGATCTCCCGGGGCTTGTCAGAAGCCGGACCACAAGGGTAACTTGTAAAGACATAGTCAAACGGAGTCGGCGACGTCGGATCCAGACTTGCTTTTTCACAATATGGGTTGGCTTCGGCCGGTTCCAGCGACCTCGCGTCGACGTCGATCGCCCCCGAATAGACAGGCGTTCACGCAACGCCGAAACTATGCAAACAGTTTCATTGTACGCACACGCGCCCGAGCGGTGTCCGCCGCCCTCGGGGTGAAAGTAGGTAATTTTGAGCAAACGACGCATACTCACACGCACTACGGCCGCAGTTGCGCTCGTCATGACGATTCCCGTTGCGGCCTCGCACGCCGACAACGGCTCGAAAGGCGATTCCACCGCGGCATCCTCGCCGTCGGCGTCGGCGGCTTCGAACACCGTCAGCGTGACGGCGCCCATCGCCAAGGCCGACGGAACGAAGGTCGTCACCGCCCGCGCGGCATCGCTTCAAGCTCGCAAGTCGGCCCTCGCCAAGAGCGACACTCCGGCCAAGAGCAGGAAACAGCAACAATCCCAAGCCTACAAAACCGTTGAGGAGTACTGGACCCCCGAGCGAATGGCCAAGGCCAAGCCGGCGCCTGTTCTGGGCTCCGATTCCGTCAAGGCGTCGGCCGAGAGGAACGTCGCCAAAGCCGAGCAGGCCCTCAAGAACGGCGACAAGCTCGCCAATGACAAGCTTTCGCGCGCCAACGGCAGGATTTTTTATCGCGGCGACGACGGCGCGGACTACGCATGCACCGGTTCGGCGGTCAGCAGCCCGACGAAGCGAATCGTCGTCACCGCCGGGCATTGCGTCCACGGCGGCAAGGGCCACAAGTGGCACACGAACTGGATGTTCGTTCCCAGCTATGACAACCACAACAAGCCGTACGGCACCTTCCACGCCCAGTACATGCACACTCTTCGCGATTGGGTGAACAACGGGGACGACCAGACCAGCGGAGCTCGCAAGTTCAAGGGATACGCCTCCGACGTCGCCTTTGTGACAGTCAAGGACAACGAACAGGGCAAGCACCTGACGGACGTCGTCGGCGGGCACAAACTCGTGACCGGCAAAACCTCGAAGTTCAACGCCACCGTGTTCGGCTACCCCAGCAACTTGAACAACGGCGAAAGCCTGCAAATCTGCAATGGGAACACTTTCGCATTGCAGGGCGGCGACAAGCTGAGCTTCAACGGCGTCAAGGGCTGCAACTTCGGCCCCGGGTCCTCCGGCGGCCCTTGGCTGGAGAACTACAACGGCGTCACTGGCACCGGCGAGATTCGCTCGGTCACCTCGTTCGTCGAGACTGAGGCGTCTGCGCCTACGAAGTACATCGACAACGGCGGCCCGCACTTCGACAAGCGTGTCAAGGGCCTGTTCGACCTTGCCAACAACGACAAGTGACATGCGCTCATGACAGGAGCAGTTAACCGGCTTCGCAAATGGGCGATTCTGCCGATCGTCGCATTGCTTGCGGCATCGGGATGTTCGAAGGACACTTCCTCGAACCCATCGTCCACGGCGAGCCAGCCGTCCTCGGCGAACGCAAGTTCGCCTGTGCCTTCGGCTCCCAGCGAGCCGGGCCCCGAAGGCACAGGAAGCGAAGGCGGGTCCGCCGATGCGTCGGCGTCCAGTTCGAGCTCGTCTGCGGATGGGTCTGAGTCGCCCGCGAGCGGCTCAGACCCATCGACGGGCAACGACGACAAGTCTCGCGACGATCTGATGAACGAGCAGATCGCCCCGTGGTCGAGGTTCGAGCAGATCGCCCCCAACCGGCTGAAGTTCTACTTCGCCTCGGGCACGGAGAGATGCTACGGGACCCGCGTCGCAGTCAAAGAAACAGACACAAGCGTGGAGGTCGCCACCGTCATCGGCCGACTTCCCAACGCCCCGAGGGAATGCACTTTGGAGTTGCGCAAGGCCTCGGTGACGGTCAAGACCGACAAGCCCATCGGCGAACGCAAGGTCCGCCACCTCGAGGGCATTCAACTCCATTGACCGACCGGGGCGGCGTCAAACGCGCAACATGTAGAGCATTCGTTTCGACGCCGCCCCGTTAAACTTCCTCGTCGGGGGAGGAACACACTAGGGTCGGCCCACGCGGCACCCCGAAAAATATAATGTCCGCCGGCCCAATGCCACGCGGCGCAATTGGAACGCATCTGGAAAGATTTCAGCCTGTCTCAGCGCTGAATTCTAAGCGCACCGGCGCCCTTGGCGGCAATTTCAGGGCAAATCGCAGGCAATTGCCCACGGTTTCGCTTTTGAAAATTGCATTAATCGCATACAACACGACGCTACAACAAGACTCGTGCACCCTGTGCACGGGGGAAAGCAGGTTGTTTCATGAGTAAACGCCATATATTTCCGCGCGCAGCCGTCGCCGTCGCGCTTATGATGTCCGTTCCCGTCGCCGCCTCGCACGCCGACAGCGGTTCGAAAGGCGATTCCTCGGGGAGTTCGACGTCGCAATCGAGTTCCGCGAAAAAGGGAAAGCCGGCCTCCGACGGGTCCGGCACAGTCAGCGTGACCGCGCCGGTCACCAGGGCCGACGGCACGAAGGTCGTCACCGCCCGCCCCGTCTCGCCCGCCGAGCGCAAGGCGGACCTCGCAGCGAGCGACTCGCCCGAGGAGATGGCCAAGGAGCGGGAGACGGAGGCGTATAAGACGGTTCAGGAGTACTGGACTCCCGAGCGCATCGCGAACGCCAAGCCGGCGCCGGTCGGATCGTCCGGCGCCTCTTCTCAGAAGTCGCTCAAAAAGAGCGTGGAGAAGGCCAAGAAGGCTTTGCAAAAGGAAGAGAAGCTGGCCAACGACAAGCAGATCGCCCATGCCAACGGCAAGGTTCTCTACTACGACGACAAAAAGGGCAAAGACTACGTCTGCTCGGCCTCGGCCGTCGACAGCCCCACGAAGAGAATCGTCGTCACCGCCGCGCACTGCGTCCACGGCGGCAAGGGCGGCACCTGGTACAGCAATTGGATGTTCGTTCCCGCCTATGACAAGAAGAACAGGCCTTACGGCACGTTCCCGGCCTACCACATGCACGCTATGGACGAGTGGCAGCGGGAGGCCGATCCCGACCATGGAAAGGGGTTCGAGTCCGACGTCGCCTTCGTGACGACGAAGAACAACGAGCGCGGCCAGCGCCTGGTCGACACCGTGGGCGGACACAGGCTGGTCCTCAGCGACCGGACGGACTTCGACACGACGATCATCGGCTATCCGCAGAACGTCAACGGCGGCGAGACGATGGAGGTCTGCAAAAAAACCACGAGGCGCATCGTTAACAACGGGTTCCCCTTCCTCCAGGTGTGGGGATGCGGTTTCGGGGGCGGCGCCTCGGGCGGCCCCTGGCTCGAAAACTACGATCCGAAGACGGGGTTGGGCGATGTCCGTTCAATCACCTCGTACAAGCCGAGTGACGAGAACGACGTGTCCTATATCGGGGCGCCGATCTTCGACAATCGGACCGCCGACTTGTTCGCGAAAGCCAACAACGACCGATGACGGGCGCAGGGGCGTGCGGCGTCCGGCAGCCGCGGAACACAAGTTTTGAAGAGTGTGGAAAGAGGTCCCAGGACCGCAAATTGGATTCCGAGACCCGAAGAACAGATCAATCGGGCCCCGGAACCCTTAGAACGGAACGGCGATCGCTGCGACGGGTAAATCAATAGTCAGCGAACGCGCATCCGACCGTTCCAGGCTCAGCGGCTCAAAGACACAAAACCGCATCGCCTGACATTGCGCCGACTAAGCGGGTGGTGCTGTGCACAAAACAATTTGTGCACAGCACCACCCGCAACATTTGCACCGAAAAGCGAAGAATATATCTTCCAATCTCATCGAAAGCATTTGTTCGGCTGTTCTTTATAATACATGATTATATCAAAGTTGTCAAAACCGTTGACGCGAGCGCTTTCTTTGTTCTACGGTCGATTGCATCGGAACGGCTGGCCGCAAGGCTTCGGCGTCGGCCCTTCCGAAGGACATGATCGACAAGATCTCGAAATACTGCACTGTTCAATTCAGACCACACCGACGGGCCCGAACAGTGCCGGGCCAATCGGAACGAAAGCAGGTTAATCAATGAGTAAACGCCACACTCTTTCACGCACCGTCGTCGCGTTCGCTCTCGCCATGACGGTTCCCGTCGCCGCCTCGCACGCCGACAGCGGTTCGAAAGGCGATTCCTCGGGGAGTTCGACGTCGCAATCGGGCTCCGCACGCACAGGGAAATCGGCCTCCGCCGCATCGGAGACCGTGAGCGTGACCGCGCCAGTCACGAAGGCCGACGGCACGAAGGTCGTCACCGCCCACAAAGTCTCCGCGGGCGAACGCAAGACGGCCCTTGCCTCGGGCGCCCCCACCGGTCGCGCCGCCGAGCGCGACGCCGCGGCGCGCAAGGCCGTCCGGGAGTATTGGACGCGCGAGCGCCTTGCGAGCGCAAAGCCCATGCCTCTGCCCAGCGGGCCCAAGGCCGACAAATCCTCCCTCCGCAAGGGCGCTGCGAAAGCCGAACGGACCCTCAAGGCGGACAAGGCCGCCGGCAAAACGACACGAGTGAACGGAAAGGTTTTCTTCAACGACGATCGGGGCGGCAAGTACGAATGCTCGGCCTCGGCGGTGGACAGCCCCACGAAGAGAATCGTCGTCACCGCCGCGCACTGCGTCTATGCAGGGAAGAACAAATACTTTTCGAATTGGATGTTCATCCCCGGATACGACAATGGAAACAAGCCCTACGGCACATTCCAGGCTCAGCACTTCCACGTGCTCCAGGACTACATCCACCGCGGCAACGACGCGGGAAGCGATTGGAACTCCGACGTCGCCTTCGTGACGACGAAGGACAGCGAGCAGGGCAAGCGCCTCGTGGACGCCGTCGGCGGGCACAAGGTCGTGACCGGGAAGACCACCGAGTTCAACGCGACTATCTTCGGCTACCCCCACAATATCGACAAGGGCATGACCCTGCAGACGTGCAGCAAGATGACCAAGGACACGTGGGCCAACCGCAAATACCACTTCCACACCGTCACGGGATGCAATCTGAAAGAAGGCGCCTCCGGCGGACCTTGGCTGGAAAATTACAATGAGAAAACGGGGGTCGGCGAGATTCGCACCGTCACATCGTTCGGGTCCGAAACCGAAGCGTATCTTGGCGGGCCTCGTTTCGACGATCGCGCGAAGAAGCTGTTTGAGGAAGCCAACAGCGACAAGTGACCTCGCGCGAGTCGGGACTGGGAACGCAAAGGCTTGCGAGCGGCCAAAACCGAGCCTTGCGCGTCCAAGGACTCAGTGAGGCGGAAGGCGCCGGGCGATGCAGTTTATCGAATCGCCCGGCGCCGCCGGATGACGGAGGAGATCGCAGAAACCGTGAGGGAGACGGCCGAGAGCAAGGCGGCAATCACAATTCCGACGTAGGCAATTGCAGCGAACTGGTTTTCAGGCGCCAGGGCGCCCTCAGCCGCGAGGCCGTCAGATCGATCCGCCGCAGATCGGCTTCGATGTGAAAAAGCGCGTGATCGGCCAGAAGGACGTCGGCGAGGCTGCCTTCCCTCCTGGCCTTTCGCTGTTTCCTCATGCGGTCCGTGTGCTCCGCCCTTTGGACGTCGAGAAGCCTTTCCGCGTCGTCGTCGAGCATCAAAGCGATGATCGTCCTGGCGAAGAGATTCGACCGCAGAGGACCTACGGGAGCGTCGAGCGTCGCGAGCCATTGGGAAATGCGGTCGCGCCCTTCAAGCGTATATTTGTCTCGCACGTCTCAAGAAACAGCCCGAACGCGGAAAGCGCATATCGGAACCCCCGCCCCTTTCCCAACTGGGCGCGCAGGCGTAGAGTTAGGGCAACCTAACTATCTGGACGCCTCGACTGCTGAGCGGCGGGCGGATCGGAGACGGACGCAAGGCGGCCCCGCGCACGGGTCGGAAGGGAGACGGCCGGGATGACCGTATGGGAGCTCATTGCACCCGCAAAAAGGGCGATGCTCGTATCCGCCGCCTTGACGGGGCTCGGCGCGGTTTTCTCGATCCTGCCCTACGTGGCGCTCACGGAGATCGCCGCCGGCCTTTTGGGCGACGCCTCAGCTTCGACGCTCTGGCGCTGGGCCGCCGCGGGCATTGTCGGAATCGCCGCCGGAGGCTTTCTGTACAGCGCGGGGCTGGGACTGACCCACGTGGCCGAGGCGGACCTGCGCTACGATCTGCGCCGTCGGCTCGTGGCCACGCTCGGCCGCATTCCGCTGGGGGCCGTCGATCAGACATCCTCGGGAAAGATCAGGAAGATAGTCGCCGACGACACGAGCTCGATCCACACCCTCGTCGCCCATCTCGCCGGCGACGCGACCAACACCGCCGTAGCCTTCCTCGCCGGCTTCGCCTATCTCGTGTGGGTCGATTGGCGCATGAGCGCGATTCTGCTCGCCGTCTGGGCGCTCGTCATGATCCTCGTCGTGAGCTTGACGTTCCGCGGGCTCGAGGGCTTGACGGAAGGCTTCTCCGAGGCTCAGGGGCGCCTTTCGGCAGCAACTGTCGAAATGGTGGAGGGCATCAAGGAAATCAAGAACTTCCAGGGCGCAGACGCGGCGCACACCCGTTTCACGAAAGCGCGCGAGCATTTTTCTGACCTTTCCTTCTCCTGGACCGCGAAATCCGGCAAGGGCATGGCGTTCCTCAGCTCCTTCTTCCAGCCGGCGGTCATCTTCGCCACCGTCGCGCCCATCGCCGTCTGGTTCGTCGACGCCGGATGGATCGACGCCGCCCACACCCTCCCATTCTTCATGGTCGGTTTGGGAATACCAGCCGGGCTCGTCCAACTGGTCCAGATGATGCAGCACCTCTACGAGGCCCGCCAGGCCGCGGTGGACACCGCCGCCGTGCTTTCGATTCCTCCGATGCCCGAAGGCAAGGATTCGCAAGCCGAAGGCCGAAACGCGGAGACAAAGGGCTCGCACACAGCGGAAAGCGGGAACGACGGGGGCGGCGAAGCCACGGCAGACCCCCGGGCGGGCGGCGCTTCCGTGAGGCTGACCGACGTCGTCTTCGGCTACGACCCGGAGAGCCCAATCATCCGCGGCGTTTCCTTCGAGGCGCCCGCCGGTTCGGTCACCGCGCTCGTCGGCCCGTCGGGCGGCGGAAAGACGACCCTTGCCCGGCTGATCGCCCGGTTCTACGACGTCGACATCGGAAGCGTGGCGATAGACGGGAAGGACGTGCGTGATACGAGTTTCCAGTGGCTGCTCTCGCGCGTGGCGATCGTGCTCCAAGACGTCGCGCTGGCCCACGACACCGTGGCTGCCAACATCGCCCTCGGCAAACCCGACGCCACGCAGGCGCAGATCGAAGAAGCCGCCCGCGCCGCACAGATCCACGACCGAATCCTCAGGCTTCCCCGAGGGTATGACACGGTGATCGGCGAAAAAGGCGGCTTGCTCTCGGGCGGGGAGCGCCAGCGCCTGACGATCGCACGAGCCTACATCCAGGATGCGCCGATACTCATCCTCGACGAGGCGACGGCCCAGTCCGACCCGCGCTCCGAGCGGGAGATACACCGCGCCCTCACGCGGCTTTCACGCGGGCGCACCGTGATCGTCATCGCCCACAGGCTCGCGACGATCGCCGGCGCCGACGCCATCCTGACGGTGGTCGACGGAAAAATCGCCGAACGAGGCACACACGAAGAGCTCCTGCGTGCGGGAGGGGTTTACGCGGACATGTGGAAACACATTGGCGGAGCCCCTCAGACAGATGCGGGAGGCGCCGCTGCCGGGCAAGAGCCGGCGGCAAAGGAATCGCCGACGAAGTGCCCGGCGCCCGTCGAAACAGCAGAAGCCGACGTCGAAAGGGAGGACGGCTGAGATGTGGACCCTCATGGCGCGCATGGTCGGAATCAAAGAGCTGCGCAAACTCACGCTGATCTTCGTGACGTTCGCGGTGGCGCAAGGGTTGGCCCTGACCCTCATGATCCCTTTCCTGCGCTCGTTTTTGGGCAATCGCGAAGGCCTTGGCGGGTGGCTGGCGGCCGTCCTCGTCGCGGGTGCGGCGACTCTCGCCCTTGGAACATACGGAATGATCGCCTCGTACAAAATCAGCGTTTACGAAGTGTGCGACGTCCTCATCCGCCGGATCGCGGACAAAGCGCTCAAACTGCCGCTGGGATGGTTCGACGCCTCCACGGAGGCAGCCGTGGCCTCGGCCGTCTCGCGCGAGGTCAACACCCTCTCGCACGTCGCGTCGATCGTCATACCCGCCCTGTGCAACGCGTTCGTCGTTCCGGCCGTGATGACCGTGTCAGTGGCCTTCGTCGATTGGAGGCTGGCGCTCATCCTCTTTCTGACGACCGTCCCGCTCAGGCAGGTGTGGCGGATCATGCGGCGCGTGTCCAACGAATCGCACGAAGCCTCCACCCGGGCCGGAATCAAAGCGGCCGGGCGCCTCATTGAGTTTGCCAGGCTCCAACCCGTTCTCAGAGCCACCGGCGTCGCCTCCCGCGGTTGGGAGCCGCTCGAGCGCGAGCTCGCCGAGGAAAACGAATCCGTCCACCGCGCCCTCAAAGCGGTGGGCCGCCCGGCCATGCTTTTCACATTGACCGTCCAAGCCGCCTTCGCCCTCGTTCTCGCCGTCGGCCTTTCCTCCGTTCTGGGCGGGAGCCTGGACGCCGTCGGATACCTGGCCGTCATGACAATATGCGCGCGCATGGTCGCCCCGCTGTCGGTCTCCATCCTTTACAGCGACGAGGTGCACAACTCCGAGGTTGCGCTTCGCGCGGTCGCACACATCATCGACAGCCAGCCGCTGCCCGAGCCGGGCGCCGACGAGGCGGTTGCGGATCCGCCGTCGAACGACGTCGAATTCGCGGATGTGACGTTCGGGTACGAGGAGGGCCGCCCCGTGGTCGAGGCGATCGACCTTCGGGTGGGGACCGGAGAAATCACGGCGCTCGTCGGGCCTTCGGGCGCCGGGAAGTCGACTTTGCTGCGGCTCATCGCGCGGTTCTGGGACGTCGACGGCGGGAGCGTGAGCGTCGGCGGCGTCGACGTGCGCAAGATTCCCACGGAAGCGCTCATGTCGATGATGTCAATGGTGTTTCAGGAGGTCTTTCTTTTCGACACGACGATTCGCGAGAACGTGCGGATGGCCCGCCCCGGGGCCGCGGACGCCGAGCTCGAGGAGGCCGCGCGCCGTGCCAGGCTCGACCGCGTGATCGAGGCGTTGCCCAACGGCTGGGACACGGAGGTAGGCCAGGGCGGCCTCAAGCTTTCCGGCGGCGAGCGCCAGCGGGTCTCCATCGCGCGGGCCTTCCTCAAGGACGCGC
>ERZ773038.1231-NODE-1231-length-14827-cov-15.977593_pt1 | contig 14827 bp, 11 predicted proteins | sample MGYA00511665_ERZ773038 | MGnify/ENA primary metagenome ERZ773038 (study PRJEB29015, sample SAMEA2737966) | human oral metagenome | biome: human oral; feature: human-associated habitat; material: dental | place: China | collected 2028 ... | reverse complement strand
CGGCGCGGGGGTGGCGCCCGACCCCGATTCCGAGGCCGGACGGGGCTGAGGCCCGCCCGGCGCCGCTCCCCGACCGGCCGCAGTGGGCCGCGGGGAGGAGAACAACACACAACCACGGAGGTAGATGAAGATGAGGACACCATCCATTTCGCGGCGCAGCGCGATCACGGGCGCGGCGCTGGCCTCGGCCGCGCTCGCGCTGGGGGCGTGCGGGGGCCGGTCCGGCTCCAAGCCGGGGACGCTGAGGATCATGACCAACGCCATCAGCGGCGGGAAGAACGCCGCGGAGGCCAAGTGGATCGAGGAGTGGGTCATCCCGGGCTTCAAGGAGGCCCAGAAGAGCGCCGGGAGGCAGGTCGACGTCGTCTTCGAGGCCCAGGGGGTCGACGACGAGGACTACAAGACGAAGACGGCCCTGGACTTCCAGTCCGGCAAGGGGGCCGACGTCGTCGCCCTGGACGGCATCTGGATCGGGGAGTACGCGCAGGCCGGCTACATCAAGCCCCTGGAGGACGTCGCCGCGGCGGCGGGCTCGTGGGACGGGTGGGCGCAGATCCCCGAGTCCATCCAGGGGGCCGCCTCCTTCGAGGGCAAGCGCTACGGCGTGCCGCAGGGGGCCGACGGCCGGGTGGTCTACTACAACAAGACCGTCTTCGAGAAGGCCGGGCTGCCCGCCGACTGGCAGCCGGCCTCGTGGGACGACATCCTGGCCGCGGCCCGCGCCGTCAAGGACAAGGCGCCCGGCGTGGTCCCCGTCCAGCTCAACGCGGGCACCGCCATGGGGGAGGCCACCTCCATGCAGGGCCTGCTGCCCATGCTCATGGGGACCGGCCGGCCCCTGTGGGCCGACGGCGCCTGGGCCGGCGACACCCAGGGCATGAGGCAGGTGCTGAACCTGTACAAGACGATCTACGTCGACGAGGGGCTGGGCGACCCGGTCCTCCAGCAGGAGGCCTCCGGGCGCGACACCTCCTTCCAGGAGTTCGCCGCGGGCCGCATCGCCATCCTGTTCGAGGGCGACTACTTCTGGCGCTCCGTCATCAACCCCGCCGAGGGCGTGGGCACCGCCCCGATGGCGGAGAGGGACACCGCGGTCGGCTACGCCAAGATCCCCGCCGTGAAGCCCGGGGCGGGGATCAACGGGCAGGACTTCGTGTCCATGTCCGGGGGCACCGCCAGGGTGCTCAACCCGAACACGGCCGACCCGGCGCTGGCCTGGGAGCTGCTCGCCTTCATGAACTCCGCGGAGGCCTTCGAGGCCCGTGCGGCCGGCACCCTGTCGATCTCGCCGCGCAACGACGTCAACGCCGAGCTCCTGGCCTCCGACCCCATGCTCTCCTTCGTGTCCGAGCAGGTCCTGCCCATCACGGCCTACCGGCCCGGCCTGGCCCAGTACCCGCAGGTCTCCTCCCTGCTGCAGCAGGCGACCCTCGACGTCGTCATGGGGACCGGGGTCGACGAGGTCATGAAGTCCTACGTGACGGGCCTCGAAGGGGTCGTGGGCGCCGACGCCGTCAAGAGCGGGAACTGATCCGCGGTGCCCGCTGCAACTGCAACGCAGTCCTCCCCCCGGGCGCGACGCCCGGGGGGGCGCGCCGAGGACGTCGCCGGCCTGGGCGGGGCGCGGGCGGCGCTGTTCGTGGCCCCGGCCCTGATCGTGATCGCCCTGTTCCTGCTGTTCCCGGCGGTGTGGACGATCTACCTGGGGCTGACCGACTACAGGCTGACCGGCCTGGCCGCCTCCGCCACCGACTTCGTGGGGGCCGACAACTACCTGAGGACCCTGCGCGACCCCTCCTTCTGGAACTCCCTGCGCGTGACGGTGCTGTTCGTCGCCCTGTCCGGGGTCGTGGGCCAGAGCGTCACGGGCTTCGCCCTGGCCTGGTCGACCCGGCGCCTGGGCGGGTGGGCGCGCACCGCCCTGGAGTCGGTGGTGCTCGCCGCCTGGGTCATCCCCGGCTCCGTCGTCTCCTTCCTGTGGATCGCCCTGCTCGACCGGCGCGGGGGCACGCTCAACGCGCTGGCGCACACGCCGGGGCGGGCCTGGCTCATCGAGCACCCCCTGGCCGTCATCGTCATCTTCAACATCTGGTGCGGCACGGCCTTCTCCATGCAGCTGTTCTCCTCCGCCCTGTCGGCGGTGCCGCCCTCCCAGCTGGAGAGCGCGCGCATGGCCGGGGCGTCGGGGTGGCAGCAGCTGCGCGACGTCGTCCTGCCCACCATCAGGGGCCACATCCTGACCAACACCCTCATGATCACGCTGTGGACCTTCAACACCTTCACCCCCTACCTGCTCACCGCCGGAGGGCCGGGGCGGCGCACCGAGATCATGTCGGTGTACATCTACAAGACGGCCATCCCCGGCGGGCAGCTCGGGCGCGGGGCGGCCCTGTCGGTGCTCATGCTCGTGATCAACCTGGTCATCGCCCTGGCCTACATGAGAGTCGGAAGGAGCCGGCGATGAGCACCACCACCACGCCCGCGCCCGGCCGGAGCCGCACCGCCCTGGCCACGTCCTTCCGCAGGGTGGCCGGACGCATCGTCTTCGCGGTCGCCCTGGGCACCATCGGGGCCCTCTTCGCCCTGCCCCTGGCCTGGCTGCTGGTCGCCCCCTTCGACGCGAACCCGACCATGGCGGTGAAGTGGCCGCAGTGGACGGCGTCGAACTTCCGGCGCCTGATGGACAACCCCTACGCCCTGGGGTCGATCCTCAACTCCCTGCTCATCGCCCTGGGCGCCATGGCGGTGGTCGTCGCCCTGGGCACGCTGGCCTCCTACGCGCTGTCGCGCGTGCGCATCCCCGGCCGCGACGCCCTGCTGTACGCCATGCTCCTGCTGTCCTCCATCGTCACGGGCACCGCGGCCATGGTGCCCACCTTCCAGCTGATGAACCTCATCGGCCTGATCAACACCCGCACCGGGGTGATCCTGGTGCTGGCCGGGGGCCTGCTGCCCACGGTCGTGTTCATCCTCAAGGACTTCATGGACTCGGTCCCCAGGTCCTACGAGGAGTCCGCCCGCCTGTACGGGGCGGGCCCGGGCCGGATCCTGGCCGACGTCGTCATCCCCGTGGCCCGCCCCGGGATCGCCTTCGTGGCGATCTGGTCCGTCGTGCAGGTCTGGGGCAACTTCCTGGTCCCCTACCTGCTGCTGCGCGACCCGGCCGGCCAGCCCGCGGCCGTGCTCATGTACACCTTCTACACCGAGTCCGGGCAGGCCGACCTGCGGCTGATCTCCGTGTTCGCCCTCGTCTTCGCCCTGCCCGTGCTGGCCATCTACTTCGTCGTCAACAGGAAGTTCGGCTTCCGCTTCTATGGAGGTATCAAGTCATGACAGCCACGATCGTCATGGAGGGCCTCGTGAAGCAGTACCCCAACGGGGTGCGCGGCGTGGACGGGGTGGACCTGTCCATCGACGACGGCGAGTTCTTCGCCCTGCTGGGCCCCTCGGGATGCGGCAAGACGACCCTGCTCAGATCCATCGCCGGCCTGGAGACCATCACCGAGGGGACCCTGCGCATCGGCGGGGCCGACATGACCGACGTCGAGCCCGGGCGGCGCGGCGTGGCCATGGTCTTCCAGGACTACGCCCTCTTCCCCCACATGGACGTGTCGGACAACATCGCCTACCCGCTGCGCATACGCAGGGTCGCCAAGACCCAGCGCCGCCGGGCCGCCGCCGACACGGCGAAGCGCCTCTCCCTGGCCGAGCTGCTCGAGCGCCGGCCCGCCCAGCTGTCCGGCGGGCAGCAGCAGCGCGTCGCCCTGGCCCGGGCCATCGCCACCAGGCCCGACGTGCTCCTGCTCGACGAGCCCCTGTCCAACCTGGACGCCCGACTGCGACTGGAGGCGCGCACCTTCCTCAAGGAGCTCCAGCGCGACCTGGGCGTCACCTCGGTGTTCGTCACCCACGACCAGGCGGAGGCCCTCGCGCTGGCGGACCGCATCGCCGTCATGAGGCAGGGCAGGATCCAGCAGGTCGGCACGCCGGGGGAGGTCTTCCACGGCCCCGCCAACGAGTTCGTCGCCTCCTTCATCGGCTCGCACCCCATGAACCTCAACGACGGCGTCATCCGCGGCGGGACGATCGAGTCGCTGGGCGCGCGCATCGCCCTGCCCCGGGACATGAGGCGCGAACCGGCCGAGGGGACCAGGGTGAGATGGGGCGTGCGCCCCGAGTACGTCCGCTGGTCCGACGACGACGCCGACGACGGGCCCGGCGCCGTCGTCGGGCGGGTGCACACGGTGGAGAACCTCGGGGCCCAGAACCTGCTGACCATGCGCTGCGAGGGCGGGCGCCTGCAGGCCGTCGTCGGCGAGGACCCCCTGCCCGAACCGGGCCGGCGGTGCCGGTTCGCCTTCCCCCGGGCCAAGACCCTGGTGTTCGACGCCCAGACCGGCGAGCTCGTGGGGGGTGGGCGCCGATGAGCGCGACGCCCGAGAACGCCCCCGCCCCCACCGCCATGTGGATCATCCCCCACACCCACTGGGACCGGGAGTGGTACGAGCCCCACGACGTGTTCCGCGCGCGGCTGGTGCGCATGATCGACGGCCTGCTGGACCTGCTCGAGCGCGAGGGCGCCTACCGCTTCACCCTCGACGGGCAGGCGGCCGCCTTCGAGGACTACCTGGCCATCCGCCCGCACAACCGCGAGCGGCTGCGCGCCGCGGTGGACCGCGGCCAGCTGGCCATCGGCCCCTTCCTGATCCTCCTGGACGAGTTCTGCTGCGACGGGGAGACCGTGGTGCGCAACCTCGAGCTGGGCATCAGGGCCTGCCGGGCCATGGGCGGGGAGATGCGGGTGGGCTACCTGCCCGACATGTTCGGCCACGCCGCCCAGATGCCGCAGGTGCTGCGCGGGTTCGGCCTGGCCGACGCCGCCCTGTGGCGCGGCGTGCCCGCCGGGGTGGACCGCGACGCCTTCCGCTGGCGCGCCCCGGACGGCTCCCAGGTGCGCGTGGAGTACCTGTGGGACGGCTACGGGTCCGCCCTGAAGCTGTTCGACCCCCCCGGCAAGCTCGACCGGCTCGTGGCGGACTACCTGCGGGACAACGCCGACCGCTTCGACGGGCGGCCCCCGGCGGGCATGTACGGCACCGACCACATGGACCCGCGCCCGGACCTGCTCGACGCGGTGCGGGCCCACAACGCCCGCCGCCCCGAGACGACCATGACGGTGGCCACCCTGGGCCGGGTCGTGGCCTCGCGCACCCACGACCCGCAGGACCTGGACGACCTGCCCCTGGTCGTGGGCGAGATGCGCTCCCACGCGCTGGGCAACATCCTGCCCGGGGTCCTGTCCGTCAGGACCAACCTCAAGGCGGCCATGGCGCGCGCCGAGCGCGCCCTGACCACCGCCGAGCGCCTCGACGCCGCCGTCGGGGGCCCCTCCCGCACGGCGCTGCTGGAGCGGGGCTGGCGGCTGGTCGTGGAGTCCTCGGCGCACGACTCGGTGACCGGCTGCGGCGCCGACGCCACGGCGGAGCAGGTCGAAACGCGCCTGCACATGGCCTCCCACACGGCCGCCGGCGCCGTCGACGTCGCCCTGCCGGCCCTGGCCGGGGCGGGACGGCGCGGCGAGCTCGTGGCCTTCAACCAGTCGGGGTGGGCGCGCCGCGTCCAGGGCGAGACCGTGCTCGACGGCGCCCCCGGGGCGCTGCCCGAGGGGGTCCAGCTCATCGAGGAGCTGCCCACCGTCATCGGCGACGAGACCATGCCCGCCGGGAACGTGCGCCGGATCCTGCGCCGGATCCACGGCCAGGAGCTGTTCGGCGGACGCATCCGCGGCTGGTCCTTCCCCGCCCCCGCCGAGCTCGTCTTCGAAGTCGCCCGCCGCGGCGGGGGGGACTTCGACCTCGACGAGTTCACCGCCGAACTCGACCGGCGCCTGGCGGCGGCGGGCGACGACCGGCCCTGGCGCGTGCTCACCGTGATGCCCCCCTCGTGCCGGGTGCTGGTCGCCGGACGGGCGCAGGGCACCGCGGCGGCGGCCCTGGGGGCCGGCGGGGGCGACGTCGACCACCCGGTGCGCGTGCACGGGCGCAGCGCCTCCAACGACCTGGTGCGCATCGACGTCGACGACGACGGCCTGGTGCGCATCGAGGACCTGCTCAACGGCCGCGTCATCGACCGGGCCCTGGCCCTGGTCGACGAGGGCGACCGGGGCGACTCCTACAACTTCGCCCCCGTGGACGGGGGCGCGGTCCGCGCCCCGGTCGCCACCCGGGTGGAGGTCCGCGAGCGCGGCCCGCTGCGGGCGCGCATCCTCATCCGGCGCACCTACCGCCTGCCCCGGGGCCTGAGCGCCGACCGCTCGGCCCGCAGCGGCCCCCCGCACGGGCAGGTGGTCGACACGCGCCTGGAGATCCGCGAGGGCGAGCGCTTCGTGCGCGTGCGCACCTCCCTGGTCAACGGGGTCGGCAACCACCGGCTCAGGCTCCACGTGCCCACCCTGGGCCGGGACCTGGACGGCTCGGTGGCGGGCGGGCAGTACGGGGCCACCCGCCGCGGGCGCACCGGCGAGGCCGGGTGGGGCGAGTACCCCCTGCCGACCTACCCGGCCACCCGCTTCGTCCACGCCGGCGGGGTGGCGGTGCACACCGACCGGCTCACGGAGTACGAGATCCTCACCCCGCCGGACCGGGCCGGTGCGGCCCCGGACCCGGAGGGCGGGCCGGAGCGCGGGGCGGGCGGCGCGGGGCGGCCCGACGAGATCGCCATCACGCTGGTGCGCGCCGTCGACCTCATGAGCGTCAACGTGCACCCGCTGCGCGACGAGCCCGCGGGCTCGCAGATCCCCGTGCCCGGCGCCCAGTACCTGGGCGTGCGCGTCGACACCGACCTGGCCGTCGACCTGTCGTGCCCCCAGTGGGACGACTCGCAGATCGTGCGCCACTCGGACCTGTTCCGCTACGAGCCCGTCCTGGTGCCCGGCGCCGCCCGCCCCGGCGCGACCGGCGCGGCGCCGGTGGGCCCCGTGGTGACCACCTGCGGGCGCGTCGCCCTGGAGTCGCTGCGCCACCTGGACGACGGCGTCGTCGAGGCCCGCTTCGTCAACTACCATCACCACGCCGAGCCGCTGCGGGCCCGGATGCGGGGGCGGTGGGACCGCACGGACCTGACCGGGGCCCTCCTGGAGGCCGGGGTCGACCCCTGGTCCCTGACGGCCCCGGCCTCGGCGATCATCACCCTGCGCCGGCCCGCGGCGGGCGCACCGGACGAGGAGGAGCGACGATGATCATCCTGCGGCGCACAACCGTGCGCCTCACCCAGGCCGACCAGGCCGCGAACCGCTACCCCGCCTTCCCCTTCGAGGTCCCGCCCGACGCCCGGTCCATCGGGGTGAGCATGGAGGTGGACCGCGCGGACGGGAGGGCGTGCATCGACCTGGGCCTGCTGGGCCCCGACGGCCTGCGCGGCTGGTCCGGAGGGGCCAGGACCTCCTACGTCGTCGAGCGCGACGACGCCACCCCCGGCTACCGCCCGGGCCTGGGGGCCGGGGACTGGGCGGTGCTCCTGGGCCTGCACCAGGTGAGCGCCGAGGGCGTGGACGTGACCATCACCGTGGTCTGCCCCGCCCGGGAGCGCCCGGACCACGGCCCGCGCCAGGCCCCCGTCCAGCGCCTCCTGCGAGGATCCGACCGGGGCCTGCCCGCCCCCCGGGGACTGACCTGGTACGCGGGCGACCCCCACAACCACTGCCTGCACTCCGACGGGGAGCTGTCGCTGTGGGAGCTGGCCAACGAGGGCGTCAGGTCCGGGCTGGACTACCTGGGCTGCACCGACCACAACACGACCAGCCACCACCCCCACCTCGCCTCCGTCTCGCGCCGCCACGGCATCACCCTGATCCCCGGGCAGGAGATGACCACCCACCGCGGGCACGCCAACGCGTGGGGCGAGATCGGCGTCATCGACTTCCGCGACGAGGCCGACACCTGGGTGGAGCAGGTCGAGCGCCGCGGCGGCTTCATGTCCATCAACCACCCCGTCGCCGACGACTGCGCGTGGCTGCACCCCCTGGAGCGCATGCCCCCCGGCGCCGAGCTCTTCCACGGCACCTGGTACCGCAACCTCGCGGACACCTCGATCCTGGCCTGGGCGGCGATGCTGCCCGACGCCGTCGTGGTCCTGGGCGGCGGCGACTTCCACAACCGCTCCACCCCCCTGCGCCCGGGGATGCCCACGACCTGGATCGCCGCCGAGGAGTGCAGCGCGCCGGCCCTCATCGAGGCCATGGCGGCGGGCCGGACCATGGTGACCGGCAGCGCCCGGCGCGTCAGCGAGGACGAGGCCCGCCCCGTCCTGCTCGACTCCCCCGCCCTCGTGCGCCTGGGCGGCGTGGGCGGGCACCGCGACGAGGACCTCATGGCCGTGGACGCGGTGGGGACCGTGCTCGTGGACCGGTTCGGCGCCCGCCTGGTGATCGAGCAGGACCACCAGGTGGTGCGGGCGCCGGCCGACAAGGGGCCCTACCGCCTGGAGACCGCCGAGCGGTGGGTCGTGGCCCTGTCCGCCTGAGGGGGTGGGCGGCCGGGGCGCGGCCGGCAGACGGCGCCCCGGCGGGCGGGGGCGGTAGCGTTGGCCGCATGGATGCGCCCGTGCTCGTCGTCATCGCAGGCCTGCCCGCCACGGGCAAGACGACCCTCGCCCGCCCCCTCGCGCGGGAGCTGAGGGCCGCCTACCTGCGCATCGACACGATCGAGACGGCCATCCTGCGCGCCCAGGACCGCGCCGAACTGGTCACGGGCGGGGAGGGGTACGCCGTCGGCTACGACCTGGCGGCCGATCAGCTCGCCCTGGGGCTCGACGTCGTCGCCGAGTGCGTCAACCCACTGCCGATCACCCGCGACGCCTGGCGCGCGGCCGCATCCCGCCGCGGCGCGCGCATCGTCGAGGTCGAGCTGGTCTGCTCCGACGCCGCCGAGCACCGCGCACGCCTTCAGGCGCGCACGCCCGACATCGACGGGCTGCGCAACCCGTCCTGGCGACAGGTCGTCGAACGGCACTACGAGCCGTGGGGGCGCGACCGCCTCGTCATCGACACGAGCGCCGTCGGGCCCGACGAGGCGGTGCGGATGATCCGCGACGAGGTCCGGCGGCGGCGCGGGAGCGGCTGAGCGGCGAAGAAGCGGCTCCCGCGGCCGCGGGGGGTCCGCGTCCAGGCGCCCGCCGCAACCGGTCACGATGGCCGTGGCTCTCGCGGCTGCGCGGGGGTCGCTCCGCGCCGTCTGCTGCGCCTCTTCACCCTCCGCTGCGCTCCTTCTTCTCGTACATCGGAGGGTGAAGGAGCGTAGTAGAGGACAAAGGGCGTAGCAGACGCGGGCCCGCCGGGTGAGTCCCCCGGCGCGTGGCGCGGTGGTGCCGCGGAGCTCCTCCCCGGCGGGCCGTCCTCGCCTATTGCACGGGTGGGGTGCGGCCGGACGAGGATCCGCATGGGCGGGGCCGCCTCCTCGCTCGCCGTGCGGGTGAGGTGCGGCCGCGCTGGTGCGGGTGGGGCTCCTGGGACGATCCGGGGCGGGCGGTTGTCCAAATCTGTTGCAAAGGCGCTCTGCGACCGGATCGACCGGGAGCAGAACCGCGGAATATCAACGATTCTTCTCGCGCGTCCCGGCCCGATGGGGGCCTTTGCAACAGATTTGGACAAACAGCGCCGCCGAGGGCCCGCGGGAACGTTCGCCAGGGGGCGCCGCGGGCCGGCGTGTGATCGCCGGCGGGCGGCGGGGTCAGGCGGGGGCCGGGCCCGCTCACGCGGTGGTGCGCAGCCAGGTCAGGACCGCCCTGACGCGACGGTTGACCTCCTCGGGCGGCAGGTCGAGCTTGGCCAGGATGTTGGCGACGTGCTTGGCGACGGCGCCGTCGGACAGGACCAGGCGCCCGGCGATCTGCGCGTTCGACAGGCCCTCGGCCATGAGCGCCAGGACCTCGCGCTCGCGGTCGGTCAGGCGCGCGACCCGCTCGGCGTCGGCCTGCGCGGGCGTGCGGGCGGGCGCGCCCATGAGCCTGGCCAGCACCTCGGGGTCGACGACGACTCCCCCGGCGGCCACGACGTCGAGGCTGCGCAGGAAGTCCTCCACGCGCCCGACCCGCTCCTTGAGCAGGTAGCCCACCGCCCCGGCGCTGCCGTCGGGCGCGGTGGCCGAGCCGAGCAGGTCGCGCAGGTAGGGGCCGACGACGTAGGCGGACAGGACGACGACCGGCAGCCCCGGGTGGGCCGCGCGCAGGTCCACGGCGGCGCGCAGCCCGTCGTCGGTGCCGGTGGGCGGCATGCGCACGTCGGTGACGACGACGTCGGGCAGGCTCCCCGCCCGGGCCAGGCGGGTGACCTCGGCGCGCAGGGCGTCGGCGTCGGAGACCCGGGCGACGACCTCGTGGCCGGCGGCGGCCAACAGGCCGGCAAGACCCTCGCGCAGCAGGGCGGTGTCGTCGGCGAGCACGATCCTCATGGGACCATCCTGCCCCACCTCAGCGGGCGGGGTGAACGGTGGCGGCCGGGGCGGCGCCCTCGGCCCAGGGCGGGGTGAGCGGGGCGGTGATCGTCAGGCGCGTGCCCGCCCCGGGGGCGGAGTCGATGGTGAGGCGGCCGCCGACGGACTCCAGGCGCTGGGCCATGCCGGCCAGCCCGGTGGAGCCGGCGGCCGAGGGATCGGCACCGCCGCACCCGTCGTCGATGACGACGGCGCTCAGGCCCTGGGCGCCCACGTCGAGCTGCACGGTGGCGGTGGCGCCGTCCCCGGCGTGCCGGGCGGCGTTCGTCAGGGCCTCGCTCACGGCGAAGTAGACGGCGGTGGCAACCGGCGAGGTCAGGGCGTCCAGGTGCTCCTCGACGTCGGTGACGCTCACGGTGGTGGGCAGGGGCGCGCGGCTGGCCAGATCGCGCAGGGCCGCGCCCAGACCCCGCTCGGTCAGGACGGCGGGGCGGATGCCGTGGACGGTCTCGCGCAGGGAGCGCAGAGCGGCCTCGGCCCGGTCCTGGGCGGTGTCGAGGTCGGCGAGCAGGGCCTGGCGCCCGGCCCCGGTCTCGCCCTCGTCCGCGAGCGCGCGCACCCGGGCCATGCCCAGGCCCATGGTGAGGGCGACGAGCTCCTGCTGGGCGCCGTCGTGCAGGTCCCGCTCGATGCGGGTGCGCTCGGCGTCGAAGGCGTCGACGAGCGTGGCGCGCCCCGCCGACAGGCGGCCGACCTGCGCCGTCAGCGCCTCGACCCGTTCCGCCTCCCGGTCCCCGGACAGGGCCTCGACCATGCGCGTGCGCAGGATTCCCAGTCCGAGCAGCAGGGTCAGGGCGAGCCCCAGGACGGCGACGCCGATCGGAGCCGTCCACCAGACGTCCCCCGCGTTCGTGCCGACCACGTGCAGGTGGCCCAGGAAGATCTGCACCGGCCGCTCGGGATCGGCGACGACGGGCAGCGCGATCAGGACGAAGGCGAGGGCTCCCCCGAGGAAGGCGAGGAAGAAGCCGACCGTCGTCAGCAGGAGGGCGCCCAGGCACAGGGGCAGGTCCTGGCGCCAGAACGCCGATCTGGTCACGCGGGAGGCGAGCCACCTTCCCAGGGTCTCGGGCCTGGCGGCCCCCCGGGTTCGGTCGGCGCGGGGTCGCGGCCCCGGGTGCCGCGTCTGTGCCGCGCCCAGCCGTGCCGAGGGCGCCTTCGCGCCCGCCGCCCGGGCGATGGTCCGCTCGGTCGCGGCGACCGCGGGCACCACGAGGTGGAAGGCCAGTGTCAGGGGGATGAGCGCGATGACCAGCGGTATCCACAGGCTGGCGCGCACGATCTCGCCGACAATGAGGATGAGGCGGCGCAGGTGCGGGTTGACGGCGGTGGGCTCAACGGGCGCGGCCGGGTCGGCGGGGGCTGCCAGGTCGGGCCCGGCCGGGTCGGCGGTTCCGGCGCGGGCCCCGGTCCGGACTGCCTGATCAGTCGGCGTCATGGGAACGACGCTACGGAACCCGGGGCCTTCGGTCACTGGTCCTGGCACCCGCCCGGGGTGGACCGGGCTCCACCGCGAGGATGCGGAACGGGTCCGGGCGCCAGTGACCGGGCCGGGCGCCGGAGGTTCCCTTGAGCCATGAATGCTCCAGCGAACGCCCCGACGGATGCTCAGACTGATGCTCCGACGGGCGCCCCGGCCGTCGTCGTCTCCGGACTCACCCGCACCTACCCCGTCCCCGGCCGCCGTCGCGGCGACGGGGTCAGAGCCCTGGACGGCGTCGACCTCGCCCTGCCGCGCGCCTCCTTCACCGCGCTCGTCGGCGCCTCCGGGTGCGGCAAGTCCACCCTCCTCCAGTGCGTCGCCGGGCTCGACCGCCCCACCGGCGGCTCCGTGCGGATCCTCGACGTCGAGACCACCGCCCTGCGCCCGCGCGACGCCGCCCGCTTCCGGGCCGACCACATCGGCTTCGTCTTCCAGGAGGACAACCTCGTCACCGCCCTGTCCGCCCGCGACAACGTCGCCCTGCCCGGCCGTCTGCGGCGCAGGCCCCTGAGCCGTACCGACGTCGACGCCGCCCTGGAGCGCGTGGGGCTGAGCGCGCAGGCGCGCCAGCTGCCCCACCAGCTCAGCGGCGGTGAGCGCCAGCGAGTCGCCATCGCCCGCGTGCTCGCCTCCCGGCCCGACGTCGTCTTCGCCGACGAGCCCACCGCCGCCCTCGACGTCGCCGCCGGCGCCGACGTCCTCGACTGGCTCGCCCAGCTGCGCCGGAGTGGGACCACGGTCCTCATGGTCACGCACGACGCCGCGGCCGCCGCGCGCGCCCGAAGCGTCCTGGTCATGGACGCCGGGAGGATCGTCGCCGCCCTGCCCGGCGGCGACCCCGACGCGGTCTCCCGGGCCGTCCTGGCCGCCCGCGCCGGGGGCCGGGCCCGGGCGGAGTGGCGGGATCCGCAGAATTGGCGGGGTCCGCGGGGCTCGCAGAGTCCGCAGAAGCGCCAGGACCCGCCGAACCGGTCGGCTCGATCGGAGGAGACCGTCCGATGACCCGCCTCCTCCTGGCCGACCTGCGCCGCCACGCCGGCACCTGGACGTGGACCGTCGCCGTCGCCGTCGTCACCGGGGCCTGCGTGTCCGGCCAGTTCATGGTCATGCGCGGCTCCCTCGCCTCCGCCCGCGCCGTCGGCGACGCGAACCTGATCGAGGCCGCCTCCGTCGTCTCCGCCTTCATCATCGTCTCCGTCGTGTTCGCCGCCGCGACCGTGCTGACCTCCACCAGTGCGCTCGCCGTCACCGAGCGCGAACGCGACCACGGCCTGTGGCGGGCCCTGGGCATGCGGCCCGGGACGCTGCGCGCCGTCGTCCTGGGGCAGCTGGTCGCCATCGGCGCCTTCGGCGCACTGGCCGGCACCGCGGTCGGCGCCGTCGTCGCCCGCCTCATGATCCCCCTGCTCATCGAGGAGCGCGTCACCGCGCCCGGCACCGCGCCGCAGTGGATTCCCGTCGACCTGCTGTGGTCCGCGCTCATCGTCGCCGGCTCGGTTGTGATCGGCGGGTGGGGAGCCGCCCGGCGCGCCTCCCGCGCCCCCGAGGTCGCGCTCCTGCGCGGACGCGGTGACGAGGAACGACGCTGGGATCTCGCCCGCGTCCTCGGGCTTCTCCTGCGCCTGGCCGCGGTGGGCGGGCTCGGCGCGGGCCTCGTCTCCGCCTGGCTGACCACCCGGACCGCGGGCGTCGGCAGCGACGCCGCCGCTGACGCCGCCGCCCTCGGCTCCCTGGGCGCCGTCGTCCTCATGTGCCTGCTCGCGCCCTGGCTCGTCTCCCGGCTGCAAAGGGCGCTGGCGGCCCTGCCCGTCCCCGGTACCGCGTGGCAGGTGGCCGCGCGGACCGCCGCCCTGGAGTCGCACCGCTCCTCGGCCACCGTGCTGCCCTTCCTCGTGGCGATCGGGCTGGTCGCCGTCCTCTTCAGCGGCAGGTCGCTCGGCCTCGCCTCGGTGTCCACCAGGGGGTTCCTGTCCATGTTCGGGCTCGCCCTCGTCGTGGCCTGGAGCGGCGGGGTCGCCGTCATCGCCATGAGCGCCGGGCGCCGGCGTCGTGACGCCGCCCTGCTGCGCGCCGCCGGGGCCCGCGAGGGCGGCGTACTCGCGGCGCAGGTCCTCGAGGGGGTTCTTCACGCGTTCACCGCGACTCTTCTCGGTCTTCTCGCTCTCGCGGCGGCGAGCCCGCTGCTGGCGGGCGCGGCCGGTCTGAGCATCTCCGATGCTCTCATCCGCGCGCCGTGGGCGGAACTCAACGTGGTCGCGAACCTGACCCTGGTCACCACCTGCCTGGCCGTCGTCGCCTCCTCCCGTGCGCGCGGCGGGCAGGGCGTCGGGCAGACCCTGCGGGCGCGGGACTGAAGGGGCGCCGTGGCCGGCCGCGTCGGGGTGGTCCGGTCCCGTTTTTCGTGAGCGCGCGGGTTTCCAGTCGAACGCGCAGCCGGGAGGCGCGCGTTCGACTGGAAACCCGCGCGCTCGCGGAATACGGCGCGGCCGGTAGGCTGGCCCGGTGACCAGCACGATCGCGACCGACCGCACGGGCCCCCGGGCCCCGACCTCCTTCTCCGAGGTCGCCCTGATCCGCGCCGCCGCCGGGGAGCCCGGCGCCGAGCTGGAGCTGACCGACGACGGCGCCGTGCTGCGCCGCTCGATCCTGCCCGGCGGCGTGCGGGTGATCACCGAGTCCGTGCCGGGTCTGCGCTCGGCGGGCCTGGGCATGTGGTTCGGCGTCGGCTCGCGCGACGAGGCGGCCGGTCAGGAGGGCTCCACCCACTTCCTGGAGCACCTGCTGTTCAAGGGCACCGCCACACGCGACGCCCACGACATCGCCGAGGCCTTCGACATGATCGGCGGGGAGTCCAACG
>ERZ773038.1227-NODE-1227-length-14864-cov-6.100750_pt1 | contig 14864 bp, 15 predicted proteins | sample MGYA00511665_ERZ773038 | MGnify/ENA primary metagenome ERZ773038 (study PRJEB29015, sample SAMEA2737966) | human oral metagenome | biome: human oral; feature: human-associated habitat; material: dental | place: China | collected 2028 ... | reverse complement strand
TTCATGAGCCCATGTCCGGCTGCAGGCCCGAAGAAGGCCTCGATCAGCAAGGGAAGAGCGCTTCTGCGGTCGGTTGCCGTCAGTTCTATGGATGTGACCTTCTGAAGGTACGTCTGTTGGAAGTAAGTGAGAAACTCCAGTGTCAGCGCCGAGAAGCAGTTGGCCAGTGTCTTTTTGCTTTTTTGATCTGTTCTTTGGGTCAGTTCGTTGATTGGCTCGATGAAGAGCCTCTCCATCAAGGCGTCGGGGATCCTCCAGTCATATTCTCCTTCCCGAGCCAGACGGTCGAGTTCATTGCTGTCCCGTTTCGTTCCCAAGGACAGGGCCAGGTTTCTATAGATCTCCCCAAGTCGCGGGAAGGGGGTCGGTGGAATGGTGCTGGTGGTTGCCATCTGGTTGACAGATCCGGGGCGTATTAGGGGATTGGGAAGATTGCCTGCTCTGCTGCGATCTTTCCGTGAGCTATTTCATGATCAGCGTGCTCTCGGGGCCGCGCGTACTGTCTTGGCTCCGAGAGCACTGAGCGGCTTACTTCTTACCGTTGTTGCTGTTATGGGAGGCTGCCCGCTGCGCCCGCGAGGCGAAGCTGCCTGCCGGTGTCATGCCGCCGTTCTGCCGTGCGGTGGCAGACTGGATGCGGGCTGCATCCATCGGGGCCATGGGGCTGCGAGCGCTACCGTGTCCCTGCGACGAGGGGCCGGACTTATTGGACTTGTTGGACATGCTAGATCTCCTGTTCCATGTAAGAGGTTGTTGCCTCGGTGCAACGAACTTGAGGCGGAGCCAGTCTAGGAGAGTGATCCCGCTTTGTCGTCCACGAGACTGGCAAAATTTTCTGGAAGGGTTCCCAACGCATGCGAATGGCTGCTAGGCCTTGCTCTTCGCGGTGAATCCCGTTCTAATATCCGCATATTCTGCGGAGAATAAATGGACGATCAGTCGCGCTACATCTGGCAGCAACCGGACTGGCCTTGCTGGCGCCATGACCTGCCTGCGCTGTTTCCGTTGCTCATCGAGGTCAGCCAGGCTCAGGGGCGGTTGCTGGGGCGCTTGCAGGATCTTGGGGAGGCACAGCGGGCGGAAGCCAGCCTGTGGGCGCTGACCGAGGATGTGCTGAAGACCAGCGAGATTGAGGGGGAGAGTCTGGACGTGCGCTCGGTGCGCTCTTCGCTGGCCCGGAGGCTGGGGGTGGACGTAGGGGGCGTGGCGCCGGTGGACCGGCATGTGGAAGGCGTGGTCGAGATGGTGCTGGATGCCACGACCAACTGTCATGCGCCGCTGACGGCAGAGCGTCTGTTCGGCTGGCATGCGGCGCTGTTTCCCACGGGGTATTCCGGCATGGTCCGGATCGGGGTGGGGCAGTGGCGCACGGATGCGCGTGGGCCCATGCAGGTGGTGTCCGGTTCGGTGCATCGGCCGCGCGTGCATTTTCAGGCACCGCCGGCCGCCACGTTGCCGGAGCAGATGGCGGCTTTTCTGGCCTGGGCCAATGCGCCAGGCCTGGGAGCACCGGCCGATGTCCCGGTCAACGGTGCTCGTGCCGAAGCACTGCTGAAGGCCGGGCTGGCCCACCTATGGTTCGTGACGTTGCATCCGTTCGAGGATGGCAACGGGCGCATTGCGCGAGCCATCGGGGATCTGTTTCTGGCGCGCTCCGATGGCAGCACGGAACGTTTCTACAGCCTGTCGGCGCAGATCGAGCGCGAGCGCAAGGCGTATTACGACATCCTGGAGCAGACGCAGAAGGGCGGCATGGATGTGACAGCCTGGCTTTCATGGTTTCTGGCCACGTTGGGACGGGCACTGGCCAGTGCGCATGCGACGCTGGATGCGGTGCTGATGAAGGCACGCTTCTGGCAGCGCTGGGGCAGTACCCCGATGAATCCGCGGCAGATCAAGCTGCTGAACCGGCTTCTGGACGGCTTCGACGGCAAGCTCACCAGCAGCCGCTGGGCCAGCATGGCCAGGTGCTCGCAGGATACGGCGCTGCGTGACATCACGCAGCTGCTGGACCTGGGGGTGCTGCGAAGGTCGCCGGGGGGAGGGCGCAGCACGGGATATGAACTGGCGGTGGGTGAGCACCTTCATCCGGGGTCAGACGCATCGACGCCCTTCTGACATCGCGACCGGCAGCGGCCCGCTCTCCTACAATAGCTGCTTCCCTGACTCGTATCCGATTGCTGCCTTCTATCATGACGACTGCTCCCAAGGATTCTGCTTCCGTGTCTGCTGCTGCTGGCGGCATTTCCTCCTGGTCGCCCGAGAGCTGGCGCACGCATCCGGCCCGGCAGATGCCGACCTATCCGGACCAGGGGCGCCTGGACGCGGTGTGCGGGCAGCTGCGTGCCTTCCCGCCGCTGATCTTTGCGGGTGAGGTGCAGGCGCTGCGGGCGCAGCTGGCCGAGGTGGCGGCGGGGCGGGCTTTCCTGCTGCAGGGGGGGGACTGTGCCGAGAGCTTCGACATGCTGGATGGCGATGCGGCGCGCGAGACCTTCCGGGTGCTGCTGCAGATGTCGGTGGTGCTGACGTATGCGGCGGCGCAGGCGGTGGTGAAGGTGGGGCGCATTGCGGGGCAGTATGCCAAGCCGCGTTCGGCCGATATCGAGACGCGGGACGGGGTGACGCTGCCCAGCTATCGCGGTGACATCATCAATGGCGGGGCGTTTACCGAGGCGGACCGGGTGCCGCAGCCGGAGCGGCTGTTGCGCGCCTATTCGGCCAGCGCAGCCACGCTGAACCTGCTGCGGGCGCTGGCGGGCGGCGGTTTTGCCGATCTGCATCAGCTGCATGCCTGGACGGCGGATTTCGTGCGGGAGAGCCCGCAGGGGCAGCGCTATCAGGAGCTGGCCGACCGGATCGGCGAGGCGCTGGCCTTCATGCGGGCCTGTGGCGTGCTGGACGGGGCCGGGTCGTCGCTGAATCGGGTGAATTTCTACACCTCGCACGAGGCGCTGCTGCTGCCGTATGAAGAGGCGCTGACGCGACCGGGCGAGGGACCGCATCAGGGGCGCTGGTTCGGAGCCTCGGCCCACATGCTGTGGCTGGGCGAGCGCACGCGCCAGCTGGATGGGGCGCACATCGAGTACCTGCGCGGCATTCACAACCCCATTGGCGTGAAGGTGGGGCCCACGGCCACGCCGGACGAGGTGCTGGGGCTGATGCAGGCGCTGGATCCGAATCAGGAGCCGGGTCGGCTGGTGCTGATCACGCGCATGGGCGCGGGCAAGCTGCCGAAGCACCTGCCGGCGCTGGTGCGGGCGGTGAAGGCCAGCGGCCGTCCGGTGATCTGGAGCTGCGACCCGATGCACGGCAATACCGTGACCAGCTCCAATGGGCTGAAGACGCGCGACTTCGGCAACGTGGTGCAGGAGGTGCGCGAGTTCTTCGGGGTGCACGAGGCCGAGGGCACGATTGCCGGCGGCCTGCACGTGGAGCTGACCGGCCAGGACGTGACCGAGTGCCGGGGCGGCGGACAGAACCTGACGGACGAGAGCCTGCAGGAGCGCTACACCAGCGCCTGCGATCCGCGGCTCAATGGCTCGCAGAGCCTGGAGCTGGCCTTCCTGGTGGCGGATCTGCTGAAGGCACAACGGCGCTGAGGCAAGCGCCTTTTCCCGATGAAAGCGCTGTTCGATGCCATTCTGTTCGCCGTGGGCGTGACCCTGCCCAGCGTGCTGTTGCTGGGCTTTGGCGTGGTGATGCGCCGCACGGGACAGGTGGATGCGACTTTTGCGGCGAAAGCGTCGCGGCTGGTCTTCAACTACGGGTTGCCGTGCCTGCTGTTCCATGAGCTGATGAGCAGCGAGATCCGTTACGGCCAGGAAGCCGTCATGCTGGCCGCGGGTGTCAGCACCACGCTGCTGCTGTTCCTGGGGGCGGAGCTGTATGCCTGGCGCTTCGTGCCGGAGGCACGCGACAAGGGTGTTTTCGTGCAGGGGGTGTTTCGCAGCAACATGGCGATCATGGGGCTGGCCTTCGTGCAGAACGCCTACGGCAATGCCGGATTGCCATCAGGGGCGGTCTACGTGGGTGTGGTCACGCTGATCTATAACGTGCTGTCGGTGATCACGCTCAGTCGTTCGGGGGCGCGGGCCGGTCGCCGTCGCTGGCTGCATGTCGGTCGCAACATCGTCACCAACCCGCTGATCGTGGCCATCGTGTCGGCGCTGCTGCTGCAGCGGATGAATATTGATCTGCCCATGCCCGTCATGCAGACGGCGCGCTACATGGCCAACATTGCACTGCCCATGGCGCTGATCTGCGCCGGCGCCACCTTCGATGTCCGCTCGGTGCTGGATACCTCCGGCATCTCGCTGCAGGCCAGCATCGGCCGGCTGGTGGTGGCGCCGCTTGCCGCCGTGGCGGTCGGACTGGCCTTCGGGCTGCGGGGCATCCCCATGGGGGTGCTGTTCCTGATGTGTGCGATGCCGGTGGCGGCGGCCAGCTATGTGATGGCCAAGGCCATGGGCGGCAATGACGTGGCGGCTGCCAACATCGTGGGCATCACCACGTTTGGTGCCATGTTCTCGGCGGCGATCGGCATCACGGTGCTGCGCAGCACGGGGCTGATGTAAAAGAAGGGGGCGTGGGTGGTGCGAGCCGCGCGCCGCCGGTGAGCGCACGGCGGCAGGTGCAAGGCGGCGCGTGCAAGGGCCTTCACCCGTTGCCGCCGGTTGAATGGGCAGCTGCAGCCTGCCCGCTGGCGGGAACCACGTCCACTTCCACCGTGATGTGCACCAGCTCGGTATGGACGTTCAGCAGCCGACGGAAGTAGTCGGGGGCAGGGCGGGGCTGCCAGCCCGCGTCGGTATCGTGGTGGTGGCTTTCCGTCAGGGATCCGGCGGCGTCCTGCCGGTGGCTGTCTTCAATGCTGTCTTTGGTCGGGGTGTCCGGAACGGGCGGAGGCGTCGTCACCGTGGGGGACGGTACCTGCAGGGCCACGATGCAGGCGTACTTGTCGTTGGCGACCCGCCACAGGTGCAGGTCCTGCACCTTCACGGGCATCGCCGCCCCGGTCAGCGTGCGGGCGATGCGCTCGGTCAGCGGGTTGTCCATCTCGGCATCCAGCAGCACGAGGGCGCAGTCGCGCAGCAGCCCCTTGGCCCAGACGCCCACCAGCACGGCGCCGACGATGCCCATCAGCGGGTCCAGCCAGCTGGCGCCCCACCATTTGCCGCCGAACAGGGCCAGAATGGCCAGAATGGAAGTGGCCGCATCGGCCAGCACGTGGACATAGGCGGCGCGCAGGTTCAGGTCGCCATGGGTGTGCTCGTCGTGTCCGTGGCCAGCTGTGTGCGCGTGGTCATGGCGGTGGGCGTCGGCATGTCCGTGGTTGCCGTGCCGATGGTCGGAGCTGTGGGCATGGGCATCGGCTGGGTGGTGCGCATGATGATCATGGTCGTGCGCCACCTGCCCGACTGACCCGCTACCTCCAAGTGCGTGTGAATGCCCGTGGTCGTGCCCATGCGCGTGGTCGTGCGTGTGTCCGTGAGAATGACCGTGGTGGTGATGGTCGTCCTTGAGCATCCAGGCGCTCACCAGGTTCACGGCCAGGCCCAGTACGGCGGTGGCGATGGCCTGGTCATAACCGATGGGCAGGGGGTTGACCATGCGTTCCACCGATTCCACCAGCATGGTGATGGCCACGCCCACCAGCAGCAGGGCGCTGGTGTAGCCGCCCAGAATCTCCATCTTCCAGGTGCCGAAGGCAAAGCGCCGGTCCCGGGCGTAGCGGGCGGCCATGCGGTAGGCAAAGACGGTCAGCCCCAGGGCGAAGGCGTGCGAGCTCATGTGCCAGCCGTCGGCCATCAGCGCCATGGAGTTGAAGATCCAGCCGCCGGCGATTTCCAGCACCATCACCACCAGGGTCAGCCACATGACCCAACGGGTGCGTCGCTCGGCTACAGGGTTGCCCTGGGTGAAGGAATGGATGACCTCGCAGTTGGCGGGGGCGGGCGAAGGTGTTTCAGTCGATTTCATGCGGCCTCCCTTAGAAGTGCTTTATACTATACCCCAGTATAGATAACCCTACTCACGGTGCACTGATTCATGTCCCACACCATTCGAGACAAGAAGGCCCTGCTGACGCGCGTGCGTCGCATCGCAGGTCAGGCCGCCGCGCTGGAAAAGGCGCTGGAGCAGGAAAGCGAATGCGCGGCCATCCTGCAGCAGATCGCCGCCATTCGCGGGGCGGTCAACGGGCTGATGGGCCAGGTGCTGGAGCACCACATCCGCGAGCACCTGGGGGCGACGGACAGCACGCCCCAGCAGCGGCAGCAGGACCTGGAGGTGGTTTTGACGGCGCTGCGCTCGTATCTGAAGTGAGCGGGGGCGCGGCTGCACGTGCCGCCTGGAGGGGAAGGCAGCTCGGGCAGGGCGGGGGCTCCACGCGGTACCCGGATCGACGGCGGTTCAAGGAGGACGGCCCGAACAGGGCGGAACGAGGGAGCCAGCCTCTGATCTTTCGTGTTGTTTCCGGGGTTCTCCGGGGATGGCCCTGCCGGGTACTGCGCCGCTCGCTATCATGTCAGGATGAATATCCTGAATGCTCTCTGGCCAATCTTGCTGGCTCTGGCTGCAGGGGTCGTGTTCGGTCGGCTGGCGCCCCAGGCGTTCTGCCGCCGACTCATCGGCATGATTGGCCCCCTCATCTGGCTGATGCTCTTTCTCATCGGTCACGAGTTCGGTGAGGTGCTCTTCTCGTCGGGGTCGGTGGGGCGCATTCTGGGCATTTCGGCGCTCTTCGCACTGGCCACCACCCTGGTCCCTGGCGTGCTGGTGCTGGCTTCACGACGCTGGCTGACCCGTTGGCGCCAGCGCCTGTCGGTGCTGAATCCTGCACGCACCCCGAAAGTGCGGGCTGGCGGAGAGCAGGTGCAGGGCGGGGCGCTGGCCGAGCCTGCCGTGCCTGAGAGGCTTTCCGACGACAGGCTTCCCGAGAGAGCGGCCTTGCAGGCAGCGAAAGCCGCCCCCGAGGCCGGGGTACGGCCTGGTGCTGAAGGCGGCTCGGGAGCAGACCTTGGGAGTACGGGTGGAGCCGGTCGGCAGCGTGAGCGCCTGTCGCTGGCCCAGCAACTGAGTCTGGCCTGGCCGCCCCTGCGCGAGGCGCTGATTGCACTGGGCATGGTGGCGCTGGGGGCCTTGCTCTTTCTGGCGCAGCAACGCCTTGGCCTGGAGTCGCTGGCTCTGCCGTCCAGCAATGCCTTCCTGCTGCTGATGATCGGCATCATCGGGGCAGATCTGGCCCAGATCCGCCTGAGCCACCAATGGGTGTCGCCTGCCATGCTGGCGCTGCCCGGGCTGGTGGTCGTGGGGTCGATGCTGGGCGGTGCGCTGGTGGCGTGGCTGGCCGATGTGCCCCTGAAGGCGGGGCTGGCGCTGTCCAGCGGCTATGGCTGGTTCTCGCTGTCCAGCGTGATGGTGGCCGAGGCGCTGGGCAAGGCCTACGGCACCATGGCCCTGAGCATCGATCTGCTGCGTGAGTTGCTGGCGTTCGTCATCCTGTATGCGGTGGGCCGCTGGTGGCCGGTGGTGGGGCTGGCCGCTGCCGGAGCAACGGCTATGGACTCGTCCCTGCCCATCATCAAGCAGGTCTGTTCACCGTCCGTCATCCCGATGGCCATGGTCAGCGGCTTTCTGCTGACGCTGCTGGCGCCGTTCATGATGAGCCTGTTCCTGGCCTGACGGAAGGGGTGTAGCCCGGGGGCTTGATACACGCAAGTGACATGAATTCACATTATCGATACAAAGGCCGGATGCTGGAAAGTCCGGTGACGGAATCGCACCGGATATGACGGCGGCTCATGATCCATATCGGTCGGATATTGTCCCGATGGTGTAGGATGGAAGCAGATGGCGCGTGGCTTGGCGGCTGCCATCCAGAATAATCCGGATGCGGACGAGGCGTGAGGCCGTCCGTATGGTCAATGACCAAACCGAAGCAAGAAGAGACCATGGAAATCGATCTTGACCCCAAATATCAGGCCCTTCTGGAAGAAGCGGAACGTCAGGATCTTGCTGACCAGGACAGCATGCGCGTCTGTGCGCAGACGCTGACGCTGGCGGCAATGATCGATCGGCGTCGCGCGGCGGCGCTGGCTCCCCAGGGGCTGTCGGAAGGGCGCTTCATCCTGCTGTTCCTGCTGGAAGGCCACAAGAGCGGCCTGCCGCCGCACGTGCTGGCCGATCAGGCGGGGGTGGCGCGCGCCACCATCACCGGGCTGGTCGATGGCATGGTGCGCGACGGGCTGGTGGAGCGGCACGGCAACCCGGATGACCGCCGTTCCAACCTGGTGGTGCTCACCCGCAAGGGACGCACGCTGAGCAAGCGCGTCTTCCCGGGGCAGGCCGAGGCGCTGGCCGAAGCCTTCGCGTCGCTGTCGGCCAACGACCGTCGCCAGCTCTCGCGTCTGCTGGCCAAGGTATCGGCGAACCTGGTCGAGGACGGGGACGCCTGACCCACCCGGCACGAGGACGCCCGTCCTGCCTGCTGCCCTGGCGGCAGGCGGAACGGGCGTTGGCGGGTGATTTTTGTGTCGCCGCAGGGGCCGGGAACCTTTGCGGCATGAAGCATGGGGTTTTTCCGGGATTCATCCCGGGGCGGACATGCTGTTCAATGAGGGCTGGCCAGACACTGGCGACAGTTGCCCTTGATCTCCAGACCGTGGGCGTGGAAGCCATTGAGTGCGTGGATGTGTGCCAGTGAGGCCTGCAGGGATTCCTGTACCTCGGGGTCGCAGATCTCCTTGGCCTGTCCGCACCGCTCGCAGATCAGCATCACGGGGGCGCCGTGCTCATGGTGATCATGGTGGCCGTGCTCGCAGACGATGAAGCTGCTGGTGGCGTCCACCTTGTGCACCAGACCGGATGCCACCAGGAAGTCCAGTGTGCGGTAGATGCTCATGGGCGCAATGCCGGGCTTGATGCTTTGCAGGTTGGAGAGCAGGTCGTAGGCCTTGATGCCGCCCGGATGCTGGCGCAGGTGCAGCAGGACCTCGACGCGCAGGGGCGTGAGGCGGCTGCCGCTTTGCTGGCAATGGCGTCGCGCTTCGGCAATGAAGACCTGTTCCTCGGGCGTGCGGGCCAGCTCTGCCGCTTTGGGCAGGTCTGATCGGCCGGAGAGGGAGGCAGTGTGCTTGGCAGGAGACATCGCGCTGCAGAAAGGGAAAGACTCGGTACTTTCAGTTTACCTTGATTTTTGACAATGAAGGGGTGCCATGCCGAATGCCTTCAATTTCTCGGTCTCGCCCTTCGACTGCCTGGACGCCTCGGAGCAGCGGCTGGTTCGTGACCAGGTGAACGTGGCGTACTTCCGGCCCGGCGAAGTGCTGCTGGATGCCGGTGATGTGCCGCAGCACCTGTTCGTGCTGATCAAGGGCTATGTGCAGCAGTTCGATGGAAGCGAGCTGCTGGCCACCTATGGGCCGGATGACAGCTTCGACGGACGGGCGCTGGTGGCCGGGCGTGCCGGCAGCCGTTTCGTGGCGGTGGACGAGGTTCTGGCCTACGAGCTGTCCCACGAGGCGGTGAATGCGCTGATTGCGTCCAACGACACCTTCAGTGCGCTGCTGTTCTCGGCACTCGGACAGAAGGTGCAGGCGGTTGCCGGCCGCAACGCCGAACGGGAGATGCAGTCGCTGCACATGGCCCGTGTGGACGAGGCGCTGCTGAGCCCACCCCATGCCGTGCCGGCCGACCTGGACATCGTTTCGGTGGTCCGGCTGTTTCAGGCGGAAAAGACCAGCAACGTGCTGGTGCGTGACGATGTCGTGCAGCCGCCACGATGGGGGATCTTCACCACCAGCGGGTTGCAGCGGGCCATTCTGGATGGCCGCCCGCTGGACAGGCTTCCGGTGGGTGAGCTGGCCAGCTGGGAGCTGATCACGGTGCGTCCCGATGATCAGGTGGGCGAGGCGCTGGTGCTGATGCAGCGCCATGGTGTTCACCGGGTGGTGGTGCAGGATGACGGAAAGATCCTGGGGTTGCTGGAATCACTGGATCTGTTTGGTTTCCTGTCGAATCATTCCATGCTGATCGATCGGCGCTTGCGGGCTGCCACCGATCTGGATGCGCTGGCACGAGCGGCCGCGCAGATGAACGACATGATTCGCCGGCAGTATCGGGGCGGCACGCGGGTGGCGCTGCTGGCACGACTGGTTCAGGATCTGAACGGCCGTCTCTTCGAGCAGGCCTGGCAATTGATTGCTCCGCCGGAGCTGGTGCAGAACAGCTGCCTGCTGGTGATGGGCAGCGAAGGGCGGGGCGAGCAGCTTCTGAAGACCGACCAGGACAACGCGTTGCTGTTGCGAGACGGCTATGTGCCCCCGGACGATCTGCCCGCGATCTGCGCACGTTTTTCCGAGGCATTGGCGCGTTTCGGCTATCCGCCCTGTCCGGGCAATGTGATGCTGAGCAATGCCACCTGGCGTGGCACCGTGCAGGATTTTGCGCGACGTGTCCGGAAATGGCTGGTGTTGCCCGAGGCCGACAGCCTGATCAATCTGGCGGTGTTCATGGATGCGCACGCCGTGTGCGGCGACGCGGAACTGCTGGCGTCGCTGCGCCGGCAGGTGTTCGGCATGCTGGCCGATGATGATGCCATGATGTCGCGCTTTGCCGCCGTGGTGGACGCCTTCGGAGACGGCACGCGCTGGTGGCGCCGGATGCTGGGGGGCGGTGAGGCCAATCTGAACGTGAAGAAGGCGGGGATGTTCCCGCTGGTGCATGGGGTGCGCAGCATGGCGCTGGCCGAGCGTATCGACGCCACCAGCACCGAGGCCCGCATCCGGGCGCTGCAGGAAGCCGGTGCGCTGGATGCCGAGACGGCCCAGGAGCTGACGGAGAGCCTGCATTTCTTCATGGGCCTGCGGCTGAAGGCCGGTCTGGACGAGATGGACCGGGGGCAGCCCGTGAGCGGCAAGGTGGATCTGGCCGGCCTGACGCCGCTGGAGCGCGACCTGCTGAAGGATGCGCTGGCCGCGGTGCGGCGCTTCCGTGCCCAGCTGCGGCTGCGCTTCCGGCTGGGGGCCGTGTCGTGATGTGCACCACATCGTGATGGGAGCGGTGTCATGGACGGAAGCCCCGGGGAGACGACATCATGAGCAGTCGCAGTGTGGTGCAGACGCTGCCGGCCTGGTTGCAGCGGCGTCTGTTTGAGTGGCGGCGCGACTGGCAGCGCCGGCATCTGAAGGACCCGCGCTGGGCCTTCCTGTTCGAGCCGCCGCCGCCCGATGAATGGGTGGCGCTGGACTGCGAGACCACCGGCCTGAACGTGCGGCAGGACGAGATCATTGCCATTGGAGCGACGCGGATCGTGGGGCGTCGCCTCATGACGCGCGAACGGCTGGAGCTGCTGGTGCGCCCGGAGCGCGAGGTGAGTGCCGACAGTGTGGCGGTGCATCGGCTGCGGGCCCAGGATGTGGCTGACGGGCTGCCGCTGTGTGAGGCCATGGAACGACTGCTGATGTTCATCGGCAGCCGGCCGCTGGTGGGCTATTACCTGGAATTCGATGTGGCGATGATCGACCGGGCGCTGAAGCGCTGCTTCGGTCTGACGCTGCCGCAGCCGAAGATCGAGGTATCGGCCATGTACTACGACTGGCGCTTCCGTCAATTGCCGCCTTACCAGCAGCACGACAACGCCGATATCGACCTGCGCTTTGCCACCATCCTGCAGACGCTGGATCTGCCGATGCGCGACGCCCACGATGCACTGAACGACGCCGTGATGGCGGCGCTGGCCTTCATCCGGCTGCGGGAGTTGCGGGGGGAGGCGGAGGTTGCGTCCTGAATGGAAGCAGCCTTTGCCTGATGGAGGTCAGCCCCGCTTGAGATCCCGATAGAAGTTCTCGTGCGGGCCCACGGCCTCCAGATAGATCAGTCGTATGCCGTCATCGACGGTGTAGCCCAGCAGATAGAGCTGGTTCTGGCTGCGGAACTTGTAAACGAAGAGGTCGGACAGGTCGCCTTTCTTGCGTTCGCCCAGCTGTGGATTGTCAGCTACGGCCAGGGCAGCGGCATCGACATCGCAGGCCACGTTGTCGTGAAGCTTCTTGTAGGTGCGGGCAAAGCGCCGGGTCTGGTGCAGGGCGTAGGCGCTCATGGGCGCTGGCTGCGGGGAACGAACGGGGTCGTGTCCTCGCGGGCCTCATCCATCGAGGCCAGGGATTCGGCAATGAAGGTGACGGGCAGGTCGGGGTTGTCGAGGGCTGCACGACCCACCCGTGCCCAGTATTCGACCTGACCACTGATGGTGCGGTGCTCGGCACGGGCATCGTTGCGAGCCTGGTCGTACAGTTGGCGGTCGATACGGATGGCGATGGAGGCGGTCATGGCGGAGGCAGGCTATGAAAGGCAGTTTTACTACAATTGTAGTATTGCGAAAGAGGGCGTCAAGGGAGCGCGAACAGAAAGCCCGCCGGGCGCGATGGCCGGGCGGGCTGGGTGATGGTGGGCAGGCTGGATAGGGGGGGCGTCAGGTGATGGTGCGGTGAATGGCCCCTGTCCTGGGCCGTGAGGCCCCGGGCCGGGGATCGGACCCGTACCCGGGGATGGCCTGCGGGGTGGTGCCTCAGTGTGCCGAGGCCTTGGCGGCGCCGTAGCCGGTCTCGGAACGGACCTGCTGGGCTTCGAAGGCGTCACGCTCCTGTGCGGCGGTGGCGCTGTTGTCGAGCAGCGAGAACAGCCAGACGCCCAGGAAGCCGACGATCATCGAGAAGGCTGCCGGCGAGGTGTAGGGGAAGGGGGCGCTGCCCACGGGGTTGCCGAAGGTGGCTTCCCAGACCGACGGCGACAGGATGGTGAGCACGACCGAGGCGATGAGGCCCAGGAAGCCCCCGACGACGGCGCCGCGGGTGGTGGTGCCCTTCCAGAACACGGACAGGAACAGGACCGGGAAGTTGGCCGAGGCCGCCACGGCAAAGGCCAGCGACACCATGAAGGCCACGTTCTGCTTCTCGAACAGGATGCCCAGCAGCACGGCGATGACGCCCAGCACCAGGGTGGTGATGCGCGAGACACGCAGTTCGGAGGCGCTGTCGGCCTTGCCCTGCTTGATGACGGTGGCGTAGAGGTCGTGCGAGACGGCCGAGGCGCCCGACAGGGTGAGACCGGCAACGACGGCCAGGATGGTGGCGAAGGCCACGGCCGAGATGAAGCCGTAGAACAGGTTGCCGCCCACGGATTTGGCCAGCAGCACGGCGGCCATGTTGGCGGTGCCGGCACCCCCGTGGATGACGCCGGTGGCGGTGTTGGCGAACTCGGGGTTGGTGAGCACGATGGTGATGGCACCGAAGCCGATGATGAAGATCAGCAGGTAGAAGTAGCCGATCCAGGTCGTGGCCCAGAACACCGACTTGCGGGCTTCACGGGCATCGGGCACGGTGAAGAAGCGCATCAGGATGTGGGGCAGGCCGGCGGTACCGAACATCAGCGCCATGCCGAAGGACAGGGCCGAGATGGGGTCCTTGATGAAGCCGCCGGGGCTCATCAGGGCCAGGCCGTGCTGCCGGGCTTCTTCAGGACTGGCGCCGCCCTGGGTGGCAATGTTGGCCTTGACGCGCACGGCATCGGCAAACAGCGCTTCCAGGCTGAAGCCATAGTGCTTCATGACCATGAAGCCCATGAAGGACACGCCGAAGAGCAGCAGCACGGCCTTGATGATCTGCACCCAGGTGGTGGCCGTCATGCCGCCGAAGAGCACGTAGACCATCATCAGCACGCCGACGATGACGACGGCGACCCAGTAGTCGAGTCCGAAGAGCAGCTTGATGAGCTGGCCTGCACCGACCATCTGGGCGATGAGGTAGAAGGCAACGGTCACGAGCGTGCCGGCCGCGGCAAACATCCGGATGGGCTTCTGCTGGAAGCGGTAGCCGGCCACGTCGGCAAAGGTGAACTTGCCAAGGTTGCGCAGGCGTTCGGCCAGCAGGAAGGTGAGGATGGGCCAGCCGACCAGGAAGCCGAGCGCGTAGAGCAGGCCATCATATCCGCTGGCCATGACGGCTGCGGAGATGCCCAGGAAGGAGGCAGCAGACATGAAGTCGCCGGCGATGGCCAGGCCGTTCTGGAAGCCGGTGATGCCGCCACCGGCGGTGTAGAAGTCGGCGGCGGAGCGGGTGCGTCCGGCGGCCCACTTGGTGATCCAGAGCGTGGCGCCCACGAAGGCGGTGAACAGGATGATGGCCGTCCAGTTGGTGGCCTGGCGGGTGACTTCGCCGACATCGACGCCGGCGGCATGGGCAGGGGCGGCGCTCATCAGGCCGAAGGCGGCCAGGGCGACGCCGAAGGCAAGGGCTTGGCGGTTCATTGCGTGGTCTCCTTCAGGATTTCGCGGGTCATGGCGTCGTAGCGGCTGTTGGCGCGCTGGACGTAGAAGCCGGTGATCAGGACGGTGAAGACGATCACGCCCAGGGCAATGGGGATGCCGATGGTGGTGACGCCGTCAGCGCTGAGCGGCTTGGCCAGGAACTGGCGGTCGAAGGCAATCAGTCCGATGAAGCCGTAGAAGACGATCAGCATCAGGATGGTGAGTGTCCATCCGAGGCGGCTGCGTTCCGTCTTCAGGCGCGGGTACTGCGGGTGTTGCCGGATTCGTTCGACGATGGGATCGGCCATGGTTGTCTCCTTGTGGTTGCCCGGCCCTTGACTGCCGCCTTGGGGCGGTGGTCATGGGGCAAGGGCGCGGAAGGAGACTTTGCGGGGCCGACCGGCTTTCCGCAAGGTGGGAAAGTACCCATGGGGTTTGTACGGAATCCCGTGGGTTTCGGGGGAGAAGGGCCTCTGATGAAGGGGAGAGTGCCTTCGATGGAGAGCGCCCCGGGAGCCGGGTGCCTTCCTCGGCTCATGCTGTCCGCTTCGCTTCCAGA
>ERZ773038.1226-NODE-1226-length-14864-cov-8.015666_pt1 | contig 14864 bp, 14 predicted proteins | sample MGYA00511665_ERZ773038 | MGnify/ENA primary metagenome ERZ773038 (study PRJEB29015, sample SAMEA2737966) | human oral metagenome | biome: human oral; feature: human-associated habitat; material: dental | place: China | collected 2028 ... | reverse complement strand
ACCCCCGCCTTGGCAAGGCGGTGCTCTACCGCTGAGCTATTCCCGCATACAGAACTGATAATTAACATAACATAATTATCAATCTGTCGTCAAGAAGAATTTAAGTCTGTCTTGACTGCCTTATAATAATATCAATTTACCTATATAGTGTCAATGGTTTTATATGAATTTTATAATCTTAGCTGGTGTTCCTACAGCTACAGCGTTATCAGGTATATCTTTTGTCACCGTACTATTGGCACCTACTATAGAATTTTTACCAACAGTTACACCGGGTAATATAGTGACATTGGCCCCGAGCCAAGCATTTTCTTTAATATGAATAGGTTTTAATTCTAAGCCTCTTCGTTTATTAGGATCTATACTATGATTGACAGTTATTAATGTACACCTAGGTCCTATTAATACATAATCATCAATCTGAATGCCACCTAAATCGGTAAAAAATACATCTTTGTTAATAAAAACATGCTTCCCTACCACAGTATGTTTGCCGAAGTCCGTATGAAATGGAGTATGTACAAATACTGACGGATCAATGCTAGCATTCCATAACTTTGACAATTGCTCACGTATATTAGATTGCAATGGCAGTATTTGATTCAGCGAACTATTTTCTACCATAGCAGATTCTAATAGCTGGTGGATTCTTTCAAACAAATATGAGTTTTCTGGAATTGAAATAGACTTGTTTATTTTAAGTATTTCTAACCATGTAGAGGCATGCCCTAGGGCAGACTCTAGTTTTTCTTCATTAAATGTATTCATAATCATACCTTATTTTAATTAATTTACCTTATACATATAGTATAGCTTTACTTCCTAAGCATAACAATTTACTATAATATATATCCAGACATTAGTTATTCCTATGTCTGAACTTGAAAGTAATACATTGATTATATTTATCTTCGCCATTTATATATTTTTTAAATCATGAAGTGAGGTTCCATGGAATTACGTGTACTTGAATACTTTGTTGTAACGGCTACAGAAAAAACATGACTAAAGCGGCTCAACGTCTACACATTACGCAACCAACCCTCTCCATTCAATTACGAGAATTGGAGAATGAGGTTGATACTATACTATTTGAACGTACGAATCGTGGTATAGTGCTTACACAAGATGGAGAATACTTCTTTGATAAAGCAAAACAGATATTAACTTTAGTATCTAATACGGTATCAAATTTACAGACTACAGATGATATAACCGGCATATTAGCATTAGGTGGTGCAGAAACAATACAAAATCAATTCTTATTTGATATTGTTCACTCGATTCAAAAGGACCATCCACGCATCCAGTTATCTTACACGAGTGCTAATGCTGATCATACTATGCATAATCTTGATACAGGATTAATCGAATTTGCCGTCACTATGGGTAATGTTGATACCAGAAAATATAATACTATATCTTTACCCTATACAGATTACTGGGTACTGATTACAAGAAATGATTCTCCCCTTGCAAATCTTTCCTATATAACTAACACAGACTTGTATGAGGAACCATTAATTATATCAAGTCAAACAAATGCAGATTTATTTATCGCTTCATGGATTGGAAAACCATTGGAGGAAATACATATTGCAGGCTATTATAATCTCGTTTATAACGCATCTGTTATGGCAAAAGCAGGCATTGCCTCAGTACTTACTATAGAAGGACTCATTAATACAGAAGGAACAAATCTTGTTACTATTCCTTTATCACCAAAACTCGACATTGGCTGTCACCTATTATGGAAGAAGAATACCGCCCTTTCACCTATAGGGAAGCTATTCTTAACACAATTACAACAGCACATAGCACAATATACTGCTAATCGCTAATTAAATATTGGGCAGTACAACTTAGAAAACTCCCCTCTGTTGTTAGAACAAATACTAACAATAGAGGGGAGTTCTGCTTATAGTTATATTATTTATCTAAATTAGTGCGGAAGAAATCCGCCATTTTTTGAATAGGAATGAGATTTAAGTTGTCATATAAATCTACATGATTTGCCCCTGGAACAACTACTAACTCTTTATTAGGGCCTGCTTTTTTATATGCATTCTCGGAGAAGTAACGGGAATGCGCTTGGTCCCCAGTAACCATCAAAATAGGACGATTACCTAGTTCGTCTATATGTTCCATCAATTCAAAATTAAAGAAACCATATTTAGCTCGATTGTCCCACATTGTATTGGAGTTAATAGAACGTGGGTGATAAGCCCGATCACGATAATATTTATAGAACACTGTAGTTACAGGATCCGCATCTGCAGCTAATGTTTCCGGCAACACACGGGTCCCTTTATCTACATGACCTTGTGCATCCACCGGCATTTCATGTAAAGAGCGAATTTGTTTACCGCTATCAACACCTTCCCAACGTTCTTTCGCCATTTCCCGCTTAACTGCTTCGCGTTGTTCAAGCGTATAATAATCGCCATTATAATGATCACGGATACTTTCCGACATATCATACATAGCGGTTGTGGCAACGGCCTTGATACGCACATCATTGATAGCAGCCGTCACTGCCGGGCCTGATAACCCACAGATACCTAGTGCTCCGATACGGTCACGATTTACAGAATCGAGAGTTCCTACAAAATCAACAGCCGCACTAAAGTCCTCCGTATAGATTTCCGGAGATGCCATATCACGTACAGCACCGCCGCTTTCACCTGTAAAAGACGGATCGAATGCAACGGTTACAAATCCCTGTTTTGCCAATTCCTGTGCATGTAAACCGGAGGACTGTTCTTTAACCGCACCAAATGGTCCACTAATTACAATAGCATCATATTTTTTAGATGCATCAAAATCCTTTGGTAAATACATATGACCGGCCACTTCGATACCAAAACGATTTGGGAATCTCACATCGACAGCTTTAATATTCTTATCAACAGCGAATATACGTGTATCTTCCTTAATAGAATCACTGACCGTTGCATTTTGTAAATGAGCAGCTTCTTGTAGATTATTGATAGTTGTTGCTGCAAATGAATTTGTTATTCCCATAGAAAATCCCCCCAATGCTAAAGCAGATGTTAAAATTGCAATTTTAGTAAGTTTCTTCATATTTCCTCCATTAATAAGGCTTTAGACCTTACAAGTTTTTAATCACTAAATCTTGTGAACTTAGTATAACTTCAACTATCTAATATAACAATTTTATATACTTAATACCTAGGTATAATTTCTTTTAATATTAGATAAAATAAAAATACCAGAGAATCGTAATAATATTTACAATATCTCTGGTATTATTCATATGCCTATATGAAGGCTAATAATCTATCTATTCTTTATTCTTTTGTCGCCCTTTACCGGCGCCGTCTTCCGCGGCTTTTACATCGGCCTCGACGAATGTCTTCATGTCGTTCAGCATATGCATGGATGCGTTGATAATTGATAGTCCCATTGTTGAACCTAAAGCTTCATCTATCTGCAAATTATAGTATAAACACGGTTTTACCCCAAGGAATCGACATTGCTCCTTATGAATCGGTTCATCATAGGCGGCAGATGGGAATACATAATCCTTAACTAACGGATCAATGGTAACAGCAGCCAAAACAGCGGCACCGGTTACGGCATTATCAAATACGATGGCCATGTGATGGCTAGCAGCCCCCAAGATGAAGGCCGTTAAAAACGCAATATCTAAACCACCTGCTACATGAAGCAAGTTCAATACCGCATCACGGCGCTCGCTTTCACTCAAAGCGGACCAGTCATCTACAGCAATATTAAAACGATCCACAAAGGAATGAATATGAGCGGCTCGTTGCTCTACCGTAGGACCGCACTCTGTATGAACGAGAATATCATCATACGCACAACCCGTAATGGTGGCAGTCGTTACTAAAGCATCCAGAAACGCTCGTTCCCCTATATTACCGATAGCTACAACCTGTAATCCATCATCATGTAGTTTATCGGCATACGTAAATCCGAGCTCAATAGCGCGATCTAATTCCTCTCTCGAAATGACGGGTTCCACACCAAAGAAATGGGAACCCTTACGGACTACTTTTGTATCAATATGCTCCAGCCGGGATGTATCCTGCTCAAGTCCGACATTAACAACATGTACATCGGCATTCAGTTTAAATGCCGCCCCCTGTGTTGCCGTAGTTCCTTCATTAAAGCGTTTTATGGCAGCGTAGCTTTCACTACCATGCTGACTATTTTGAGGTCCGTCCACCAGATGATCGGCACCTACGACGAGGACACCATGGCGCAAATGATTCGGTTTCGGATTTCCAAGAATCCCTGCAAAACGCTCTGCTATAGTTTCTAGCATAGCAAGGCTATAGATAGGTTTTGTCAGATTATCAATACGTAAACGGCATGCCTCCATGGACGGTGCATGCAACGGTTCTATTGTGAAAGTTCTCATGCTCTACCTCCCGTAACAGCCGTATACATATGAACGGCAAGGTCCAGCATACCCATTTGAATAGAGCCGCCCGATGCCTCTCCGAGACATAGGCCCAAATCGACATATGCCGTAAGGCCTAAATTTTCCAAAGATGATTTAGCCGCTTTTTCAGCGGACAAATGAGATGCCATCACATAATCCATCGCATGAGGTGCCAAGTGCTTCGCCACCAATGCACAGGCGGATGTGTTAAACCCATCGATGATAACTAACCCATGATTTGCTGCGGCGCCTAAAATAACGCCCACGATGCAGGTAAACTCGAAGCCGCCTACAGATGATAAAATTCCGATAGCATCATCTTTCTGAATATCCTTATATTTTTCCAATACGTCATGAACAATGCGTTGCTTTAATTTAAGGCGCTCATCGGAAATATTCGTTCCTCGACCTGTCGCCTCTTCCGCTGTAAGTCCTGCAAACTTAGCCGTCATAAGTGCACTGGCCGTAGTATTTGATATGCCCATTTCACCAACGAGAAACACATTATAACCGTCTCTGATTTTTTCCTCCACGAGGCGGATCCCCGTTTCAATGCCTTCAATGGCTTGTTCACGTGTCATGGCCGACTCTTTCACAAAGTTCTTCGTCCCCATACCGAGCTTATGGCTGCGAAGCCCCGGCACCCAACTCATATCCGCATCAATCCCCATGTCGATAACTTCCATTTGAGCACCGCAGTAATTCGCCAGGGAATTAGCCCCCGCCCCTTTAGGAATCAGGTAATTTTGCGTCATGCCGACGGTGGTTTTCTTTGGATATGCGCTGACACCCATGTCGGCCACGCCATGATCCGCCGAAGCGATAATCATGCACGGCTTCGGCACCGTAACGGAATCTTGATTCGTGGCGGCCCCATACTGAGCCACTATATCCACCAGTCGACCGTATTGTTCGACCGGCGATGCCGCATTCCATCGATTTATAATATGTTGTTCAATCTCTGCGTTGCGTTTCTTAATCGCACTGCAGGTTTCTTGTAACAAACCCATATAATCTCCCTTATCAGATTCTAATCTATCCGTCCTGAAATCAGCTGTTTCTCCTCTTAGCTGTCTTTGATTTGACCCGTCAGATACGGCAGGGTATTTCGTATATCCCGACTGCGCTCCAGATAGGATTCCAGTGCCGCCCCGTCGTCATCTTGTGAAAGTATCTCCTTTACCCGAAGAATTTCTCTTTCCATCTTCTCCAAACCTTCAAGCACATTATGACGATTACCGTAAATGATTTCCCTCCACATGGACGGCAATCCGCCGGCTACGCGGGTGCAATCTCGAAATCCTCCTGCGGATAATTTCATACGCAGTTCCCCCAGCTCATCACCGCCGGAAACCTGTGTCAGCATGGCCGCCATTAAATGAGGCATATGACTGACCATGGCCAAATACGCATCATGTGCGTAAATATCGACAAACTCGATGCGGGAACCTAATGCGCGGCCCATGTCCGCCAGCTCCTGAGCTACAGCTTCACTATATACGTCGGAAGCCTTATCCTCTAATACGATCCATCCCATACCTTTGAACAGATTTTTATGAGATACTTCATAGCCGCCCTTTTCGGACCCCGCCATGGGATGAGCGGATACGAAAAAGGTTCCCTTCGGAATCGATTCATATACGGCACGTACAAAATTCTCTTTTGCACTGGATACATCCGTCACGACCTGACCCGGCTTAAAAAGATGCGCCACCTCCTTGAACAGGCGTGCATTCGTATCAGGAGGCAAGGAAAATACGACCATATCCGACGCTTCAATAAGGGGTTCCACCTCTGTCCACGCGAATTTTACGACACCATCCTGCAAGGCCGCATCACAAACCTCCTGACGGCGGGCATACCCCACCACCTCATAATCCGTATATGCTTTCAAAGCCTTCGCCAACGAACCGCCTAACAGGCCCAGTCCGATGATACCAACAGTCTTGCTCATATAAACCTACTTTCACAACCATCTAGCAGTCTACACTCTCCAATGCAATGCTACATATGATTTATCAATAATAAAGAAATCGAAGGGAAACCGCACTACAACATCAAGTTTCAATAAGACGTCTGTTTTTCCATTTACCGCTGTACCAACGATATACAAATAACAATCCTCGCAAGATTTCATCAATCGCCATAGCAACCCATATGCCTACAAGCCCCCAGCCCCAATAAATACCGAACAGATATGACAATGGTACTGCGCACAGCCACATACCGAAGATACCGACCAGCATCGGCGTCCGAATATCACCTGCCGCCTGTAAACAGCCAACCATAACGATATTTACGGCGCGACCTAGTTCAAGAAAAATCTCCACGAACAATACTTTATGTGCCAGCTCTAAAATCTCCGGATCGGAAGTAAATACGGATAACACAATATCGCTGGTCACATAAAAAAATGTGGCAAGCCCTACGTTAATAACAATAGCTAAATACATAGAATGCCACACGCGATTCGTTACTTCGTCCTGCCGTTTAGCCCCCATGAGAAAGCCAACGATAACTTGTGATGCATTAGCGAGGGCTATGGTATATACATAGCAGAGCATGGCAATAACTGATACATACACCTTCGTGTTAATTACAGCTAATCCCAAAATATTGACCATCTTCATAATCGTCGTCTGAGACAATTGATAGCTCAATGTTTCACCACCTGACGGCACACTGATGTGCAACAACGACTTAATCGTATGCCACGGAAAAGGCTTTAAAAATCTGAAACTAATCTCCAAGGTTAATAAGCGTTTAAATATATATCCAATAATAACAAGTCCTACCACCTTAGATAACCACGTGGAAATCGACACACCTAAAACACCCAGACTCGGTATCGAGCCGTGTCCGAAAATTAGTACATAGTTCGTCATAATATGGATAATATTCATAACAAGCGCTACATACATGGTGATACGCGTCAATGAATGACCTCTAAATACAGCAACTAATGCATAATACATAGCCTGTATCGGCAACCCCGCCGCAACAATAGTCGTATACAGCGATGTATCACTCATCGTTTCCTGCGGAATACCGAGCCACGTAAAAATCCACTCATGACAAGTTATAAAGAATATCGCTGCTATAGAGGAGAACAAAAAATTCATTACCAAACTGACGGTACAAACCTCTGATAGCTTCGACTGATTCCTTGCCCCTAAATACTGGGCAATCATTATCGTTGTCGCCGTGCTCATAACGATGATGAGCATAATAAAAATATTTAAAATCTGATTTGCATTAGCTACCGCTGCCACCGCTTCTGGTGAATAGTGACTCATCATGAGTTGGTCGATATTACCTACAAGCATTTGCAAAAACACTTCAATAAAAATCGGCCAGCTCAAAGTCCAAATAGATAAGCTAATCCCCTTTTCGTATGCTTTCATAAAACCTTCTGCCAAAAATTTCATACAATGATTTTATTATATCATGTTCTCCGCCCCTATGTGACAAAACAAAACGTGCCATCCGCAGATGACACGTTTCATCATTCATATATACGCCGCATCCTTAACAGGACGGCTATATTGTGAAAGTATTATTTAAATTGATTGCAAAGGCTGTCAAATAGAGCTTGATCAGGTTTTACAACATCCTCTGTCAATGGATGAGGATGAGGACCGCCATTAGCGTCAGCCATTGCTTTTTCAAAGGATGGTCGGCTATTATCCCGGTAGAGTAAGCCCGTTACCAAGCCTTGTGTTTCGCTCAATACCTTGAACGCCGCTGCGCGATCTGTCGAATCATACCCTTCAGGCAATGCAGTCAAGTGTTCCTTAAACCAATCATAACTGTTGTGTTTATTATAAGTAACACAAGGACTGAATACATTGATGAAGGAGAAACCTTCATGGTCCATCGCCTGTTGAATAAGATCAACTAGTTCCGCACGGTTAATCATATAGCCTTGAGCCACAAATGTAGCACCGGCGGCAATCGCCGTTTCACATACGGATAACGGCGTTTCAAAGGCACCGCGAGGCGTCGTTTTTGTAACGAAGCCGATATCGGAACGAGGGGATGCCTGGCCTTTAGTCAAACCGTATACATGATTATCCATTACGATGTATGTCATGTTTACATTGCGTTTGAACGCATGAATCGTATGACCCATGCCGATAGCAAATGCATCGCCGTCACCGGAACATGCGATAACTTCCAAGTCCTGGTTAGCAAGCTTTACGCCTTGCGCATAAGGAAGTGCGCGACCATGAGTTGTATGAGCGCCATATGCGTAGAAATAACCACCGATACGACTGGAACAACCGATACCGGAAATTACGGCCAGTTTTTCCGGTGGAATATTTTTAGCTACTACGGCATCGGTAATCGCAGCTTGTACCCCATAATGGCCACAGCCCGGACACCAGTTAGGACGAATATCGTTTCTGTAATCTTTAGCTGTTGCCATATTATAGGACCTCCTTAATCGCATTTTTCACATAACTTTTTGTGAATGGATTACCATCGTATTTCAAGCAGCTAGAAATCTTATGTTTCTTATGCATGTTGATTTTAAATAAGTTAGCCAATTGACCAGTTTTATTGTGTTCTACAATAACTACTTTTTTCGCCGCATCAAAGAACGGTTGTAATTGCTTTGCTGGGAATGGTTTAATTAAGCGCAATTGCAAGTGATTAACCTTAACGCCTTCCTGATCGAATTCCGCTACCGCCTCTTCAATAGCGCCACGACTGGAAGCAATACCTACAACGAGTACATCTGCTTCATCATATTTTGCATTATTCAAGAACGGTTCATAGTTATCCGCTACAGTTTCCAATTTACGGAAACGTTTATCCGTTTGCGATACGTGCATCGTAGGGGCTTCCGCCGGTTTACCTTCTTCATTATGTTCGAGACCTGTAGAAAGGAACAGACCGTTTTTCATACCCGGAATTGTACGAGGGGAAATACCGTCCTCAGTCAATTCAAAGCGTTTGAAATAATGAGGTTGTTCCAATGCGGGAAGATCGGATTCCTTCATCATCTTACCACGATTGATAGGCACGCGGTTCAAGTCAAAGGACGGAACGGACTGTTTATTCAAGCCTTGTTGTAAATCCGGCATAAAGATAACCGGACATTGATACATTTCAGCCAAGTTGAAAGCCTTCTGGATTTCATAGAAGCATTCTTCGATGGATGTAGGCGAAATTACGATGCCCGAATAATCACCGTGTGCATTATAGCAAGCCGCATCGATATCGGACTGTTCCACCTTGGTAGCCATCCCCGTGGATGGGCCTGAACGCTGTACATCGATAACGACCATTGGAAGTTCAGCCATGGATGCCATGGATAAGGATTCCGCCATGAGACTTAAGCCCGGACCGGATGTGCATGTAAAGCCGCGAACACCTGCATATACACCGCCCATGGCAGTCATGCAGGCCGCGATTTCGTCCTCTGTCTGAACGATGGTGGCGCCCAATTTATCCATATTCTTAATCATGTATTCCATAACTTCGGATGCCGGTGTAATCGGATAGGATGCCATGAAGCGAGAGCCCGCAGCAATCGCACCGAGTGCACAGGCTTCATTACCGAGCAGGAACATCTGATCCTTTTTACCCGGAGCCGGCAATGTGTCGATATCCACATCGCCCAACTGTTCCATAACCAGGCCGTGACCGTCATCAAAGGCCTGTAAATTCTTATCTACGATTTCCTGAGATTTTTTTGCAAATTTAGCAGTAATAGCGTCCTTGAACATCTTCGTATCAAATCCGAGAAGTGCTACGGACATACCGAGGGCAACGATATTACGCATCAACAAGGAGCCTTGTTTCATCGCTGTTTCGGAAATAGGCAGGGACAAACAATGAACCTTGGAACCTTCAAATCTGGAAAAATCCGGATTCACCTTGCTGTCACAGATGATATAACCGCCATCACGAACTTCACCGCCATGCATGTCCACGGTTTCCTGATCCAAAGCAAGCAGAAAGTCGACACCTTCACCGATGGACATAATTTGTTCCAATGCTACACGCAATGCAAATGTAGTATGTCCCCCCTTAATGCGGGATGCGAATAAACGTTGACTATATAAAGAGTACCCTTCTTTAGCGAGGATTGTGGCCATGATTTCGCCACAGCTCTCGATACCTTCACCTTGTTGGCCGCCCATTTTCCAGATAAAATCTTTACGCTTTTGCAAGAGATTCACCCTCCTTAGGATAAAATTATACTGCTGACAAGAGTCTATCGTACTTATTTAACCGATATACACGTAACAAACCTGTCTTACAAGGTCATTGTATCATGTCTAAAATCGCTTTACAATGTATCATTTCACATAATAATAGGTATAAATCACCGTATTATAACTAAAAGCTATAAATAAAAAGAGATACTGTAATCATGCAGTACCTCTTTTGCCGGTTAGATTTATTGATTAAATTTATTACTCAATCCATTTATCGCTATATCGGATTATATAGAATATTTATTCTCAAGCACCTCTTGCAAGCGCGCTTCGGTAAAGAAAATCTCCTCCAGGCACAAGCCTTGAGGTGGTGCTGTTTTACCGATAACACGGCGGTCTCTGACCTCTAAATACCCTCTGATATCCGCCACCTTGCGCCGCCCCTGTCCTATATCGACAAGAAGCCCCGCAATATTGCGCACCATATGATACAGGAAGCCATCCCCTACAACGGATATGGTCACATTCGGGCCATCCGCTTCAACGGCAATCCCTAGAATCGTTTTCACCGGATTAGCCGGCGTCGAATTCGTCCCTTGCAGAGTCGTAAAGTCATGCGTGCCGACAAGTTCAGCGCCGGCTTGACGCATCAGTTCAATATCAAGAGGCTTCTTCACATGCCAATGGAAACGTTTTGTTAGCGGATTTCCTATTTCCCGATTATAAATGGTGTATGCGTATTCCTTGCCGTATATGTTCCACCGAGGCTTCCAGTCAAGGGGGATTTCCTCCGCCGCAGTGACAACGATGTCCTCAGGAATATGCGCAATCATGGCTCGCGGAATATTCTCCACCGGAATTGAGCCGGACGTCTGGAACGTACATACCTGAAACTTTGCATGCACCCCCGCATCAGTGCGGGACGCCCCGTAAATCTGAATCGGTTCATTGCAGATACGCGACAAACCGTATTCCAGACAGCCCTGCACGGTCAGCCCCTTGTCATCAGGCTGCTTTTGATAGCCCGCCAGATCCGTCCCGTCATAAGCTACAATCAGTCGTATATTTCTCATAACCTGAACCACCACAATATAAGAAGGATAATCGTAACGATGATAACAGCGCCGACGCCGATATAATCGACATAGGTCACCTTGAGGGCCTTCATACGCGTCCGATTCACACCGCCCCGATAACAGCGCGCCTCCATGGCTGTAGCCAGTTCATCGGCCCTTCTGAAAGCGCTGATAAACAAAGGCACTAAAAGAGGTACCATATTCTTTGCCCGTTGAATGATGGAACCCGTCACAAAGTCCGCACCACGTGCTGATTGAGCTTTCATAATACGATCCGTTTCGTCCAGCAAGGTCGGAATAAACCGCAGCGCAATCGTCATCATCATCGCCAGTTCATGAGCCGGCACACCGATACAACGGAACGGATTCAATAAGTGTTCAATGCCGTCCGTCAAGCGTATCGGTGACGTCGTATACGTCAACAGCGATGAAAACAGAATCAGGAATATGAGGCGCGCCGCCATCTGCAAGCCCATCGCCACACCTTGATCACTGATATTGATAAAGCCCCACGAAAAAATCGTGTTGCCCGGTGTCGTAAATATATGAATACCCATGGTAAATACGATGATAATCCACAGCGGTTTAATGGCCGTCCACATCAAACGGAGCGGCAAGCGCGATAAGAGCATCGCAAAAATCGTAAAGCCTCCCACAATACCGTATGCTAATGTCGAATTAGCCAGGAAAATCGCTACCACGAAAATCGTAGTGGCAATGATTTTCGCACGCGGATCCATGCGGTGCAAGAAGGAATTGCCCGGAAAGTATTGTCCGATCGTTATATTATTTAACATGACTGCCTCCTTCCATGATAGCAGCAACTGCATCATCTACGGAGAGTACACGGTTTGATACATCGAGGCCGCGAGAGCGCAGATATTCCATCGTTACCGATACCGGCGGTACGTCAACCCCGATAGCCTGCAATTCATCGCGATGATCGTTAAAAATATCCATGGGAGCCCCATCGAGAATGATACGTCCCTTATCGAGAACTACAAGGCGCGAAGCCATGCGGGAGATATCCTCCATATTATGAGATACAAGAATAACCGTAATTCCTTTTTCCTTATGAAGTCGGATAATCTCTTCAAATATTTCCTCACGACCGAACGGATCAAGTCCGGCGGACGGTTCATCCAGAACGAGAAAATCCGGATCCATAGCCACCACGCCGGCAATGGCGACGCGGCGCATTTGACCGCCGGAAAGATGAAACGGAGACCGTTCCGCATACGTATCATAGTCAAGGCCTACAAACTTCATGGCATCGCGCACGCGCTCATCCACTTCCTGTTCCGAGAGGCCTAAATTTTTCGGACCGAAGGCGATATCCTGAGCAATCGTCTCCTCAAACAGCTGATGCTCCGGATATTGGAATACCATACCCACCTTATGGCGCATCCGTTTCGCTTCCTCCGTAGAAGCACTGATATCCACGCCGTTCACCGTAACGGTTCCCGTAGTAGGATGTAATAAGCCGTTCAAATGTTGAACGAATGTAGATTTCCCGGATCCGGTATGACCGATAATCCCTAAGAACTCACCATTATTAATAGTAAGGGAAACGCCGTGAAGGGCCGTCTTTTCAAAAGGTGTCCCCATACCGTATGTATAGGTGATATTATCTAATACAATCGCCATTACCGGACACCCTCCCCTCTTACCATGTTAACAGTGCTATTCGCTTCAAAATGATTTACCGCCGTAGTAGCCGTAGTTGCGGCAACAGCTGTAGCAGCACTATCTGCCGTAATATTCTCAGCCGCAGCTATACCGTCACATATCAGACGCGAACCTTTATCCGATTTGATAAGTGCATCCGCCAATTCTTCATTGTTGATGATACTGTCCCCTAATGCATAGCTATGCTGATTTAATTTGAAAGCAATTTCCGATGCTACCGGCACATCGAGGCCGATGGATTTCAATTCATCCACATGACTGAAGATTTCGCGCGGCGTACCGTCATGTAACTTTTTGCCGTTCTTCATGACGATTACGCGATCAGCCGTTACGGCTTCCTCCATGAAATGAGTGATAAGTACAATCGTAATGCCTTCTTCTTTATTGAGCTTATGTACAGTTTCAAGGACCTCACGCCGCCCCTTAGGGTCCAACATGGCCGTAGGTTCGTCGAGAACGATACAGTCCGGTTTCATCGCCAATACGCCGGCAATGGCGATGCGTTGCTTCTGCCCTCCAGACAATAAATGAGGCCCATGTTCTCTGTATTCCGTCATGTTCACCGCTTCGAGAGCCGCGTCGACACGAGCGACGATCTCTTCGCTGGGAACGCCTAAATTTTCCGGACCGAAAGCGACATCCTCCTCTACGACGGCCGCCACAATCTGATTATCCGGATTTTGGAATACCATGCCCACATGTTGTCGAATATCCCATATGTGATTTTCATCGCTCGTATCATATCCGCACACGCGAATTTTACCGATACTGGGCTGTAATAATACGTTAAAATGCTTGGCCAGCGTGCTCTTACCGCTACCGTTAGTACCGATAATGCAGACAAATTCGCCACGCTTGATCGACAAGCTCACATCATCCAATGCGCGTACATCATTGCCGTTTTCATCTGTGTAAATATGACTGATATGATCCACATCGATCATAATGTCCTGTTCGTTCATGAATAGCCTCATATCTTTCTAGTCAATTTTGCCGCTTTGTGAAAGGTTGACAATTTACTTTCATCATTTACGATAACTGCTAATATATTATGACATTTATACTCATCGATTGTACCACAAAATTGACAATAAAAAAACGGTGTCGCAACCGAAGTTACAACACCGTATGAGTTTGATTAAACCAACTCGATAATAGCCAAAGGTGCAGAATCACCTTTACGAATACCAGTTTTGATTACACGAGTGTAACCGCCTTGGCGTTCAGCATATTTTGGAGCAATAGTATCAAACAATTTTTTTACTACATCTTCATCCATAAGGTATGAAAGAACTTGGCGACGTGCATGAAGATCACCACGTTTAGCCAATGTAACCATCTGATCTGCTAAAGAACGAAGTTCTTTCGCTTTAGCTTCAGTCGTTTCAATACGCTCATGTTGGAAGAAAGATGTTAACATTCCACGGAACAACGCTTTACGCGCGGAGCTGTCGCGGCCTAATTTTCTGTACATTCGTCTTCCTCCTTATTCGCCTT
>ERZ773038.1215-NODE-1215-length-14957-cov-7.478862_pt1 | contig 14957 bp, 10 predicted proteins | sample MGYA00511665_ERZ773038 | MGnify/ENA primary metagenome ERZ773038 (study PRJEB29015, sample SAMEA2737966) | human oral metagenome | biome: human oral; feature: human-associated habitat; material: dental | place: China | collected 2028 ... | reverse complement strand
GCCGTGCAGCCGTGCAGCCGTGCAGCCGTGCAGCCGTGCAGCCGTGCAGCCGTGCAGCCGTAGCTGAGCTTTTTTGAATCCACGCCCTGCCGGATCGGGCATCTTTCATTCATCAAGGGAGACATCAACCATGAAAACCAAACCCACCCTCGAACTGCGCGACGTGGAGAACGGCCTGAAGGCTGGCCTGGCCAAGGCCGCCGAGAAAGGCTGGGCCGTGACCGTGTCCGTGGTCGACGATGGCGGCCATCTGCTGGGTCTGAAGCGCATGGATGGCTGCGCGGCCGTGGCAGCCTACATCTCGCCCGAGAAGGCGCGCACCGCTGCGCTGGGCCAGCGGGGCAGCGGCGGCTATGAAAAGATGATCAACGACGGCCGTACCGCCTTCCTGTGCGTGGACGTGCTGAAGGGCACCCTGGAAGGGGGGCTGCCCATCGTCATCGATGGTCAGGTGGCTGGCGCTGTGGGCGTCTCGGGCGTGAAGCCCAATGAGGACCTGGAAGTGGCGCAGGCTGCCGTCGACGCGATCGTCGCCGGGGCCTGATGGCAAGGGGAGCCTGGGGCCGGCCCTCCCGCTCCTGGCTGCCGGGCTGCCACGCTGCTTTTGGCAGTTTTTCCGCTTCGCTGCGTCCCGGCGGCGGGGCGCGGCTTCACCCAACGAGGCGTGGCCTTGTTGTTTAACCGAAACGCCGTGACACGCGTCTCAGCCTTTGTTATAATGCCCAATTCCGGAGAGATGGATGAGTGGTTTAAGTCGCACGCCTGGAAAGCGTGTAAGGGTTAATAGCCCTTCGGGGGTTCGAATCCCCCTCTCTCCGCCACACATTCCGCGCTGAGATCCAGCCACTTCCTGTCAGTTTCCTTCGTTCAGAAGGGCGGGCAGCTCAGATGGCCTTCTTCGGTGCCTTGAAACCCGGCTTGTCGTCATGACAGCCGGGTTTTTTCTTGTGCGCGCATGGCGTACCGGGCCTGGCTATTTGCGCCGGGCTTGGCAAGTTGTGACGTGCCCGCCAAGCGAGAACGCGCCCGGGTGGGCGCGTTCTGGTCATGCTCTGGGGTTTGGGTCGATCAGCGGCTGGCCCAGTTACGTTCCTCGCCGGCCTTCACGTCCTTGATGGTGTAGCCCAGGTGCACCAGCGGCTGGCCTTTCTTCCAGCCGGCGGGCACTTGCCACCGGTTGCAGTAGAGGCGCTGGGTCTTCGGCAGCTTGTAGTTCCAGCAGAGATCGGCGATGTCCGTACCATTGACCAACACCATCAGCTGTACCGAGTTTCCGCCGTTCTTCCACTCGAAGATGTGCTTGCTTGCAGCCACCTGCTCCTCGTAGCCAATGGTCTCGGCATTGGTGGTGTAGCTCACGCCCTTGTCGTAGCTGAAGGTTGGTTCGTCGGTGGCCTTCAGCGTACCCCCCAGGGTGACGCCATTTGCGCCGTTGGTGACGGGCAGGGACATGGTGACCTGGTCCACGTCATAGTTCGCATCACCGCCTCCGTCGGTATCCTTGCCGCCGTTGAAGGTGAAGTAGGTATAGCTGCCTTCAGCCGGCGTGTAGCCGCCCGGGGTACCGTTGCGTTCGCCGGCATAGCCCTTGTCTCGGCTTTGGGTAGCACTGATTCGCGGGGCATTGGCCATGCCTTGCGGGTAGCCGATGGCTTTGGGGTCATTCGACTGCCCATCGCTGTGCTGGTCCAGCATGGTGGCCAGCACGGCACCGTTGACGCCACCACTGCCAATCGGCTCGGTGGGGTGCCGCAGCGGCTTGCGGTTGATGGCCTCGGCCTCACCGTTTGCGGTCTTGCCGGCATCGGTGGCTGCATTGTCGGCCGTCTGGCCATTGGCGGCCGGTTTCTCGTTGGCAGTGGGCTTGTTGTTTGCGGCCGGTTTTTCTGCGGCAGCAGGCTTTTCCTCAGCAGCCGGTTTGTCGTTGGCCGCGGGCTTGTCGTTGGTGGTCGGCTTCTCGTCGGAAGCGGGTTTGTCGGTGACGGCCGGCTTTTCCTCGGTCGAGGGCTTGTCGGTGGCAGCCGGCTTTTCATCGGCAGCGGGCTTGCCGTTCGAAGCGGGCTTGTCGCCGGCGCCCTGGGCGGCCGCGGCGTCTGCCTGCGGGTTGGGCGGTTGCTGAGTGCTGGCTTGTGCCTGTTGTGCAGCTTGCTGCTGTTGCTGGGCTTGCTGGACCTGGCGTTTCTGCTCTTCGGCCTTGCGGGCCTCTTCGGCTTTACGTGCTGCTTCCTGAGCCTTGGCCGACTCTTCTGCCTTGCGTGCCTCTTCACGCTTGGCCTGCTCGGCTTCAGCATTGGCTGCGGCGGCACGCTCCTGGGCGGCCTTGGCAGCCGCGTCCTGATCGGCCTTGGCCTTGGCGGCGGCCTCGGCTTCAGCCTGTTTGCGTGCTTCTTCGGCCTTGGCGGCTTCGGCCCGGGCGGCCGCTGCATCCGCTTCGGCCTTCTGGCGTGCGGCAGCCAGACGGGCTTCCTCGGCCTTGCGCGTCTCTTCCGCACGCTTCTGGGCATCGGCGCGCTCGGCGGCCTTGCGGGCCTCCTCCGCCTGGCGGGCAGCCTCGGCGGCGGCGGCACGTTGACGGGCAGCTTCCTGGGCAGCCTGTTCGCGGGTCAGAGCCTCGCGGGCGGCCGCTTCGCGGGCCTGGGCTTCCCGAGCGGCTGCAGCCTGGGCGGCAGCGGTTTGCTCGGCAGCGACGCGGTTGGCTTCAGCCTGGGTGGCTGCCGCCTGGGCCGAGGCTGCCTGTGCGGCGGCCGCCTGGGAAGCAGCCCGGGCAGCCGCGGTCTGTGCGGCGCTCGGAGTCGTAGTCGGGGTCGCTGCGTTGCCGGTCAGCGAGCTGCCGTTTGCGGACGTACTGTTCGTGATGACGTTATTCGAGGCGGTACTTGCCGGACTGCTGGCAGGCGCCAACGGGCTGGACGAGACGGCAGTCGGTGCATCGCTGCCATCACCGCCACCGCCACATCCCGCCAGCAGGAGCAGGACGGCGGCACTGATCTGGATTCTGTGGTTCGTAGTCGACATATTTAACCCGGTCTGTCCGTCCTGTGGACGGCAAATACTGATAAATGGTCCGTTTTCGGTGAAGCAGGAGGCGAGTCTAGCGGTAAACCCCCACCATTCATCCGGGCTTTGCCGGGAAGAAACATTCATTAATGTTCGCTTCCTTAGAGTGTTGCTTGGCCGAAACTGGCTTGTGTCATGGGGGCCGACGGCAGTGGGCAAGGTGTCGTCAATTAGCCCGTGAACAGCCAGGGTACGGCACTTGGGCAGGCAGTAGGCGCACTGTCGGTAGATGTGACGATGGGCCTGAGTGACAACGTCGTCATGCCGTTGGACATCCGGTGTTCGGGACGACGATGATTGGAAAAGCCGTCCCGCGAATGGAAAGCAATCGGAAGGACGGCCAACGGAAGGAAGAGCAGCGAACAGGCAGCTATCGGGAAGAGGGCGTTCGGGAAGATAGCCTTCGGGAAGATAGCCTTCGGGAAGAGAGGGCGGTTAGAGGGGTTGGGAAGAGTACTCGGGAAAAATGAGGCTGAGAATGGGGCCTTGGAAAGAAAAAAGGCGCTCCGAAGAGCGCCTTTTCTTGCCTGAGACGGCGCGCAGATCTGACCGCGCGCCGTGGGACTGAGGTCTTAGCGGGTGTGCCAGTAGTAGTTCTTGTTGGCACCGTCCACGGTACGGGTCTCGTGGATGTAGTAGCCTTGGAAGGAGAGCGGCTGACCTGCTTCCCAACCAGCCGGAATCTGCCAGATGTTGCAGTACAGACGGTTGGTGTTGGTCAGGGTGTAGTTCCAGCACAGGGTGGCACCGCTTGCGCTGCTTTCGCGCAGGATCAGCTGAACGCTCTGTCCGTTGCTCCCAAACCAAGTGGCGATCACACCGCCTTGTTCGATGCGGGAAACCAGCCCGTTTTTCTGCACGCTGAGTTCACCGCCCGAGAAGGTGGGCGCGGTTTCGATGCTGGTTGCACCGATGGTGTCGCTGACCTTCAGCTCATTATCCAGTTCCACCTTGTCAGCAGAAGCTTCGACTTTCAGCTTGATGCCCACGGTCGCCATCGGGAAGGCGGCATCCTTGCCGGCCTTGACCACGCCGCCATTGAACAGGTGATAGTAGTACTCGCCGTTGGCCGGCTGATAGTTGCCCAGCAGCCGCTGGCCGCCAGCTACGTAGTTGCTCGGATCGGTGTACTGCGCCGCATTGACGGTCGGTGCGTCGGCGTCCTCCAGCAAATTGCCGTGGGTGCCTTCGGCCGGCAGGGCTTCAAGATTGGCCTGCTGGGTGCGGTTGGTGGTCATGGCCTGGTCCAGCATGGTGGCCAGCAGCAGGCCACTCACGCCGTCGCTGGAGCTGGCGGGCACGGCATTCTGTGCGGCTGCCTGACGGGCCTCTTCTTCTGCTTTGGCTTTGGCTTCTTCCTCTGCCTTGGCTTTGGCCTCGGCTTCTTCCTTGGCTTTGGCGGCAGCCGCGGCCTCTTCCTGAGCCCTGGCAGCAGCTTCGGCCTCTTCCTTGGCTTTGGCTTCAGCTTGTGCAGCCTTTTCTGCGTCTGCCTTGGCTTTGGCGTCGGCTTCTTCCTTGGCCTTGGCAGCAGCTGCGGCTTCTGCCTGTTTGCGAGCGGCTTCTTCACGAGCAGCCTTGGCCTGGGCCTCTTCCGCAGCCCTGCGCTCGGCAGTGGCCTTCTGGAGTGCGGCCTCTGCCTCTGCTGCACGCTTGTTGGCGGCCTCAGCTTCGGTACGCTTGGCATTGGCTTCCTGAGCCGCAGCTTGGGCTGCCTGCAGCGCTGCGGTGGCCTGGGCGGCTGCGTTGCGGGCTACGTTGGCCTGAACGGTGGCTTGGTTGGCAGCCTGTTCGGCTGTCCGCTGGGCGGCAGCGTTGGCTGATGCGGTTGCAGCGGCGTTGGACGCGGCTGCGGCTGCGGAGCTCGCAGCGGCGGCAGCGGCGGCATTCGCAGCAGCGAGATTGGCTGCACCGTTGCTGTTGGACCTGGAGGTCGACGGCGGAGTGGTCGGGGTCCGGCCCGTGGTGTTGGTCGTCGTACCCGTGGTGCCGGTAGTACGGCTTGTCCCTGTGGCAGCCGTGCCGGTAGTGGCAGCGTTGTTCGTTGCAGCCGTCGTCGCCGACGGGCTGGCCGAGACGGCCTTGGGTGCTTCGCTGCCGCCGCCTCCACCGCCGCAACCTGCCAGGAGAAGCAGCACGGCTGCACTGATCTGAAGTCTGTTGTTTGTCGTCGACATGATCTACCTCGATGGGCTGCCCTGCGGTCTACAGGAGGCGACCAAGGGCTGTTCATAATGCGAAAGCGGCGAGTTTAATAGCCGAATTCACACTTTGATTCACTCATGTCGATGTGCAACATAATTTGATGTTCTTGTGTTGCACGGCAGATACAAAAAGAAAACCGCCAGCGCGGGCTGGCGGTTTCGGCATCGGTCGCTTCGCTGTTCAGGGAACGGTCGGTGTGGGTTGTAGCCGACCGTTCTGCTGGCCCGTCAGCGTTGCTGCAAGGTCTTACTGGCCCTGCTTCCGGGTGTGCCAGTAGGTCGTGTTGCCGTCGCGCACTTCCACCAGGTAGTGGCCGGCCTTGACCAGGGGCTGACCTTCCTTCCAGCCGTGGGGCACGGTCCACTTGTTGCAGTACAGGCGGTTGGTGTCGGGCAGGTGGTAGTTCCAGCACAGGGCAGCCTGGTCATCGGCCACGCGGTTCACCAGCAGCTGCACATTGTGGGCGCCGTTCTTCCATTCGGCCACGACGCTGCCGAAGTGGATCGCGTCCGATTTGCCGATGCTGGCACCTGCGCCGGTGTAGGTCGGGCCTTCCAGGTAGTTGCCACCGTTTTCGTCCAGCGCCACCAGATGGGTGGCCAGCGTGACGGCGTGCTCGGTGTTGGTCACTTCCAGGTCCATGCCGATCGAGTTGACCTCGAAATGCGGGTTGGTGCCGTCGCTGACCTTGGTGCCGTTGAAGGTGGTGTAGGTGTAGCTGCCCGTGGCCGGGGTGTAGCTGCCGCCGGCGCCCGGACGCTGGCCTTCACCGGCGTAGGGGGTGCTGCGGATCTGGACCGACTGCACGACCGGGGCGGCAGCGCCGTCCAGGATCCGGCCTTCCAGCGTGGCCGGGTAGGCGTGGGCGGCGTGTTCGTCATCACCCACGTCGATGCTGCGCTGGTCCAGCATGGTGGCCAGCACGGCGCCGGTGATGCCGGTGGCCGAGATGGCGGAGGCCGGGTGCTGGGCAGCCGGCTGGGTCGGCGTGACCTGGGCGCTGTTGTGGGACGCATCCGTGCGGGGAGCCGTCGGGGCGGCCGGTTGCGCGACGGGTTGCGTGCTCGGCTGCGAGACGGTGGTAGCCGGCTGCGAGGGCGCGGGCTGGGCAGCAGCGGTGCTGTTCACCGTGGTCGTGGTGTTTGCAGCAGCAGGCGTGTTGGTGGCCAGGGGCTCGGAGCTGCCGTTGCTGCCGCCACCGCAGCCGGCCAGAAGCAGCATGACGGCAGCGCTGAGTTGCAGTTTGCGGGTGTTGATCGACATGGTGTGCACCTGTGTTCCGAAGGGCCGGTGCCAGCAGCAACCGGCGTGAGGGGAAGGGGGAGGCAGTGATCGGGAGCTTCTGGATCGGGACAGCGCTGGAAGGTCGAGTCGGCGACCTTTCGTCGGGCTGTCAGTGCCGTGCATCGTAGGGGCTGATCCCGAAGAGGGCGCGGCAATTGGTCACATCCGGATGAAGACGAGTGGCCGATGAGGGCGAATGAATGGCCGGGGTGTGACTTATTTGGCACTTCGGGGAACCGCTTGTCGGGAAAAGGCGGACGCGGGGCCGCCGCGGTGCATGAAGGCGAAGGAAGGTGCAGCCGGGCGCAAGCCGGGGTGTTGCTTTACGACACGGTTGTGGCGGCGGCTTCGGCATGCAGGCCGAAAGGACGGGCGTGCGGGTGCCGTTCGTCGCCCCGAAGTTGGCCGCTGGTGTCGGGTTGGTTAAGGTTTCTGCCTTCGTCGGCAGTGTCTGCCCGCCAGGGCTGGGGGCTGCATGACGCGACGACGTGTTTCTGCAGTTCCTTTTCAACCGGGTAGAAGGAAAAAAGATGAGCAAGCGCAATCAATTCACGATGGGGGCAGCGCTGCTGGCGTTGCTGGCGGGCTGCGGCGGTGGTGATGGTGCCGATGCCGGCATGAGCACGTCGTCGACCAAGGCTGTGGAAGGTCGTTCGACCCAGCTGGCCGCCTTCACGGGGGAGGCGGCCGAGGCCGCAACGCTGGCGGCCGTGGTGAAGGCCGCCGGCGGTACGGATGCCGATGCCGCCGAACTGCAGGCGAACGTGGAGCGGGCAGCCGGTCAGGAACTGCAGGCGTCCGTGCCGGGCCAGACCGAGGTGTCGGTTGCGCCGGCCTCGGCCCATGCCGTGAAGGCAGTGTCGCCGTACTCGGTGTCGGGTGTGAGCGGCGCGCTGCTGTCGGCCATGCTGGATCAGCGGGTGGGCAATCGTCTGGACGAGATCGGCCCGACCGACCGCACGATGCTGGTTCCGGTGACGGCCCGCAATGCCGGTCAGGTGAACGATGCGGCGCTGCCGTTCGTGACGGCGGGCTACAGCCTGACGCCCGACAACTACGTGGATGGGCAGTACCGTGCAGCCAGCAGCCGCCAGCAGCTGCAGATGTACATGCGGGTGCAGAACCTGGGTCGCGCCAGCGCGCAGGCCACCACGCCGTTCGGCGAGTTCAACATGAACACCGCAGTGTCCACCGACGAGAACAGCGTCTCGGTGGGCGGCATGCTGCATGTGCTGTCGTGGACGCCGGAAAAGCGCGCCAATGGCACGTTCAGCCGTGCCGGCGTGCCGGGCGTGACGGTGCAGCCGGGTGATTCGCGCATCGCCTTCCATCAGAGCAACCTGTATGCGCCCATCGGCTTTGTGGCGCGCAAGGATCAGCTGGTGCCCTACGGCAGCATGATCCAGCAGTGGAGCGCCGACAATACCTACGTGCAGCTGTGGCTGCTGAAGAACGGCAGCAGCAGCCAGCCGCAGCTGTGCTGGAACTTCTGGCTGCCCAAGCTCAAGCGCACCTACTGCCAGGCCTGGCAGGTATCGGCCGGCTGGATTGCAGGCAGCGTGCTTCAGAATGGTGGCAACTTCGTCAATGACAACCGCGAGCCGCAGGGCGGTTCGGGCAATCTGTACTGGCAGCAGCTTTCGGCCGCTCAGTGATCAACACACGGATCAGGGATACACACATGTTCAAGATGAACAAGAAAGGGTGGGTGACGGCTGCTGCACTGGCCGTGCTGGCTGGCAATGTCCAGGCGCAGGCGGTGGCACCGTTCAGCAATACCGGCGTGAGCGGTGCGGTGCTGGCCACGATGCTGGATCAGAGCGCAGGCAGCGCCAGCAGCCACGCTGATGCGGTGAGCGGCGAGAAGGGTTCGGCCACGAACGACGTGGCGGTTCCGCCGGTCAATGCGCGCAGTGGCGTGACGCGCTATTCGCGTCCGTCCAATCCGACGATGCCGCCGCTCTACAACGTGGCCGAGCGCTATGCGTCGCTGTCGGGCACGTTCCGCTACGATCAGCGCCATCAGGTCCAGAACGACAACAAGCTGAGCACGCAGGCCACGAAGCCTTTCCGCGACCTGTGGGTGCTGACCTATCTGGCCGAGGGCCCCAACAATGTGGTGCTGGGCAACTGGCTGGCCACGCGCACGATGCTCTCGACCAACGTGGGCTTCCAGTACGGCACGCAGTTCTGGTCGCCGGCGCCGGCCGCCACCAGCTCGCTGATGCTGACCACGCACAGCGCCTATCGCGTCCGCAAGGACGAGGAGGTGCCGTTCGGCAAGGTGCTGCAGCAGTGGCGCAACGACGAGTCCTTCGTGCAGCTGATGCTGCGCCGGGGCGAGGGCGAGAACGAGGCCCAGCTGTGCTGGAACTATGCGCTGCCCACGCTGGGCCGTCTGTACTGCCAGACCTGGCAGGTGCCGTCGGGCTGGCAGGCCGGTCAGCCGCTGGTTGATCGTGGCGTCTTCATCGATGACGACCGCGAGTACTACCACGGCGAGAGCGGCCACGTGTACTGGCGTCGTGACGTGCGCTGATCGGCGATCGGACACGATGATGTACAGGATTCTCCAGCAGGTGCCGATGCCATGAAGCAGGATCAGGTCATGCCACGTTCCCGGGATGCCGTTCCCGAGGGCAGTGTGCCGGGACGGCGGCAGATCCTGAAGGGCGCCGGTGTCGGTGCCGCCGGCATGGCGGCACTGGCGCTGTCGTCCCCGGCGCTGGCGCGCAGTCGTGCGGCTGCCAGCCAGGGCACGATGCCGGCCCAGGAGCCGGTGGTCTGGCGCTGCCAGACCGCCTGGTCGCTGGAGGATGATTTTCAGTCCTACATCAAGACGCTGGCCGAGGTCCTGGGCATGCTGACCGAGGGTCGGCTGCAGCTGGAGATTCTGCCGGCCGGCAAGGTGGTTCCCACCGATGCGCTGGCCGAGGCCGTTTCCGGTGGCCGGCTGGATGCCTGTCACCGCACGCTCACGCTCGACAGTCTGCGCCAGCCGTCGATCGGGCTCTGGGGCAGCGGGCCCGCGTTCGGCATGGATGCGCTGACGTTGCTGTCCTGGCATCGGTACGGCGGTGGTGAGGCGCTGCTGCAGGAGATCTATGCAGCGTCCGGCCTGAAGGTGCATTCGCTGCTGTACGGGGCGTTGCCCACGCCGGCCTTTGGCTGGTTCAAGCGTCCCATCGCGCGGGTGGAGGATCTGAACGGCATGCGCTTTCATGCCGGGGGGCTGGCCGCGCAGATCTATCAGGAGCTGGGGGCGACCGTCTTTCAGCTGCCCATCGACGAGATCATCCCGGCCTTGCGCCGGGGCGAGATCGAGGCGGCCGAGTTCAGCACGCTGTCCGGTGACCGTGCGCTGGGCCTGCCCGAGGTGCTGAAGGTGTGCATGCTGCAGAGCCATCACCAGGTGGCCGAGCAGACCGAGCTGCTGATCAATGCCGAGCGCTGGGCCGCGCTGCCGCCCGCCTGGCAGGCCATGGTGGAGCAGGCCACGCAGGCCGTGACGGCCACGCTGATCGGGCAACAGATCAATCAGGGCGCCACGCATTACATCGAGATGCGCGAGGTGCAGGGCGTGCGCTTCTACAAGACACCCGAGTCGGTGCTGCGCGCCCAGCTGCAGGCCTGGGACCGGGTGACGGTGCGCAACAGCAACGGCGACCCGGTGTTTGCACGGGTACTGGATTCGATGCGCCGCTACGCCCAGCGTTGCGTGGGGTGGTATACGGATTCGACCGCCGACCGGCGCATGGCCTACAACCATTACTTCATGCAGCGTTCGCCCAAGGGCACCAAGGAGTGAGGCTGCCTCGGGGCAGGGCGTGGGGATGGGGCGCTGTTCCCCTCCGCGCGGCACGACGCTGCCCGACGTATCCGGCGGTTGCGGCGGTTGCGGCGGTTGCGGCATCCGGCCGGTTTGCCGTCCAGGGGGCGAGGCTGGTCGATTGTCGGCCGGGACCGGATGGCGGGGGGCGACATCGGTACGATGCCCTTGTCTGCAATCTGAAACAATGGGTTTCCCGGGTGAATCGAATACAAGGGGCTGTCCGGTCCGGACACGCCGCGATAGCCCGGGGTCGATGAATGGCTGCTTGGGCTCGCTTTCTCGTCAAGGCACTGGTTCTGGTGCCCTCGGTGTTCGTGGCTGCGGCTTCGCCCTTGTGGGGTTCGCTGCTGCTGGCGGCACCCGTGGCCTTCGGCGTGCTCTCGTGTGCGCATCGCGTGGTGAAAGCAGCCCGCCGCGACGGCTGGCTGGCCGAGATCTGAGCAGGATCTGACCGGGGGGTGCCTGCCCCCTGTTGCATCTGGCAGTGCGCGGGCCATGATGTTCCGTGCAGTTGCCGACATCTCGAATAAACTACGGGGATCTACGTTCCTTTTCACGATCGGATCCCCATCTCCATGTTTGATTTCGTCCGAACCCACCAGCGCCTGGCCCAGGGGCTGCTGCTGGTGCTGATCATGCCTGCCTTCGTCTTCTTCGGCATCTCCGGCTACGACCGGATGTTCGGCGATGGCGACTCGGTGGCATCCGTCGATGGCGAGCCGGTGCCGCGTGCCTATTTCGAGCAGACGTACCGGCAGCAGGTGCAGCAGATGCAACAGATGATGGGCGACAACTATGATGCCGCCGTCTTCGACAACCAGGCCACGCGCATGGAGGTGCTGGAGAACCTGATCACCCGCCAGGCCATGCTGGCTGATGCACGCCGTGCCCGCATCACGGTCACGCCGGGCGAGATCCAGAAGGCCATCCTGGATCAGCACGCCGATCTGCGGGATGCCAACGGCAAATTCGACATCGAGGGCTACAAGCGGCTGCTGTCGGCCAATGGCCTGACGCCGGCGCAGTACGAGGCGCAGATGGGCCAGATGCTGGCTGTGGGCGCCGTCGAGCGTGCCGTGGCGGATTCGGCGATGGTGCCCCAGACCGTGGTGGACGGCGTGTTTGCCTCCCAGGAGAACCGGCGGGTGGTTCGCACGCTGCTGGTGACCCCGCGTGACTACGAGAAGGGGCTGGCCCCCACCGACGAGCAGCTCAAGGCCTATTACGACGCCCATGCGTCCGCCTTCGACCTGCCCGAGTCGGTGGACATCAGCTATGTGGCGCTGCGCCGCACCGACATGCTGCCCAAGGATGTCGAGCCGTCCGAGAAGGAGCTGGAAGCCTACTACCAGAAGCACCGCAACCAGTTCAACGAGGCCGAGGAGCGTCAGGCCAGCCATATCCTGCTGAAGGTGCCGGAAGGAGCCGATGCAGCGGCCAAGGAGAAGGTGAAGGCCCGCGCCGAGGCGCTGCTGGCCGAGGCCAAGGCCCATCCGGACAAGTTTGCCGAGCTGGCGAAGAAGAACTCCGAGGACCCGGGCTCGGCCGAGCAGGGGGGCGATCTGGGCTTCTTCGAGCGTGACACGATGGTCAAGCCCTTTGCCGATGCGGCCTTCGGGCTGGACAAGCCGGGCTTCACCGACGTAGTGGAGACCGAATATGGCTTCCACGTCATCCAGGTGACGGGCGTGAAGGGCGGTGGAGAGAAGCCGCTGGCCGAGGTCAAGCCCCAGCTGGTGAAGATGTGGCGTGAGGAAGAGGCGGCACGGCGCTACAACCAGGCCGCCGAGGCCCTGTCCAACATGGTCTACGAGCAGGCCGAGTCGCTCAAGCCGGCTGCCGAGCGCTTCAAGCTGAACATCGAGCAGGCCAAGGGCGTGGGCCGCAAGCCGGCCGCCAATGCGCCGGAGGGTTCGCCGCTGGCCAATGCCCGCCTGCTGGAGCAGCTCTACGCGCCTGATGCGCTGGAAGAGAAGCGCAACACCACCGCCATCGAGGTGAGCCCGGGCGTGCTGGTGTCGGCCCGGGTGGATGCCCATCATCCGCAGCGTCGCCAGACCCTGGACGAGGTGAAGGACACGGTGCGTCAGCGCTGGATTGCCGACGAGGCCGCACGACTGGCCCGCGAGGCGGGCGAGAAGCGCCTGGCCGAGCTGCGTGAGGCCGCAGGCGCCAAGGACGCGAAGGCAGCCCTGCCGTCGGGCCTGAGCGAGGAAAACACCATCAGCCGTTCCCAGCCGGGCCGTCTGCAGCAGCCGGCCCTGAAGGCCGCCTTTGGCGTGCCGGCCGATCAGCTGCCCGCCTGGGTGGGCGCCGATCTGGGCAAGGACGGCTATCAGCTGATCCATGTCGAGAAGGCCCTGCCGCCTGATGAAGCGGCCCGTCAGCGTCTGGACACCTACCGCACCCAGCTGCGGCAGCTGATGGCCACGGCCGAGCGTCAGGCCTGGGTGGATGCTCTCAAGAGCACCCTGAAGATCGACCGCCATCTGGAGAAGGACAGCGGTTCGGGCGATGCGGAGTGAACGGAGGCCCGTCTGAAAGTCTTCGATCTTTGCTGCGAGCAGCAACACCAGTTCGAGGGCTGGTTCTCTTCCGCCGAGGATTTCGAGCGGCAGCAGGAGAATCAGCTCATCGAATGCCCGATGTGCGGGTCCCGACAGGTGAAGAAGCTCCTGTCGGCGCCCCGGCTGAACCTGTCCCATGGCAGCCCGTCAGCTGACGAGGCGGCCGGGGCTCGCAGTGAGCGGCCAGCGCGTTCCGGTCCGGTGACGGCCGAGATCCGCGAGCTGCAGGGGCAGCTGATGCGGGGGCTGCGCAAGCTGATCGATGCGACCGAGGATGTGGGTGACCGTTTTGCCGAGGAAGCTCGGCGCATCCATTTCAACGAGGCGCCGGACCGCCCCATTCGGGGCGTGGCCACGCCTGAGGAGACCAAGGCGTTGCACGAGGAGGGCATCGAGGTGCTGACGCTCCCCCTGCCGCCGGCGCTGAAAGGGCGGCTTCAGTAGGCGAAAAGCCTACCCTTCCGCCGCCTGGCGCTCGATCTCCTCGATTTCTGCCTGGCGCTCCAGCCAGTCGTTTTCCAGGGTTTCCAGCTCGGTGGCGATCTGGGCGCGTTCGCGCTGGCGCTCGGTAGCTGCTGCGCGGTCGGCAAACGCATCGGGGGCGGCCAGCTGCTCGTCCAGCGTCGTGGCGCGGGCCTGCAGGCTTTCCATCTGGCGCTCTATCTTCTGAATGGCCTGCTCGACAGGCTTCTTGCGGGCGGCCAGGGCCGCACGTTGCTGGGCACGCTCGCGGCGGTTGTCGGCGCGCGAACCGCCTGCAGAGGCGCCTTGCTGGCCGGACGCGCTGCCGCCGTCCTGGGTACTTCCCTGCGAACGGGAGCCGTCACTGCCGGTGGCATTCGCGCCTTCCGAGCCAGCCTGTCCGGATGCGCCGCCTGACGGGCTGGCATCCGTGCCACGCTGACGCGCGCTGCGTTCCTTCTGCAGCCACTGGGCATAGTCGTCCAGATCGCCGTCGAAGGGACGCAGGATGCCGTCATCCACCAGCCAGAACTCGTCCACCGTGCTGCGCAGCAGATAGCGGTCGTGCGAGACCAGCAGCAGCGGTCCCTCGAACTCGGCCAGCGCGTCGGCCAGCGCGTCGCGGGTGTTGGCGTCCAGGTGGTTGGTGGGCTCGTCCAGCACCAGAAAACCGGGCTTCTTCCAGGCCAGCAGCGCCAGGCACAGTCGCGTCTTCTCGCCGCCCGACATGGGGCCGGTGGGACGCAGGGCGTCGTCGCCGGGGAAGCCGAAACGTCCCAGCCAGCCGCGCAGCACCTGCTCGCGCTCCTGGGGGGCCAGCCGCGATAGATGCTGCAGCGGGGATTCGTCCGGGCGCAGGTCCTCGATCTGCTCCTGGGCCAGATAGCCGGTGTCCAGCGTGCTGGCACGGGTCAGCTCGCCGGAAAGCGGGGGAAGCTCGCCGATCAGGGTGCGGATGAGGGTGGTCTTGCCGGTGCCGTTGCGCCCCAGGATGCCGATGCGGGCACCGCGCCGCACGATGAGTTCGGGCAGGGTGACGACGGTCTGCCCGGGCGTGTGGCCGCAGGCCAGATGGTGGGCGCGGATCAGCGGATCCGGTCCCTCGGGGGGCTGGGCAAACTCGAAGTCGATGCCGCGTGCGGCGCGCAGCGGCGCGATGGCCTCCATGCGCTCCAGGGCCTTCAGGCGGCTCTGCGCCTGGCGGGCCTTGGTGGCCTTGGCACGGAAGCGTGCGATGAAACGGTTGAGGTGCTCGATGCGGGCCTGCTGATCACGCCGGGCACGCTCGCGCTGGGCGGCGCGCTCGGCGCGGATGTTCTCGCTGGCGGTGTAGCCGCCGGGGTAGCGCTCAAGCCGGCCGTCCTCGATGACCAGGCTGGCGTTGGCCACGCGGTCCAGGAAGTCGCGGTCGTGCGAGACGATGAGCTGGATGGCCGGATGGCGCAGCAGCTGGCGCTCCAGCCACAGCACGGCGTCCAGGTCCAGGTGGTTGGTGGGTTCGTCCAGCAGCAGCAGGTCGCTGGGGGCCATCAGCACGCAGGCCAGGTTCAGGC
>ERZ773038.1214-NODE-1214-length-14966-cov-5.703910_pt1 | contig 14966 bp, 16 predicted proteins | sample MGYA00511665_ERZ773038 | MGnify/ENA primary metagenome ERZ773038 (study PRJEB29015, sample SAMEA2737966) | human oral metagenome | biome: human oral; feature: human-associated habitat; material: dental | place: China | collected 2028 ... | reverse complement strand
TTTTCATGGAAACGATATTTCAACAAAAATAAATTTCGTTACGAGCGTAATGTTTCCGGGAATCCGGCGACCATACGGAAGTCGGCGCAGCGCGGTGCTGCCCGCGTCCTTTCCAACTTTGCGTTCCATGTCTGGAACTTTGGAGATCTCATGAGCAAGAAATTTGCAGCGCTTCTTTCCGGTGCGGTGGCCACGGGTGCCGTCATGGCTTCGACGCCGGTGTTTGCCGCGCAGAGCCTGTCCCAGGGCTATCAGGTCGCTGCTGCCGACCAGAAGGCGCCGGAAGGTTCCTGCGGTGGCAACGCCAAGAGTCAGGAAGGCTCCTGCGGCGCCAATGCCAAGAGCCAGGAAGGTTCCTGCGGCAGCAACAATGCCAAGACCAAGGAAGGTTCGTGCGGCGCCGAGAAGGCCAACAAGCCTGCCAAGACCGAGAAGCCTGCCAAGGCCAGCAAGGGCATGGAAGGCCGGTGCGGCGAAGGCAAATGTGGCGGCAACCGCAAGATGAAGTAAGCCGTTGAGCCATCCATCGTGGGGCGGCCGGTTTCGCCGACCGCCTCTCACGATGGGACGGCTCTGTCACGCCCGGCGCGGTCCGGGCGTGTTCCGAATCGTTCAGCCCTGGGCCAGGCTGCCGGCGATGGAGGCCGCAGGCCGGGTCACACGGGGTGAAGGGTGAGGCATGAAAAGGGGAGAAGGAGTGATGACGAGAGATTCCCGGGATGTGCGGTTGCTGCATCGTGCCGGGCTGGGCCTGCGACGGAGCCTGCTGGCCGACACGCTGGCCATGCTGGAAGCAGGCACGATGGACGTGGTGGCCTTCTTCGAGGTGGCGCCCGAGAACTGGAGCCGGCTGGGCGGACGCTTTTCGCGGGATCTGTCGGCAATCAGCGAGCACCGGCCGCTGGCCTGTCATGGCCTGTCGCTGAACCTGGGCGGCAGTGACGGTCTGGACATGCAGCTTCTGGCCGAAGTGAAGGCCTTCATGCGGGCCTACCGGATCTCTCTCTATACCGAGCACCTGTCGTGGTGCGGGCACGAAGGGCAGCTCTACGACCTGTTGCCGCTGCCCGCCACCTACGAGACGGTGCGTCATGTGGCCCAACGCATCGCCCAGGTGCAGGACTACATGGGCGAGCAGATCGGCATCGAGAATGCCAGCTACTATGCGGCGCCCGAAGGCGCCGAGATGGATGACGCCACCTTCGTGCGTGAGGTGGTGAAGGAAGCGGGCTGCCTGCTGCACCTGGACGTGAACAACGTCTACGTGAACAGCTGCAACCACGGCTTCGACCCCTACGAATACATGCGGCAGCTGCCGCTGGAGCGCACCTGCTACATGCACGTTGCGGGCCATCACGTCGAGGATGATGGACTGATCATCGACACGCACGGCATGCCGGTGATCGATCCGGTCTGGCAGCTGCTGGAATTTACCTACGACCGGCTGGTCGACGCCGGGCTGGACCCGGTGGCCATTCCCAGCTGTCTGGAACGGGACTTCAACTTCCCGCCGCTGGCCGAGCTGGTGGATGAAGTGGGCACCATCGACCGGATGCAGCGTGAGGCCTCGGCGCGTCGTGCGGCGCGAATGCAGGCTGAGGCCGGGAAGGCTGGCACGGAGAAGACCGGCATCGAGGTGTCCGGATCGTCCGATGCCGCCAAGGTCCCGGCGAAAACGGAACGCGGTGCCCCGCAGGACCGGGGAGTGCTGGTGCCATGACAGCCAGGCAGGGGCCGAACAAGGGCCAGCAAGCAGATACTGCACCTGCACCGGAGGCGCTCCAGGCAGGCGCGGGTCAGGCGTCGTCAGCCCCCGGTCTCGCCCGCATGCAGGGCGACTGGTCGAGCTATTTCCGGCAACCCGGCGTCGCACCGCGACCGACAGGCACGGAGCCGCGCCGCATCGATGTCTACGCCTCGCTGCTGCGCAACAACATCGGGAGCTTCATCCATCAGTGCTTCCCCCTGTGTGAGGCGCTGATCGGCACGTCGCACCTGGAAGCGCTCATCGACCGCTTCTTTGCAGAAGGACGCTGGCACACCTCACCGTTCTTTCACGAGATCCCGAAGGCCTTCGTGGACTTCCTGCAGGCAGAGGACTCGCCTGCCGATGAATCCTTGCCCCCCTGGCTGGCCGAGCTGGCGCACTACGAGTGGCTGGAGCTGGCCGTGGAGACGGCGCCGGACGTACCGCTTCGCGTCGGCCCGCAGGGGCTGGCGCTGTGCCCGGCCCTGCAGCTGGGCGGATACGCCTACCCCGTTCACACCATCGGTGCCGAGGACGCCGAGGTGGTGCCGGCCACCACCTTTGTGGCGGTATACCGGGACCGCCAGCACCAGGTGCGCTTCAACGTGCTGACCCCGGCGGCCGCGCAGTTGCTGGATGCCCTGCAGGACAACGGCTGCGACTGGCAGGCCGCCTGTAAGCAGCTGGCCTCCCATTGGGGGCTGGCGGCGGATGAATTGGCCGGGCAGGTCGCGCCGTTGCAACAGCAGTGGCTGGCCGACGAGCTGCTGCTGCGCCCAGGCACCGTTCAGCCCACGGCAGCCGGCTGATCCCCCTTTTCCGACATTCACCTGGAGATGATCATGCGTGTTTCCTGTTCCAATGCCGCCGGTTCTGCCCTGGGGGGCGAAGGCGGGAGCGGACGTTGTGGGCTGTCGCGGCACCCTTGCCGTGTCCGTCGTGCGCTCGACAGCCTTGCGCCCTGGGTGGGCCTCCTGTTCCTGCGCCTGCTGATCGGCTGGGAGTTCCTGGAGTCCGGCCTGGAGAAACTGGGCGGCGAGAACTGGTTTGCCGACATCCAGGAGCAGTTCCTGTTCCCGTTCAACCATCTGCCGGCCGAGCTGAACTGGCAGCTGGCCATGTGGTTCGAGATTGTTGGGGGCCTGGCGCTGATGCTGGGGCTGGGCACGCGCTTCTTTGCTCTGGCGCTACTGGTGGTCACGATCGTGGCCACGGCTGCCGTGCACTGGCCGGCCGAATGGCATTCGCTGGCCGAGCTGGCGCAGGGCTATGTCATCACCGATGATGGCCATGGCAACTTCAAGCTGCCGCTGATCTTCATGGCCATGCTGTGGCCCCTCATGTTCTTCGGGGCCGGCCGGATCAGCCTGGATGCGCTGCTGGGGGCCGTGCTGCGTCGAAAGGCGCACTGAGCCTGCGCTCAGACCGAAAAGGGCCTCGTCACGAGGCCCTTCGTCGTTTCAGGGGGCTGGCTTGCGCGGTGTCGGGGCGTTGCCGGCATCCTCGGGCGCAGCGCCGCTGTCCGCCTCTTGGCCGTCCTCGTTGATGTCGGCATAGCGCTTCATGATCTGGTGCAGCGCCTCGGTGTTGTGTTTGAAATGGCGGCAATCGGCGCAGAACAGCAGATGCAGCCGAACTCTCAGCCGTTCTGCCAGCGTGAGCGCATCGTCCTGGTCATGGGCTTCGGAAATCAGCCGGGTCACGCGCAGACATTTCCGGTTGTTGGGGGCTTCGTACTTCATGCGGCGTGACCATCCGTCTTGCGGGTTCGCGGGGAGCGGGCGGCGTCATCGCCCAGCCAGTTCTGCTGCAGGCACTTCTGCAGCTTCAGGCGTGCCCGATAGAGCATCACGTTGATGTTGTTGCCGGTGAGCTGGGTCTGGGTGCTGATTTCCTGGGTGCTCAGCCCCAGGTGCTCGCGCATCATGAAGACTTGGGCCTGGATGCCGGGCAGCCTGTCCAGACAGCGCTGCAGCACCTGCCAGAACTCGCGATTGGTGCACAGCTGCTCGGGCGAGCCCAGGGTGCCGGGGCCGGCGTCCTGTTCCCAGTGGCCATCAGCCCGGAACAGCAGGGCTTCCAGATCGTCGCCCTCCGGATCCTCGTCCTGCGCGTAGCTGACCTCTCGCGACTGACGGCGATAGCGGCCGCGCAGGGCATCGGCAATCTTGTTCTTGAGAATGGCAAAGACCCAGGTCTTGAGCGCGGCCTCGCCCCGAAAGGCATCGGCCCGGTCGAAGGCTGCCACGAAGGCATCCTGCACCACGTCCTCGGCCAGCTCGTCATCGCCCAGCTGACGTGCTGCATAGGACAGCATCTGGGGGCGGAAGGCGGCCATCTGTTGCGTCGCGTTCATGGCGGGCAAGAAAGCGGGGATTTCCTCTGAACAGGTTCTTCTGGGAGGCTGGCCACGAAACAGGAGGAGGTGGCTGCCAGGGCTTGCTCCTCAAGGATCCCGACGGGTCCCGGAGCATGAGACCGGGATTATGCAGTGATGTGCAGGGACGGTGGGACAGAACATGTCGTGTTCCGGCCTAGACGCCGGCAACTGTCCGGAGCCCTGGGAGGCGGGAGGAAGGAAATTGCCGTGAATGTTGGCCAATTTGTACCAAAGGGATGGCAATTTTCGGGTTTTCCGGCATCATCACGGCGTACCTTCATGTTGGGACAGAGGCAGGAAAGAGGCTTCGATGTTGTGTTTCTCGATCAGGGGTTGGCGGGCGGCCAGCACCAGGATGGCAGACGACGACGCCTGGCGGGCGTGGGCGGCGGATCCGTCGATCGCCCAGGACCTGCCGCCTCAGCGTCCGGCCCTGGAGTTCCTGGGGGCCATGCAGCGTCGTCGCCTCAGCGGGGTGGCGCGCCTGATGGTCGATGCAGCCTGGCCGCTGGTGCAGGACGACGAACACCTGCCCGTGGTGTACGTGTCGCATGATGGCGAGATCAACCGAAGCTTCGAGCTGTGGCTGGCGCTCCTGAAGGAAGGGACTGTCTCTCCCACATCGTTCGGGCTGTCCGTTCACAACGCCCTGGTGGGGCAATGGTCGATGCTGCGGCGGGACGGCAGTGAGAGCACCGCCCTGTGTGCGCGCTCGGCGCAGCTGGAAACCGGCGTGGTCGAAGCCTGCGGCATGCTGGCCGACGGCGCGCCCGCGGTGCTGGTGGTCGTGGCGGATGATCCGCTGTCTTCCGAATACCCCGTGACGGCCCAGCGGGCGCCGTTTCCCTATGCGCTGGCCATGGTTCTCGTGCCGGGGGACGACTGGAGGCTTTCCTGGGCAAGGGAAGAAGGATCGCTGGAACATCTTTCCGAAGAGGGCGGCCGCGTGCCCGGACAGGAGGGCGGCCGGCCGTCGGAGGCGCCTTACTGGGGCGCGCTTGACTGGATCTTCCATCGTCTGCAGGACAGGCGTGCCTTTGCCATCCCGGGTGTCCGACAACGCTGGCATTGGCAGCGGCAGACATGAGCATTCCGCCGTCGATGCCACCGCTCCGGCCCTGGCAGCATCTCCTGAATGGATGCGTGATCGCCTGGCGTTTCGTGGCGGTGGTGGCCGCCTTTGCGCTGTTCGGTTCGGTGGGGATCCTGTTCCTGCTGGCGCTCTGGCCGCTGCGCAATCCTCCGCCCCACAAGGCCATGCAGCGCCAGCTCCTGGCGCGACGCATCGTGGCCGCCAGCTGGCGGACGCTGCTGGGCTGGCTGCGCCTGACGGGCGTGATCTCCGTTCGCATGGAGGGCTTCGAACGTCTGGGGCGGCCGGGGCAGCTGGTGCTGGCCAACCACCCGTCGCTGCTGGATGTGCTTTTCCTGGTGGGGTACGTGCCGGGCATCAACTGCGTGGTCAAGGCGTCGCTGCTCGGCAATCCCACCATGCGCGCCCCCATCCTGGCCTGCGGCTACGTGCTCAACGATGTCTCGGAGCGGATCCTTGCCGATTCTGATGCCGCACTGCGCCAGGGGCAGACGCTGCTGGTCTTTCCGGAGGGCACACGTACCGGTCCGGACGGGGTCATTCGCCTCAATCGAGGGGCCGTATCGATCGGCCTTCGCAGCGCTTCCGTCATCACGCCGGTCACCGTCCGGATGACGCCTCGCGGGCTGGGGAAAGGGGAGCCCTGGTATAGAATTCCGTTTTCAAGATATCGTTATGAGCTGCGTGTGGGCGCAGACATCGATCCTCGGGACTGGCTGGCTGAAAAGCCGCTGCCAATCGCCTCCCGGCGTCTGAACGATCATCTGCAGGATTATTTTGCGCGGGAGCAAGCACATGGATGACCTGAGGCAGTCCATCAAGGTTCTGATCATCGAAAGCCTGAACCTGGAGGACATCACGCCGGCCGACATCGACGATGACGCCCCCCTGTTCGGCACGGACGGCCTGGGGCTGGATTCGGTGGATGCCCTGGAACTGGGCCTGGCCCTGCAGAAGAAGTTCTCCTTCCGTCTGGATGGAGAGAACACGGCATTGCGCGAGCACTTTCACAGTGTCGCCACGCTGGCGGATTTCATCGGGAAAATGAAGACTGAGGCGAAGGGGTGAGCCATGCTGAACAGGGAGCAGGTCCAGGAGATTCTGAGCAAGGCGCTCGTCGAACTGTTTGAAATCGATCCGTCGAAAATCACCCTCACGGCCAACCTCTATGAGGACCTTGAAATCGACAGCATCGATGCCATCGATCTGATCGACCATATCAAGCGCAAGACGGGCCATCGCCTGGTGGCCGATGATTTCCGCTCGGTCCGTACGGTGGGTGACGTGGTCGAAGCCGTCATGAAGAAGATGGAAGAGAACGGCGGGTGAGACTGTCGTGGCAGGTTCTTGTCGCCGTCCTCAGCCTGGCCTATCCACTGGCGTGGTACTGGGGGCGTGAGGCTGGCCTGTTCAGCTGGCTGGCCGGCGGCATGGCCGTGCTCTGGGGGGTAAGGGCCCTCCTGCAGCGAACGCGCGGGCAGCGTGTGCTTTCCTGGGTGCTGGCCGCCTTCTTCGTGCTGGTGCTGCTCTTCGAGCGCCAGCATGCCATGTACTGGTACCCGGTGCTGGTCAACGTCCTGATGCTGGCGCTTTTCGGGGGCAGCCTGCTGACAGGGCAGAGCATTGTCGAACGGCTTGCCCGGATGCAGCACCCGGATCTTCCGCCCCGTGGTGTACGCTACACGCGACGGGTCACGCAGGTCTGGTGCTGTTTCTTCCTCTTCAACATCGCGGTCATTCTCGCGTTGATCGCCAGCAGCTCCTGGCGTGCGTGGGCGCTGTACACGGGAGTCATTGCCTACGGCCTCATGGCGCTCCTCTTCTCCATCGAATGGCTGTATCGACGCCGGGTCATGCGCCTCGATGCTCAATCATGATGCGCGACGCCGTCGTCATGGCGCCTGCATTCTGCTTTCCGATTCCTGAATCCTGACAGCGAGGGTCTTTCGCGAACATGTGGTGCCCGTTGCAGAGACTGCTGCTTGATCCCCAGATGCAGCCTGCCCGCGTGGGGGTGGAGCCCGAGTGGACGCGCGCCGATTTTGTCGCGCAGGCACTGCGCGTGGCCGCACGTCTGCGCGAAACCCGGCCTCGGGCCGTGGCACTGCATTTTTCCGATGCAGCGCGCATGGCATGCGCCTTCCTGGCGTGTGCGCATGAAGGGGTGGCCATGGTGCTGCCTCCCAACCTGGCGGCAGACAACCTGGCCTGGGCAAGTGAACAGGCCGATGTCTGGATGACCGATGGCCACACGCCGGACCTGGCCCGGGATGTGATGAATGCCGCGCAGGCTGGTACTGGGGCTCACACGGGAAGGGGCAACATCGAGGTCTGGCAACTCACCGACGAGGCAATCCTCGTGCAGGCCCTCCACGGCAAGCTGTCTACCCAGACAGCCCAGACAGCCCAGACAGCCCAGACAGCCCAGACAGCCCAGACAGCCCAGGCGGCAGAGAAGTGTGCGCCGTGCCCTGCAAACCGTACCGAGGGTCATGAGGGCGCCGGGCAGGTCCCTGCGCATCTCCTGAATCTGGACACGGAAGTCTGGCTCAAGACATCCGGTTCCACCGGGCAGCCGCAGATCATCGGCAAGACGGTGGCCCAGTTTCAGGCCGAGGCAGAGGCGCTGGCCCAGTACTGGGGCCTGGCTGATGAGGTGTCCGTGGATGCTGTCGTGGGGAGCGTGTCGCCGCAGCACCTGTACGGTCTGAGCTTCCGCGTCGTCCTGGCGCTGTGCGCGGGCTGGCCCATCCATCGGATGCAGTGTGTCTACCCGGAAAGTCTGCTGGCCGCGGCGCTCCCGATGCGCCGAAGCGTCTGGATTTCCAGTCCGATGCTGCTTGATGCGCTGGGTGAAGACCGGGTGGGCCCGCGCCTGCGCGGCAGCGTGAGCCGGCTGGTGTCGTCCGCGGGCAGTCTTTCGGCGGCCACCCGTGAGCGTCTGTACCGGCAGCTGGGCATCCTGCCCGACGAGATCTACGGCAGTACCGAAACTGGCGTCATTGCCCATCGTCAGGGAAGCGGTCCCTGGCAGCCCCTGCCTTCGGTGCAGCATGGTACCGACGCCGAAGGGGCCCTGTGGGTCGATTCGCCCTGGTCGGGCGGGCGTCGTCAGCTGGCGGACCTGGTATCGCCGCAGGGAAAGGGTTTCGTGCTCGAAGGGCGACGTGACCGCATCATCAAGCTGGCGGACAAGCGTGTTTCCCTGGCGCACGTGGAGGCGACGTTGAAGGAACATGCCTGGGTGGCGGACGGGGCCTGCGGGCTGAGCCCTGTCCACAAGCGCCTGGCCGTGGCCCTGGTCCTGTCCCCTGAAGGGGCTACCGCATGGCGCGAGCAAGGGCGTGCAAGCGTCCTGAACGCGCTGCGTGATCATCTGCGTGGCAGCCTGGATGTCGTTGCATTGCCGCGCAGCTGGCGCGTCGTGCATCGCCTGCCTCGTGATGCGCAAGGCAAGCTCCCGCTGGCGGCCTGGCAGCGCCTGTTCGAGGCCCGACCGCTTGCGCCCGAGTGGGTACGCCTGGAGGACGGCGCAGGGGATCGGCAGGCGCGCTTTTTCGGGCAGGTTCCCTGGGATCTTGTCCACTTCGCGGGGCACTTTGCCGAGTTTCCGCTGGTGCCGGGCGTGGTGGAGCTGGATTGGGCCATCACGCAGGCCAGGACGGCCTTCACGCTGCCACCGCACCTGATTCGCACCGAGGCCCTCAAGTTCCGGCAGTTCGTGCGGCCCGGCGACACCCTGGAACTGACGCTGGACTGGCAGCCTGACAAGGGGCGACTCGTGTTCGAACTGAAGGGGCCGGACGGCATCTGCGCTTCCGGGCGACTGGTGCTGGCAGCCCATCGTGAATCATGAAAGTTGCAGCGCTGATACCCCATTACGATCATGCCGGGACACTGCCGACCGTGGTGTCGGCCATGCGTGCGCAGGGCCTTCCGGTCCTGATCGTCGATGACGCCTCCCCTGAACGTTGCCGCCCGGTGCTGGACGAGCTGGCCGGGCAGGATGAGGTTCTGGTTCGTCATCTGCCCGTGAACCGGGGCAAGGGAGGCGCCGTGAAGGTGGGGATGGCCTGGGCGCACGACCTGGGTTACGACCACGTGCTGCAGGTCGATGCCGATGCCCAGCACGCGCTGGGTGACGCAGCCCGCCTGCTGGAGGTGGCCCGTGCGCAACCCGAGGTGGTGGTCTGCGCGGAACCGGTCTACGGAGACGACGCACCGCGTGCGCGCCTGTATGGGCGCAAGCTGACCAATTTCTGGGCCGCGATCAATTCGGGGTCACGCCAGATTCGCGACGGCATGTGTGGTTTCCGCATCTACCCGCTGGGCCCGGTCCTGAAGCTTCTGAAAGCGCACCGGACGGGCGATCGCATGGATTTCGACATCGAGGTGCTGGTTCTTCTGGTGTGGGCGGGCGTTCCTCTGGCATGGGTCCGTACCCCGGTGAAATACGAGCCGGGCGGCGTTTCGCATTTCCAGCCGTGGCGTGACAACCTGCTCATCAGCCTGATGCACGCCCGGCTGTTCTTCCGGATGCTGGGCCGCAGGGTGTCGAAATGGCTGCGGGGGCCCCGATGAGCGCGGATCCTGCCGGACACTGGTCCCGACAGCAGGAGCGGGGTGTTCCCGGGCTTCTCTCGCTGTCGGTCTGGCTGTGCAGGCATTGCCCCCAATGGCTGCTGCGCCCGATCGTTTCCGGAGTGGTGGGGTATTTCTTCCTGACAGCCCCCGGGCCGCGTCGCTGTATCCGCACCTACCACACCCGCTTGCGCAACACCTATCCGGACGTGGTACTGCCGTCATGGGCACCGGTCTGGCGACAGTTCCTGGCCTTCGGCCAGGCCATCGTCGACCGCTTTGCGGTCTGGCAGGGGCGCATCAGCTACCAGGATCTGGTGGTGGAGGATCCGGATGGGCTCTACCCCGATATCCAGCAAAGTGCCCAGGGGGGCGGTAACGGGCAGCTGCTGGTGTGCTCGCATCTGGGCAACGTCGAGATCTGTCGGGCGCTGGTGTCGCACAACGAGGGCTTCGTGCTGAACGTGCTCGTGCACAGCAAGCATGCCGAGCGCTTCAACCGGGCGCTACGGCAGGCAGGCGCCAGCGAGATCCGTCTCATCCAGGTCGTGGAGCTTGATCTGCCCCTGATGATGCAGCTGAAGGAGCGCATCGAGGCCGGCGAATGGCTGGCCATCGCGGCAGACCGCACCCCGGTGCGGGGCGAGAAGACGGTGAAGGTCGATTTTCTGGGGAAGCCGGCCCTGATGCCTCAGGGGCCCTGGCTGTTGGCCGGGCTTCTGGGGGTGCCGGTGAATCTGGTGTTCTGCAGTCGCCATGGCGAGCGCTATCGGCTGCGTCTGGAAAGGTTTTCCGAAGCACCGCGCTGGTCACGCGCCGAGCGCCCCGCCATGGTGGCATCGCTGGCACAGCGCTTTGCCCATCGGCTGGCCGAGGAATGCCGTCAGGTCCCTTTGCAGTGGTTCAACTTCTACGACTTTTGGGCGCAGGGTGATGATCAAGGAAACACGTGAGCTGTCATCGGTACGGCATCCGGGCCGTCCGGAGAGCGGGCATCGTCGTGCCTGGAAAGGTATCCGCACGAGAATGAGGCAAGCGCTTCGCCTCCTGCTGGTGGCGGCGCTGCTGTTCGTGGCGCCGTCGGCCATGGCTTTCGATGTTGGTGCGTTGCAGAAACTCCTGCAGAAGGAAGAGCAGGTGCAGGGGCTGTTCAGCCAGGCGCGCTATCTCCGCGGGTTGCCTGATCCCCTTCGTAGCAGTGGCGATTTCAACATCGTGCCCGGTCAGTCGCTGTTGTGGCATGTGCGCAGCCCCTTTGAATACAAGGTGCGCATGGATGCGGAAGGACTGGAGCACTGGGCCGATGGTCGCTGGCAGCGCGACAGGCAGACCGGCACAGGTGACCGGGCGCAGCTCGCGTTCTTCCGGGACATCATCGGTGGGCGTTTCGAGAGCCTGAGTCAGCATTTCTCGATGCAGCTGAGTGGTGACGAAAAGCGCTGGCAGTTGCATCTGACCCCCTCCAGCGTCCTGATGAAACAGATCTTTGCGACCATCGACATCACGGGCGATGCCTACGTGCGCACCGTGAAGATCGCCGAGGCGCAGGGGGATCGCATGGAGCTTGAGTTCTCGGCGTTGAGCCATGGCCAATAGGGGCTGGCTGCGCTGCGGGCAGTGGTTGCTGGCCGTTCTGGTACTGGCGGCTGCGGCACTGCTGCTTCAGGCTTCACGCACCGGGGCTCTGGTCGAGACCGGCATGCAGAGCCTGGTGCCGGCCTCTCACGCCGTGGATGAGGCCGAGCTGCGAGCAGAAGCGCAGGGGGAGCGTCTGCTCAACCAGCAGATGGTGCTGCTGGTGGGGGCGCCCGATGCCCGGCAGGCGGCAGCGGCCGCTGAGGAACTTGCCCAGCGCTGGCGTGCCAGTGGCCTGTTTGCCGAGGTGCGAGAGAAACTCCTGCCGGACCTGTCGGTGCTGCAGAAACAGCTGGCACCGCTGCAGCTGGCCTTGATGCCGACCGACGTGCTGGATCAGTTGCGCACGGACCCGGCCGCGTATTTTCTGCAGCGCGCCCAGGATCTGGGCAACCCGTTCGGCCGACCCTCCCTGTTTCCGGTGGCGGATGACTGGCTGGGGTTGGGACGTTTCCTGCTGGGGCGGATGCCCGGTGACAACCGGCTGCGTTGGGATGCGTCAGCCGGAACCCTGCAAAGCGAGGACGCGGGACTGACCTGGGTCTGGGTGCTGGCCAAACTGAACGGGGAAGGCGGCATTGCCGGCGCACCGGTGAATCTGCTGCCGTTGCTGGGCGAAACCCGGGCAGCCGCGGATGGACTGGGTGTGAAGGTCCTGACGGCTGGGGGCGCGATATTCGCTGCCGAGGGCAGGGCCCAGGGCGAACTCGAATCACGCTGGATGAGTGGCGTGGGCATTGCGCTCACGCTGACGCTGTTGCTGCTTATCGTGCGCAGCCTGCGGGTGCTTTTCATCCTGCTGCCCCTGGGGGTCGGTTTCCTGCTCGGGCTCGCAGGCTGTGTGCTGGCATTCGGTCAGGTACATGTGCTCACGCTGGTGGTCGGCAGCAGCCTGGTCGGGGTGATGGTGGATCTGCCCATGCACTGGCTGGCCCCCGCATTGCTGCAGACGGGATGGCGTCCCTGGCCGACCATGCGACGGGTGCTTCCGTCCTTCGGGGTCAGCATCGCCATCACGGTGGCGGGGTATCTGGCCTTGGGGGTGGCGCCTTTGCCCGTCCTGCAGGAGACGGCGCTTTTTTCCACGCTGGCGCTATGTGGCGCAAGTGCCGCCAGCGCATTGTGGCTGCCGGCCTCCTTCGAGGGGTGGAAGCCGGTTCCACGTCCCCAGGTGGCTCGTGCCATGGCAGCCCTGCAACGGGCCATGCTCGCTCTGCGGAGCAAGCCGTGGTTCTGGGTGGCGGCGTTGCTCGTGGTGGTTTCCGGTTGCTGGCGTGCAGACTGGCGCGATGACATCCGTCAGTGGGTCAGCAGTTCACCGAAGACGCTCGAACAGATGCAGTCAGTCGGCCGGCTGGGGGGAAGCATGGCTTCCGGGCGCTATCTGCTGGTGCAGGCACCTGATGACGATACCCTGCTCATGCGCGATGCCGAGCTGGCCAGACACCTGTCGGCGCTCCAGTCGAAGGGGGATATCCAGGGCTTTCTGGCGCTCAGCCAATGGGTTCAGCCCGTGGGGCGCCAGCAGGAGATTCGCACGCTGCTGAATGATCTGGCTGCAAACGCATCGGCCTGGCAGCCGATGCGGGCATTGGGCGTGCCCGACGAGCGGATGCGTCAGGCCATCGACAGCCTGGTGGCCCTGCCGCCGGTGGGGCTGGAACAAAGCCTGCAGAACGATCTGGCCATTCCCTGGCAGCCCCTGTACCTTGGGGCGGGGGCCGATGGTCAGGTTGCGGCCTTGCTTCAGATTCGTGGCGTGCAGGACACGGACGCACTTCAGAACGTGCTGAATGGGCTGCCGTGGGCACGCCTCATCGACCGGCCGGCACGGCTCAACGAGCTCTTCCAGGACACCCGGGGTTCGGTCATCTGGCTTAAACTCCTGTCGTGGCTGGGGGCTGCCGTACTGCTGTCGGTGCTGTTCGGCTGGCGGCGGGCCGTGCTTGTATTGGCGGTGCCCACAGCGGCGGTGCTGGCCACGGTGGCCACGCTGGGCTGGGTGGGGCTGCCTGTTTCCCTGTTTGCAGTGTTCGGGCTTCTGCTGGCCTCGGCAATCGGTATCGACTATGCGGTCTATGCCCAAGGCGCGCGGCAGGGCGAGGGGGCCGAGCGATTTGCAGGCATCCTGCTGGCGGCGCTTACCTCCATGATTTCCTTTGCCCTGCTGGGCCTGAGCCATACGCCGGCCGTGTCCGGTTTTGGCATCTGTGTCACCGTGGGCATTGCATTCAACCTGGTGTTTTCCGCATGGCTGCCAGGTGCGGCCGATGATGCCTCTGGTCTTCCGAAGGTCTGACGCGTGGCCGGGGCACCACACCATCTTCAAGAAGGAACAACATGAACGACGTTGCGGATTTCGATGTGGCCATTATTGGTGCGGGGCCTTCAGGGTCCGTGTCGGCGGCCTTGTTGCATCAGCAGGGTTTCCGGGTCTGCGTGATCGAGCGCACGCATTTCCCCCGTTTCGTCATCGGTGAAAGCCTGCTGCCCTACAGCATGGACATCCTGGAAGAGGCCGATCTGGTTCGGGTCGTTCAGGCGCAGCAGGGATTCCAGTACAAGAACGGTGCGGCCTTCACGTGGGGTGAGCGCTACACCTGGTTCGACTTCACCGACAAGTTCAGCAAGGGCCCCGGCACCACCTTCCAGGTGCAGCGTGCCGTGTTCGACAAGATCCTGATCGACGAGGTCGAGCGTCGTGGCGTGACCGTTCGCTACGGACAGAACGTGACCGGCTACGAGGAGGTCGAGGGCGCATCAGGAGAGCACCTTGCCCGCCTCAGGATCGAGGCGCCCGAAGGGGCATACACCCTGCAGGCCCGCTTCGTGCTGGACGCCAGCGGTTACGGCCGTGTGCTGCCCCGTCTGCTGGGACTGGAGAGGCCCTCCGTGCTGTCGCCGCGCAAGGCCATCTTCACGCATATCGATGACCGCATCGTGGGCGACGACTTCGACCGCAACAAGATCCTGATCAGCACCCACCCGGCCGAGCGCGGTGTCTGGAGCTGGCTGATTCCGTTCGGTAACGGCCGTTCCTCCATCGGCTTCATCGGAGAGCCGGAATGGATCAACCAGCGTGCTGCCGGCCTGAAGGCCGCGGATGAAGGTGCCCTCAATGAAGCGCTGCTTCGGGGCGTGGTTGCCGAGATTCCCCGGCTGTCGCGCATTCTCCGGAATGCCGTCTGGGACAACGGTGTTCCGTTCAGCTCGATCTCGAATTACTCGGCCAATGTCACGACGCTGGTGGGACGCAACTTTGCACTGCTGGGCAATGCGGCCGAGTTCCTCGATCCCGTGTTCTCCTCGGGGGTCACGGTGGCACTGCAATCGGCGCGTCTGGCCAGCCGTGTGCTGGGACGGCAGCTGCGTGGCGAGGCCGTTGAATGGGAGCGGGACTTTGTCGCCCCCCTGAAGGTCGGTGTGGAAGCATTCCGCACCTATGTGATGGGGTGGTACGACGGCAGCTTCCAGGATGTCGTGTATTGCCGCCCCGAACAGGTCAATCCGGAGATCCGGGCGATGATCAG
>ERZ773038.1208-NODE-1208-length-15044-cov-5.869704_pt1 | contig 15044 bp, 11 predicted proteins | sample MGYA00511665_ERZ773038 | MGnify/ENA primary metagenome ERZ773038 (study PRJEB29015, sample SAMEA2737966) | human oral metagenome | biome: human oral; feature: human-associated habitat; material: dental | place: China | collected 2028 ... | reverse complement strand
CGGTTATATTGATTGGTATAATATTGATTTTGCCGGAGTGATTGAGGCGCGTACACATTTCTTTGTACCGCATGATCGTGTACATAATCTGGTGGGCTCCATAACTGAAGATTCATGGACTGCTCAAATTAAAACAAACGGTCGTAAATTGCTGTTCGTGAGTGAAGGCGTGGTCATGTATCTTACACTTGAGGAAATGAAACGATTTTTGGTATTACTGACTGATTCCTTTACGGAATTCACGTTATATCTTGATATGATTTCTCCTTACGTGGCAAAACGAACAAAACAGCATGATATGCTCAGTAAGATGGATGTTTCATTCCAATGGGGCACAAAAGATGGTCATGAAATTATGGACATGAATCCTAAACTTAAACAGACCGGACTGATTAACTTTACGGGAAGCATGTTGTCATTAGCTCCTGTAGTCTATAAATTGTTGTATCCGATTATTTATTTAGTTAATAATCGATTGGGTATATATGAATATAAGCGGAATATATGATATGACTCATAATATATGAGGTGAATATGAGTAAAAAACAGACACCAATGATGGAACAGTATCTTGATATCAAATCGAGATATAAAGAGGAACTTCTGTTCTTTCGGTTAGGTGACTTTTACGAATTGTTTAATGATGATGCTTTGTTAGCATCTCGAGAATTGAATATAACGTTAACAGGACGTCCTACGGGCGATGAGGAACGCACACCGATGTGTGGCGTTCCTTTTCACGCTGCTGAAAGCTATATAGAGACGTTGGTTAAAAAAGGTTATAAGGTAGCTATTTGTGAGCAGCTGGAGGATCCTAAAGCGGTTAAGGGCATTGTAAAACGGGATGTCATAAAAGTTATTACGCCGGGGACTGTCATGACGGAAAATGCCAATGATGCGCGGGCCAATAATTTTTTAGCTTTATTTTATATGGTAAAAGATTCGTGGGTTCTCGTTTTTTCTGATGTATCAACCGGTGAAGTCATTTGGCATCGCATTACTGAATCCGATAAAAAGAGTGATATGTATGATGCGTTAAGCATGTATAGACCGACGGAAATCATTCTGCCTGAAGGTAGCGAATTACCTCGAGAAATTCGAGACTTTATCGGTAATCAATTCAGCAATGTTGTATTTTCTCCGTTTTCCACCTATCATACACAACGGGAAGTAGCGGAACAGGCGGTAGCCCATTTCGGCGATTTGGGCCTGATGGAAGAAGATGTATGGGAAGCATTGGGGTTTATGTTGTTATACCTGCAGGATGTCATCAAATCTCCGATTTCCCATATCAATTATGTGCATCAGCTGAGTGTAGGTAATCGACTTATCTTAGATACATCTTCATTGCACCATTTGGAAATTACGCACAATCTTCGCGACGGTGGTCAGAAGGGAACATTGCTTGATGTATTGGACAGAACCCTTACACCGATGGGGGCACGGCTGTTAAAACAATGGCTTGAAAGTCCATTGACGGATATTAATCAAATTCAACGTCGACAATCCGCTATTTCAGAGCTGATCACTCGCGGAGCGGAACGGACCGATTTGCGGAATAAGCTCGACTGTATTTATGATTTTGAACGCATTGTGGGCCGCGTGGAAATGGGTTCCGTATCGCCACGGGATTTGACTGCCTTACGGGAATCGTTAGCAGTATTGCCAGAATTAAAAAATACTTTAAACATTTGCACCAGTTTAGCGTTAACATCTATTAATGAACGCATTCAAAATCATCGTGAATTATATGATTTACTATATAATGCCATAGCGGAGCAGCCGGCTCTTACATTAAAAGAAGGACGCGTTATAAAAGACGGATATAATGAAGAACTGGATGAACTGCGTTCGTTGACTACCGACAGTCAAAAATGGCTATCCAAGATGGAAGAGGACATCAAGGCTGCAACGGGCCTGTCCAAAATCAAGACCGGTTATAATAAGGTATTCGGTTATTATTTTGAAGTATCTCATAATAAATCCGAACAGGTGCCGGATTATTTTATTCGTAAGCAAACACTATCTAATGCGGAACGTTATATTACACCGGAACTTAAGGAATTTGAAATTAAAATCCTCAGCGCAAAGGAAAAAATGATCGCTCTTGAACACCGGTTATATCAGGACTTGCGAGAACAGATTAAGGCTGTTATTAAAGACATACAACAGACCGCACGAGCTTTGGCGGATTTAGATGTGCTCTGTTCTTTAGCATTGGTGGGATACGAAGAAAATTATATTTGTCCCACGTTAGCAATGAATGGGCAAATCAATATTCGCGATGGACGGCATCCGGTAATCGAGAAATTTCTGAAGCGTGAGGTTTTTGTACCGAATGATGTGGTATTAAATCATGATGATGAGGAATTTCTGTTGATTACGGGTCCTAATATGGCAGGTAAATCCACTTATATGAGGCAAGTCGCTATCTTGATGATCATGGCGCAAATCGGTTCGTTTATCCCCGCTCGGGAGGCATGTATTTCACCTGTAGACAGAATCTTTACACGCGTAGGTGCCAGCGATGATATTTCTACGGGGCAAAGTACTTTCATGGTGGAAATGAAAGAGGTTGCCTATATTTTAGAAAATGCCACCTCTAATAGCCTTATAATCCTTGATGAAATAGGTCGTGGTACGAGTACCTTTGACGGACTAAGTATTGCTCAAGCCGTCGTTGAACATATATGCAAGCACATACATGGTAAGACACTGTTTGCAACGCATTATCATGAGCTCATCACCTTAGAGGAAACCTACAGTAAATTGAAAAATTATACGGTTGCGGTTAAGGAAAAGGGAAAAGATGTGGCCTTTTTGCGTCGCATTATCAGAGGTGGTGCCGATCGCAGTTACGGTATCCATGTGGCCCGATTGGCTGGATTACCGAATTCCGTGTTGAAACGGGCTGAAGTTATTCTCGCGTCTCTAGAGGATCAGAGCAATGATGCCGATGATTTGAATCAACGCGTGATTATACCGCAAGCCTCCAATGTCGTAAAACAGGTAAGTGAACCGGCGACGGGGAATCTATTTACTCATTCCGTGGTAGACAGCTTGCTTGATTTAGATGTGATGAGCATGACTCCGATTGAAGCGTTGAATACACTGTATCAACTACAAGAAGAGGCTCGCAAAGGAGGCGGTAAATAATGCCGACCATTCATGTACTGGATGAAAAGACAATTAATAAAATAGCCGCCGGTGAAGTCGTTGAACGTCCTGCTTCAGTCATAAAAGAACTTATCGAGAATTCCATCGATGCATCGGCGACGAATATAGAGATTGAAATCGGAGATGGCGGTGTTTCTTATATGCGTATTACCGATAACGGTATCGGTATGACCGAAGAGGATGCGCGATTAGCTATCTTGCGTCATGCGACGTCTAAGATTCAGCAGGTGGAGGATCTCTTCGATATCGCTTCTTTAGGGTTTAGAGGTGAGGCATTAGCCAGCATCGCGTCGGTTTCTCATTTTTCGTTGATTACGCGTAAATCAGAGGATGAATTGGGCACGCGTATTACAGTGGACGGCGGAACTTTCACGGACTGCATTCCCTATGGTGCGGCACCGGGAACGACTATTGAAATCAAGGATTTGTTTTATAATACGCCGGCACGACGTAAATTTCTCAAAACAGAGCGCACCGAATCATCTAAAATTCAGGATATTGTCGGTAAATTAGCTCTCAGCAATTCTCATATATCATTTAAACTTACCATCGATGACCGGGTGGCCATTATAACGCCCGGAAACGGTAATATAATTGATACCGTGGCGGCTCTTTACGGTTATAAAACGAAGGATGATGTATTTTCTGTTGCCTATGAAAGTGATTCAATTTATATTGACGGTGTTGTTAGTAAGCCCACATTATTAAAGAGTACACGATTATGGCAGACCATTATCGTCAATAACCGTGTCATTTCCGACAAGACCATTATGAAGGCTATCGATAATGCATACCATGCGCTGTTACCGAAAAACGGCCATCCCCTAGTCGTGCTTCATATTACGGTACCGGCTGATATGGTGGATATTAATGTGCATCCTCGTAAAAGTGAAGTAAAATTTTCTGATGAAAAATTAATCTTCAAGGCTGTTTATCATGGTATTCTTAATGCATTGAATAATCCTCTGCATGAACGGTATGAACGAGAATCTTCTTATATGCCGGGGACCATTGATACGAATGGTGAAAGTACTGTCGATACTCATGGTAAAAGTACTTATGATTCGTATCAATCGGGAATGATGGTGAGAGATGATATGCAGTCTGCCGAACATATCGCTACAGCCGTAGAGTATGATAAGGTTTTTGGCAGTCGTCGCAATAAAGGTTATGAGGTAATGCGCGATGAAACCTCACAGTTTGTAGATTCTTTAAAGAGTCACGGTTTTACGCCACCACCCCCAAAATCTACATATGAACAGGAAACCTTTACGGATGATACGTTTAATTCCGTTCCGGCCGCTTATACCAGTTATACGGCGGAGGATGTGGAGAAATTCAAATCCTTGAAACAGGATATGATGGAAACGAATCGATCGGAGCGGATTATTCAGAATTCCGGATTTTTACCTATGGGACAAGTCGCTTCCTGCTATATTCTGGCTAAAAAAGGCGATGATCTCTATATTATCGATCAACATGCCGCACACGAGCGCGTCCGTTATGATAAATTATGTAAATCATCGGAAGCGATTCCTATGCAATCTATTCTTGTTCCTCAGCTGCAGGAGGCTACAGAGGATGATATGACGCTCGTAGAAGAGGAGCGGGACGTATTACTCGATTTAGGTTTTGATGTGGAGCTGGGAGGACCCGCACAGATCAAATTGGTAGGCTCCCCCGTTGATTTGGTGGAATCGAAAGCGTTTGAGATTTTACAATATGTATTCTCGTATTTGCATGATCATCAAAAGCCTACTAAGGCACAACTACGACATGAAATGTTAGCCTATGCTTCATGTAGAGGTGCAATCAAATCGGGACATAATCTGAACATGTATCAGATGGCGACATTGATTGAGGATTTATTTAATACGGAAAAACCTTATGTATGTCCTCACGGACGTCCTACGATTATCAAGTTTACACCCGATGAGTTAGGAAAATTATTTTTACGGTCTTAATATGAATATCATTACCACATCACAAAAATCAAATGGTTTCATTCAGGAGGAAGCTAAGCATTTGGCTTCCTCTATTCCTATGACTTATGTAAAGCGGAATAAATCGTCGATGGCACAGCTTTTTGAAGCGTATCACTCTGATTTTATCGCTGTTTTATCAGGAGACGGTCTGACTATATATTTTTCGCCTTCTCAACACCATACATTTCATCTGTCCATGGCTCAGTTACGTATTTTACGCATACAGAGAGGTGAGGGAGACCATCTGATTAATGCTGTGCAATCTATTTTGACAGCGGTACATCCCGTATCTATGCTTTCAACGTTCAGTTTACTAGACTGTACGGCGGGGCTCGGCAGTGACAGCGTTGTCTTAAGTTACGGATTTCCGGATGCTCATATTACGTGTTTAGAAGCATCATTACCCATATGGTTATCAACATCCTATGGACTGAGCCACTATGAGCATAGGCAGGTGGAGGCAACGGCGGCGCTACGTCGAATTTTGATGCATCATGCATCTTTTGAGGAGTATTTACCTGCGTTAAAGGATGATGCTGCAGATATTCTTTATTTTGATCCCATGTTTGAAGTGCCTATTGAGGATAGTCCACAATTTAAGCCGTTGCGGGGGCATACAGTGGAAAGTGCGATTACGGAGTCCATCATAGATGAAGCTATGCGTATCGCTAAATACGGTTTTATTATTAAGGAGCGGCCTTTCAGTTCTATCTTTCAACTACATCCACCGGATCAATGGATTGGGGGAAAATATAGTCGTATCGGTTATGGCGTATATATAAAGGAGACAGTGTGAATCCATTAATTACCATCGTGGGGCCTACAGCGGTAGGAAAAACAGATCTCACGCTAGAGTTGGCGCATGAATTGCACGGAGAAGTCATTTCCGGAGATGCCTATCAAGTATATAAGCAGTTGAATATCGGTACGGCAAAACCGTCAGCGCAGGAGTTACTACGCATAAGACATCATTTAATCGATATTCTTGAACCCGATGACTCTTATTCGGTATCAATCTTTCAGAGTCAGGCGCGATATATTATTGATGAGTTATCCTTTCGTAAGATTTTACCGATTCTGTCAGGTGGAACAGGCTTATATGTGCAGTCATTATTAGAGAATTATAATTTTAATGATGTAAAGCCCGATGAATCGTTACGAGCTTCATTAGATAAACTTTATGAGCGGGATGGTATTGAAGGTTTACGTAAGTACGCTCGACAATTGGGTAAGGCTAATCACATTGATATTTTGTATACGGATAAGCATCGTTTATATCGATCCATAGAAATATTACATCATGGTGATGTGGAGTCTTTACGTAACCAGACTAAAGACGGACTGTCTTATAAGGGCCCCGTTATAGGACTCATACGCAATCGTGATGAATTATATGAACGCATTAACTTACGCGTCGATATGATGTTTGACGCTGGTCTTGTGGATGAAGTGCAGCGCTTGGTGGAAAGCGGTGTAAATCCCGCATGTCAAGCTTTCAAAGGTATCGGCTATAAAGAGGTCGTCGAATATTTAAAGGGTTCTATTACGATTGATACTTGTCGGGAGTTAATTAAAAAAAATACGCGTCATTTTGCAAAACGACAAATTACATGGTATAAGCGGATGCCCTATATACAATGGATTCATATAGATGATACGACGTCAAAGGATTATGTTTTTAATACAGCTATGGAATTGATTCATAGAGAAGGATTAGTATGACATTAGAAGAAATACGCACTAAAGCCCTTGAAATGGCTGAACCGGAGTTTAAAAAATTTGAACCTATCGCATTGGCGAATACAAAAAAAATATTGGAAGCCTTTAAAGAATGTCAAGTATCTGATTATCATTTTAACGGGACTACAGGTTACGGCTATAACGATGTGGGCCGAGAAAAACTAGATGAGGTGTTTGCCTATGTATTTAAAGGTGAAAAAGCTATTGTACGGCCTCACTTTGTATCCGGTACCCATGCATTGGCCACAACGTTGATGGCGCTAATGGGAAATGGATTGAATGGTACGGAATTCATTTATGCTGTAGGGGCTCCTTATGATACGATGCAGTCGGTTATAGGCTCTACCCGAGAAGTGAGAGGTTCCCTGATTGAAAAAGGTTTTACCTATACTGAAGTTCCTTTGAAGGACAATACTTATGATGTTAAAGCTATCGCAAATGCGGTTAACGACAATACGCGTGTTGTCGTCATTCAACGATCTCGCGGTTACAGTACGCGTGAACCTTTATCCGTGGCGGATATTAAGATTATTGTAGATGCTGTAAAAGAAAATAATCCGAAGACAATTTGCTTTGTCGATAATTGTTATGGAGAATTCACGGAATTAAAAGAGCCGTTAGAGGTTGGCGCCGATATCATGGCGGGGTCACTCATTAAAAATGCCGGCGGCGGTTTGGCTCCGACGGGCGGTTATATCGTAGGCCGTGCGGATTTAGTAGAGGATGCGGCATATCAATTGACGGCACCGGGTCTTGGAGACCATATGGGCTCTTATACACCAGGATATAGATTGTTCTTCCAGGGATTATTTATGGCCCCTCATGTGGTCCTGCAAGCTCTAAAAGGTGCCGTATATACCGCTGCTGTGGGGGAACTGCTCGGTTACGACGTATTTCCAAAGGTGAATTCGAATCGTTATGATTTGATTCAGGCTATCAACTTGAATAACGGGAAGGAAATGGAACAGTTTTGTCGCGGTATGCAGGCGTATTCTCCTGTAGATGCTCATGTACATCCCATTCCGGGCGATATGCCGGGCTATGAAGACAAAATCATCATGGCCGGCGGTACATTTGTACAAGGATCTTCCATAGAGTTGAGTGCAGACGGTCCCGTTCGTCCTCCATATACAATTTTTATGCAAGGCGGACTAGTATTTGAACATTCCATGCTCGGTATTTTAGGCGCCGCAGAAGAATTGTTAAAACATAGATAATCCAAAGAATCTCTTTCTCTATACGGGAAGGGATTCTTTTATTTCAAATCTTTTCAATATACCTGTTTCTGGGCTATAATATAAGTTACTATGATTTTATAGTGTTACTACTCGGACTTTTACACCGAACTAGTGTTTTTACACGTCAGGCTTTCACCCTGATTGTTTTATGATCAACAGATCATTAAAAGGAGAAAGTATGGAAAAAGTTATTGCTGTAGCTATGAGCGGTGGCGTGGACAGCTCCTTGACGGCTGCCATGCTACTGAAACAAGGCTATAAAGTATTTGGTATCACCCTTTGGCTGTGGGTGAGCGGCACCCCTTATGATTCGGTGCCTCTAGCTGTTACGGACGCCAAGAAAATGTGTGATTTTCTCGGTATCGAGCATCATGTAATCGATGCAAGAGATGTATTCTACGACAATGTAGTTGATTATTTTGTAAAAGAATACTCTTACGGACGTACGCCGAATCCTTGTGTGTTTTGCAATAAAAATATCAAGTTTGATTTAATGCTCAATCGTGCTATTGAACTGGGGGCGACACATATGGTGACAGGTCATTATGCACAGGTTAACTATAATGAATCGACCGGTTTATATGAATTACATAAGGGCATAGATCCTACAAAGGACCAGAGTTATGTATTGTATAATATGAACCAGCGCATTTTGAGTCATCTCATGTTTCCTTTAGGGGGGCAATGTAAGACAGAAACCCGCAAGATGGCCGAAGAATTCGATTTACCGGTTGCAAAGAAACCGGATAGTGTCGATATTTGTTTCTTGCCTCACGGAAATTATCAAAAACTCGTGGTAGAGGAAATGAAAGAAAAACCGAAAATCGGCAATATCGTTACTGAGGATGGAGAAGTATTAGGTAAGCATACAGGTTTATTTAACTACACCATCGGGCAGCGTAAGGGGCTCGGCATCGCTTATAAACATCCTCTATACGTTATCGGTTTTAATGGCGAACGTAATGAAGTTATCGTAGGTCCTAATGAGCGACTCTTTACCAATCGTATGATCTGTAAATTTTATAATTTCCTGGATGATACGATTCATAAGGAATTAAAGGCGGAAGGAAAGATTCGTTACGCCTCTAATCCATCACCTTGTAAGGCACGAATCCTCGATGATGATACGATGGAGGTCGTCTTTGAAGAACCGCAACGGGCTATCACGCCGGGACAGTCTGTAGTCTTTTATAACGGCACTCAATTACTGGGAGGTGCTGTTATCGATCAGGTATGTTAGAAAGGAGTATACAAATCTCGGGATTTGTATAATAGATTATGTCAACGAAACACATTCGTAACTTTTGTATTATCGCCCATATTGACCATGGTAAGTCCACCATCGCCGATAGATTAATTGAATATACGGGCACATTACAAAAACGTGAAATGGAGGCACAAGTATTAGACTCCATGGATCTGGAACGGGAACGCGGTATTACAATTAAGGCTCAATCCGTACGTATATTGTATAAAGCGCACGATGGCGAGGAATATATTCTCAATCTGATCGATACGCCGGGTCATGTGGATTTCAGTTATGAAGTATCACGTTCTCTTGCTGCTTGTGAAGGGGCATTGCTGGTTGTGGATGCCGCACAGGGCGTAGAGGCTCAAACGTTGGCAAATGTATATCTTGCGTTAGAGCATGATTTGGAAATCATCCCTGTTATCAATAAGATCGATCTGCCATCGGCTGACCCTGATCGTGTAAAACAGGAGATTGAAGATATAATCGGTCTGGATGCATCTGAAGCTGTGCTTTGCTCCGCAAAATCCGGTATTGGTATTCCCGATATTTTAGAGGCCATCGTCAATAAGGTACCGGCTCCACCGGATAAATCGAATGAACCGACACGGGCATTGATCTTTGACAGCCGTTTTGATTCGTATAAGGGCGCTATTGCGTATGTACGGGTTAAAGAGGGGGCTATTAAGGCAAAAGATACAATTCGTATGATGCATGATAAGAAGGACTTTGATGTAACTGAGCTTGGTATTTTTACGCCGAATCTCGTGCCTGTACAAGAATTACCATGCGGCTCTGTAGGATGTATTGCGGCGAGCATTAAAAATGTTGCGGACTGTCATGTAGGCGATACAGTTACATTGGCGGACAATCCGGCACCGGAACCGTTGCCGGGATATCGCAAGGCCGTATCCATGGTATATTGCGGCTTATATCCGACGGATTCCAAGGATTATGAAAACCTTCGTGATGCATTGGAAAAATTACAGCTCAATGATGCCGCTTTGGAATATGAAGCTGAGACGTCGTTGGCGCTCGGCTTCGGATTCCGTTGTGGTTTCCTCGGGTTGTTGCATATGGATGTTATTCAGGAACGTCTGGAGCGTGAATATAATTTATCCCTTATTACTACGGCGCCGTCTGTAAATTACAAGGTATATAAGACCAACGGAGAAATGATTGAAGTTGATAATCCTGCGAAACTGCCGCCGCCAACTGAAATCGATTATATTGAAGAACCATATGTTAAGGCTACAACAATTGTTCCTAAGGATTTCGTCGGCACTATTATGGAATTGTCCCAAGATAAACGCGGTGAGTATCAATCGATGGAGTATCTTGATGAGACACGCGTGTCCGTCGTTTATCATCTGCCGTTGAGTGAAATCATTTATGATTATTTCGATAAATTAAAATCCGCTACGAAGGGATATGCTTCTCTTGACTATGAGTTAATCGGTTACAAGCAGTCGCCGATGGTTAAGATGGATATTTTATTAAATGGTGATCCTGTTGATGCGTTGTCCATTATTGTACATAAGGACAGAGCGGCTACACGGGGGCGTGCATTGGCGGAGAAATTGAAGGAACTCATTCCTCGTCAAATGTTTGAAATTCCGATTCAAGCTGCAGTAGGCACGAAAATTGTGGCTCGCGAGACGGTAAAAGCATGGCGAAAAGACGTGCTCGCGAAATGTTACGGTGGCGATATTTCGCGTAAGCGTAAATTATTGGAAAAACAAAAAGCCGGTAAAAAAAGGATGAAATCCGTCGGCTCCGTTGAGATTCCGCAAGAAGCATTCATGGCTATACTCAAGGTTGAGGATTAATATGATACAAACAGATTCAAAAACTATGAATCTGTCTACAATAGGGGATATGGGGCTGTATGTCCATATCCCTTTTTGTAAACAGAAGTGTATTTATTGTGATTTCCCAGCATATCAAAATTTACAGGATTATTATGAGACCTATATATATGCTCTCGTGCAGGAAATTGACTTGTGGGCTAATGAGCATCCTGAATCGAAACTTCGCTCTATTGATACCATTTATTTTGGTGGAGGAACGCCGACGGAATTATCCATAGATCAGTTAAAAATAATCTTAGATAAAATACGTCATACTTTTACCATTACAGATTCTTGTCATATGACCATAGAGTCGAACCCTGGAGAAGTTGATTTAACATATCTAATTAAGCTGGTCAGTCTCGGTTTTAACCGTATCAGCTTCGGTATTCAAACCTTTGATGATAAGGCTCTTTTACGGTTGCATCGCAGCCATACGGCGAAAAAGGCCATACAGGCCGTACAAGATGCGAAGAAAGCCGGTTTTGAGGATATTAATATTGATCTTATTTATGGATTGCCGAATCAAACGGTGGCCGATATTCAGCGAAACTTAGAACTCGTTCGGGATTTACCGATTAATCATATTTCTACCTATGGACTGCAAGTTGAGGTGGGAACGTATTTATATCATCTTGTAAAAAAGAAATTGATTTCCTTACCCGATGAAAGTATTGATGAATCCATGTATGATACCATGATGACAGGTCTATGTGAACTCGGATTTGAACGCTATGAAATTTCTAATTTTGCTAAAGGCGGATCGTACAGTCGCCATAATTTAAAATATTGGCATTATATAGATTACTTAGGTTTTGGAGCCGGTGCACATTCCTTTTATGATGGCGTGCGACGAAGTAACAACCGCAATGTCATGCCGTATATTCAATCGGTCGATCGATATGAAATGCCGACTGTTGAAACGGAGAACATATCTATTGAACGGGCACAGGAAGATTTTTGTTTCCTTGCACTTAGAACAAAATGGGGCCTTGATGAGAAGCTGTTTAAGGATCGATTTGGTATCTCTGTGCGTAATTTATTTGGCTCGAGCATAGATGAATTAGTTGCTAAAGGATTGATGAACTTTCATCATGGCGCCTATCATGTAACACCTGAAGGTGCAAAGCACGGAAACTATGTTTTTGGTCAATTTATTCGTGAATAATGTATTTTCTCACAGATTCTCAAAATCCGATATGTTAGGATTAATAGGATGATGAATAAGCATGCTGGATTTGAGGAGGAACGATGAAGACATCGGTTATATTACACGGTTTACATAATGAATTTTCATTGGAACAAATGAAAGCATGTATAGAACTAGCTGAAAAATATGGCGGTTCGTTTCGTCATGTTGTGACAGGTTTGCAGATTACAGGGATTGAAAAAGAGGATAAAGAACAACTTATTTCCGAATTGCCGGAAGGGGTTACTACGGTCATTCATCGCGGTGTAAATTCGCTTATCGCTTGTGTCGGAAAGGGCCATTGTAAAAATGGCCAAATGGAGACTCAAGAGCTAGCGGATTATGTGGAACGTAAACATTATGGGCGTAAGACATCTCATAAGTGTAAAATCGGTATCAGCGGATGTGGGCGTAACTGTCCGGATGCCATGGTGAAGGATATAGCCTTTATCGGTACATCTCATGGTTTTATGCTTGCCGTTGGTGGTACAACGGGGATTAAACCGGAGGCCGGAAAAATACTGGCTCGAAATTTATCTGTGGAACAGGCTAAAAAAGCGGTTGATATCTTGGTCGACTGGTATGCGGAAAATGGTGAACCTCGGGAACGTATGGGAAAACTATTAGTAAGACTGGGGAATCCGCTTGAAGGTTTAGAGCTATAATTAATAAACTTAAATAGTATATAAAAACACTTATCTATTTTACAGGTCTAATAATTTATTTTTCAATTAGATTTATTTTTATCTGTTTGAGAAATGAATAGAGGATTGTCAAACGTGAGATAGGATAAGTGTTTTCTTATTTATAGTCTTTGATTTTTTGACTAATTAATTTCAAAAATTGAATTGTCTTTTTGACTAAATAGATATTATTTGAGTTTTTAAGGATTTTTTTGCTTGACAATTTATGTAAGTGTGATAATATTATACATGCGATTAGCACTCAAAGTTTATGAGTGCTAACAAGAGGTGTTATTATGGATGAAAGAAAACAGCGCATCTTGAAAGCCATAATTGAAGATTACGTTAAATCCGCAGAACCGGTAGGGTCAAGAACGATTGCAAAGAATTATAATCTCGGTATCAGCCCTGCGACGGTGCGCAATGAAATGTCCGATTTGGAGGAATTAGGCTATTTGGAGCAACCTCATACATCGGCGGGACGTATTCCTTCAGCGAAGGGCTATCGTTTATATGTCGATTCTATGATGAATCGACAACCTGTTCCATTACAGGATGCTGAAAAAATAGAAATGATTTGGAAACATTCCAACGGGTCAACGAGTGAATTATTTTTCAATATGGCTAAACTGCTTTCACAAGTGAGCCATAGCATGAGTTTATTCCTTGCACCGGCGCATGACAGCGCCTTAGTGAAATATATTCATGTATTGCCTCTAGGCGGTCATCAGGCTATCATGGTCGTGATTACCGAGACGGGGGCGTTAGATAACGAGTTGATGTACTTTGGTGAAAGTGTATCACCGGATGTATTACAAGATTTAGCATTACAATTCAGTAATGCCTTACAGAATGTAAGCATCGGTTATATTACGGCCGAAGCGTTGGGTACGATTTTGATTCATATGGAAGGACCTAAGGAGGTTTTATTGGTTTTCTCGGAAACCTTATTACGAGCGATTAATAAACGCAAGTTGTTTTACTCCGTAGGCGCTACGGAGTTGTTAAATCAACCGGAGTTTAAATCTGTTGAAAAGGTACAACCCTTACTTTCATTAGTGGAAGAACAGAATGAATTAGGACAGTTATTGAAAGATGATTCGCCGATACCGATAAAGGTAAAAATAGGCGTGGAAAACCAGACGGAGGCACTCCACACGATGAGTGTGGTGCAGGCTGATTTCAGGAATCAAGAGCAGCCGATAGGAACACTGGCTATTCTCGGCCCGACGCGGATGGAATATGGGCGTATCATCGGTATGCTGTCACATATGAAACATGTAATGGAAACCATGATAAAAGAACAAAAATAGAAAGGGTATGTAATGGCTGAAGAACAAGACATTAAACAAGAGGCGACTGATGAGAAGGTGGAAAATCCTCCCGTTGAAGATTCCGTCGTTGAAGAATCCGATGAGGCGGTAACAGATGCCGCTCAAGTGCTGGAAGAGTTGAAAGCTGACTTTGATAATCGCTATAAACGGTTACAGGCGGATTTTGAAAACTTTAAACGGCGAACGAATCAGGAAAAGGAACAACTTGCAGGATTCGTTAAAGGAGATGTGCTTACCGATTTACTTCCTGTTTTGGATAATTTTGAACGTGCTGTTCAATCTCCCGCAGAAGGTGATGCAAAGGTATTCCTCGATGGATTCATCATGATTCATCAGAATCTGATGGCTATGCTATCTAAACATGGTTTAGCTGTCATCGAAGCTGTGGGAAAACCGTTTGATCCGAATTTTCACCAGGCGATTATGCGTGTACCGTCAGATGAATATGAATCTGATACGGTCTGTGAAGTATTGCAAACTGGCTATACTGTTGATGGACGTTGTATTCGTCCGGCGATGGTAAAGGTTGTTGAGTAGATTATATAGTATTAGGAGGTCATATATTATGGCAAAGGTAATTGGTATTGATTTAGGGACTA
>ERZ773038.1207-NODE-1207-length-15064-cov-4.009661_pt1 | contig 15064 bp, 11 predicted proteins | sample MGYA00511665_ERZ773038 | MGnify/ENA primary metagenome ERZ773038 (study PRJEB29015, sample SAMEA2737966) | human oral metagenome | biome: human oral; feature: human-associated habitat; material: dental | place: China | collected 2028 ... | reverse complement strand
TCTGTCAAATTGACTGCATTGGAAAAACCAACCAACCAAAAGAGGGCAAAAGCGATATAAAGATAACCTAAATGAAGTGGGAAACCAAAAACATTAAGCAAATCGCCTCCACCGTGGGTGTCAAAGAAGAAGTAAAAAACAATACCACCGATAATTTGAAGAGCTAGTTTCTGCTTGGGATTTAAACCTTCATTTATTTTGCGAAAAACTTTTAAAAAGTCGTCTAAGAAACCAACAATGCCGTACAAAACAAGAATAAACAATATCATCAAGGCAGCGCTTGAGAGTTCTCTTGATATAAGCGCAATCACAAAACTGGACAAAACGGAAGCTAGCAAGAAAACAGTCCCACCCATGGTTGGAGTTCCCGCTTTTGCTTGGTGCTGCTTCACATCCTCGTGCATTTGTTGCCCAGAAATATGGGCTTTATGATAAAAACGAATAAAAGCAGGTATTCCAACCAGAGTTAGAATAAAGGTCACAACACCTGCGACGATAGCTTGTAACATGCTAATCTCCTAATGTAATTGTTATTTCTTTTATTTTCTTGAGTGATGCGTTGGTTTTGACACTTTGGGCAACGACCTTAGAGCCTTTACCCTTAACATGCACTTTTATGCCCAACCATTCACCGAATGTTTCAGCATTTTTCTTGGTCCAACCGTACATATCCGGCATTTCAGTAAAGTGATCTGTTAAGACAAGGATTTGCTGATTGGATTTCAGTGCTTCACCTGTTCTTACAGAAACTTTCTTAATATTTTTACCAGTACCTAGGATAATAGGTTGTACAAGATTGCGTCGTAACTCATCTGCTAAATCACCAGGGCTGGTATTTTTAGTAGATGGCATTTTATAAGTTATTTCTTTTGAAACTGACTTTAAAACAGGTGATTGCGTCGTCAAGTTCAACGTATCCTTCATCGCTGCAGCTTCTTCTAACACCGGATTGACCACCTCTTTCCAGAAGATTGGTTGGAAAGATTCTGAGGGCTGTTTCAGAGTTACATACATGATAAAATCAGGATTTTCTGCTGGTGTCATTGCCACAACAGAATAGATGTAATCATTTGCCCCTGTCAGATAACCACTGCCATTTTCTCCGGCAATTTGTGCTGTACCGGATTTAACTGCCACATTTTGATTAGGCACTTTGATAATCGGACCTTCTGCCTTGCTATATAATGTTCCGTAAATAGGATCTGTACCGACAGTCACCATATGGTCTCTCGTTGACTTAGCAGCATCTTTGGAAACGGGGTGCCCGACAATTTCTGTAGAAGCCTTACGCGCACTCCCACTTTTGGAATCATAAATTGCACTGATGAATTTTGGTTCAACCATTACACCGTCGTTAGCGATGGAAGAAAAAGCACGTAACATTTGTATCTGAGTAACTGAAATCCCTTGACCAAAAGCACTCATTGCATAAGTAACGATATTATCTGCCGGAAGACCACCGTAATCTTCATAATTCATTCCAAAGCGTGTAGGTAGTCCAAATTTAAACTTGCTAAGATAGTCTAGCCATTTTTCGTCACCCATTTTTTTCTCAAGAGAAGCCATTCCCACATTACTAGAAAGAGCAAAACCTTGAGCATAGGTTAATGTCTGTCCTTCAGAAAGTCCCATGTTGACATTCCAGTCTCGAATCGTTACATCCGCAATTTGTAAGCCACTATTATTATACGTTTCATTTTCTGGGAAAGTGTTATTGTCTATAGCTGCAGCTAGTGTCATAACCTTCATCGTTGAGCCAGGTTCATACTGATTTTGATAGAGAGCACTAGACCAAGCAAAGTCTTTTGTCAGATCTTGCTTTGTATCAGCATCAAAACTTGGACGCTGCGTCGTTGCAAGAATTTCTCCAGTTTGTGCACTGACTAATGTGGCACTGGCATAAGTTCCCTTAGCTTTTTCCACAAAAGCATTCATCCGCGTTTCAAGGAAAGACTGTAAGTCTGAGGATAAGGTTGTATAAACATCTTTTCCATCTTGTGTTTGCCTTGAAATCTTGTCTGATCCCGGTACTATATTTCCGTTTTTATCTTTTTCATAGGTGATGACACCATTTGTTCCGGCTAACGTCTTGTTTAAAGCAGCTTCTAAACCTGTTGTTCCAACAAGTGTTTTACTACCATCTTTATTTTCTTGTAACTGAGCCAATCCAACAAAAACAGAAGCAAAATTCCCATTTTTATAGCTTCTATTTGGACTAGTTGTGAAATCAACTCCCTTTACTTTTGCTTTTTTCAATTCCTCACGAATGGTATTCATATTGCTATAACTGATACCATTCCCTTGAGCACCAAACGAAACTTGTTGTAATTTTTTTCGAGATAGTTGTTTTTTGACGTAGTCCTTGTCCATACCAAGATACTTGTTAAATACATCAGCTACCTTATCGTATTGAGATTCTTCTACATAGAGAATTTCTCCTGTTGCTGACTTATAACTTTTATCAATAACAGCATAAACATTATAGGAAGTTGCATCTTCAGCTATTGGCAAACCATTACGGTCATAAATAGTTCCACGTTTAGCTGGGACAATCTTTGTGATTTGATGCACTTGACTTGCTTGTTCCGCTAAATTCACACCAAATTTCTTTCCCGTTCCAATGATAATTGCAAAATTGATTAGGAAAACAAAAAAGACAAAAACCGTCAAAACGCTTAGATTTTTCCCTACTCGTCTACGGTTGTAACTAGGATTCCTCCGATTTTTCAAAGCATGGTTTAAAATTCGTCTTCTGAGTCCATTCATGCTCTACTCCGCCGTTCTGATATTTTCATTATTCTGGGTCATTTCTTGTGAACTCGCTAATTTTGACAAACGTTCACTACGGATCAATTCATTAACCTCTTGCTTGGCATCATCTAACTCTGTTCGCTTCGCCTCGATTTTTGAATTGACAGTTGTTAAATCACGCTGCACTTGCAATAATTTTGTCTGCATAAATACGACACTTGTCGCTAAGATAACTGCCGTCAAGACTATAGCGCCATAAAATGCCTTTTCAACACGAGAAAATCTTTGAATACGCGCCTGAAGTATCTGACTAGTCGTTCTTGGTCTATTATTTGCCATCTCAATCCTCACTTATGTATTTTTTGTGCCACACGCAGTTTGGCTGAATGCGCGCGATTATTGTTATCTAGTTCTTCTTTACTTGGTAAAATAGGTTTTCGAGTAACCAATTTCATTTTAGGTTGTAGATTCTCTGGAATAAATGGTAAACCTTTCGGCACATCCACTGTTGATGCCTCTTTAAAAAGTTGCTTGGTCAAGCGGTCTTCTAACGAATGAAAGGTAATCACAGAAATCCGCCCATCAACTGCTAACAAATCCATAGCCTGTTGAATGGACTCATCTGCTGCGCCCAATTCATCATTGACCTCAATACGAATAGCTTGAAAAATCTGTTTAGCTGGATGACCTTTTTTCTTTAATTCCTTGGCAGGCTTAGCAGATTTAATAATCTCCGCCAACTCCGTAGTGGTTTCAATCGGTTTCTTTTCACGCATTTGCTCAATTTTACGAGCAATTTGTTTTGAAAATTTATCTTCTCCATATTTAAAAAAAATCCGCACTAAATCATGATAGCTATATTGATTAACTACTTCATAAGCTGTTAGCTTTGCCTCACGATTCATTCGCATATCAAGCGGAGCATCTTGTTTATAGGAAAAGCCACGCTCACGCTCATCAAGTTGCGGACTCGAAACTCCTAAATCATAACAAATACCATCAATTTCTTCAACACCTAGTTCATTCAAGCGAGCTTTTAAATGACGAAAATTGTCATTGATAAAAGTCACCATTCCTTGTTCAACATACGACGCTAAGCGTTTTTGAGCATGCTCAATAGCAGTCTGATCTTGATCAAAAGCATATAGATGACCGTTTTTCCCTAATTTACTCAATAAATATTCACTATGTCCTGCTCCACCTAATGTTGCATCAACATAGACTCCATTTGGTTTTATATCAAGTTGATCAATGGTTTCGTGCAGAAGAACTGTTACATGATGAAATTCATTTGTCATATCTTTACTATTATACCACAAAGATTTAAAAAAAGAATTTTAGAATCATGTAAAGTTTTTTGTCAATTATATTTGACATATTTCACAAGTATATTTATAATAAAAGGACAAAAGTCACTTATATTTGACATCAAATAAGGAGAAATGCATGAATCGCGTGAGAGAATTCCGAAATAGTCTTGGACTATCACAATTAGAACTTGCTAAAAAGATCGGCGTTTCGCGGCAGACAATTAACATGATTGAAAACAACAAATATAATCCCACACTAGAACTTTGCATTAACCTAGCAATAGCTTTGGGAACAGACTTAAACACACTTTTTTGGAACAAGTAAAAAATAGAAAGACTAAATTCAAATGAATCTTCAACAATACAAAAAAATTATCTTACCTCTTCTAGCTATTCTCCTTATCATTTCCTTCTACTTTTTCTTCACCTTGACAGATCCAATCTTGTTCTGGGTAGATGTGGCAGTGATTGCTAGTTGCATATTTTTCGGTCGAAAACTTTTAAAGAAGGACTAGACTTCTTGCGCCTTCCTTCTCGTCTTTTAAGCTGCTTTATGGTAAAATAAAGTCATTATTCTATGAAGGAAATTACAAATGTCACGTTTCTTATCCAGATTATCTCCTGCTAGGCGCATTTTATTGAGCTTTGCCCTTGTGATTGTGGTAGGCTCTCTTCTTTTAAATCTGCCTATTATGCAGACAGCGACCTCTAAAGCTAATTATTTTGACCACCTCTTTACATCAGTTTCAATGGTTTGTGTGACGGGGCTTTTTACGCAGTCTGTTGCAGATACTTACAATATTTGGGGGCAAATCATCTGCATGCTCCTCATTCAGATTGGCGGATTGGGGCTGATTAGCTTTATTGGGCTGATTTATGTACGTTCCAATCAAAAACTCAGTTTTTCCAATCGTACTACTTTACAAGAAAGTCTTAGTCGAGATGAGACAAATTCTATTCGCGACTTTCTTCGCTCCATTTTTCTTATTACTTTCAGCATTGAAGCTCTTGGGGCATTTATCCTCAGTTTTCGATTTGTCCCCCTTTTAGGATGGGGAAAAGGACTTCTAACTTCCATTTTCCTTGCTATCTCTGCATTTTGTAATGCTGGATTTGACAACTTAGGAAGCACTAGCTTATTGGCATACAAAACAGATGCCTTGGTCAATTTGACCATTGCTGCCTTGATTATCATGGGAGGCTTGGGTTTTTCAGTTTGGTTTGACTTAAAAACAAATATCCAGACAAAAGGACATAAGCGAAAATTGCGCTTTCACACAAAATTGGTCCTTGCTTTAACAGCTCTCATCTTAATCAGCGGAACCTGCTTGACATTTCTAACAGAATACCAAAATACAGCTACGATTGGTCGACTTCCCTTTGAAAAGAAACTTTTAGTCAGCTTCTTTCAAACCGTCACCATGCGGACGGCTGGATTTGCAACAATTGACTATACACAAGCTCGCCCAGTTACATTGCTCCTTTACATCATTCAGATGTTTCTAGGAGGTGCTCCCGGAGGAACGGCAGGGGGACTGAAAATCACTACTTTTTTGGTCGTATTAGCCTTTGCCCGAACGGAAATCCTTGGCTTGCCTCATACTAATTTTGGCCACCATACGTTTTCTCCCTCTACCATTCAAAAAGCCTTTAGTGTCTTGATTGTCTTTACAACAACCTTTATCATTGGCTTGACTTTTTTGACTATGGTCGCTGATAATGGACATCGTTTTATTTACTTAATGTTTGAAGCCATGTCCGCTCTTGGAACGGTGGGCGTAACGGCAAATCTAACACCTACTTTAAATCATGCCGCCTTAACCGTGATTATGTTTTTGATGTTTATCGGGCGTATCGGACCATTGACCTTAATTGTCAGTCTTTCCAATCGAAAACCGAAGAAAAAAGACACAATTAAATTTGCCAATGCAAATATTATTATTGGATAGGAAGGAATTTTATGGATAAACGAACAATCGGTATACTGGGGCTGGGAGTTTTCGGTCGCAGTATCATTAACACACTTCGCAAATACAACTGCGATATTATAGCTGTCGATGACCATGAAGATGTCATCAATCATTTTGAACCTATTTTAGCGCGAGGTGTGGTCGGCGATATTACAGACCATGATTTGCTTCAGGCGGCAGGAATTGATACTTGTGATACAGTGGTTGTGGCTACAGGAGACAATTTAGAATCAAGCGTCCTCGCTGTCATGCACTGTAAATCTTTAGGCGTTGAAAAGGTGATTGCCAAGGTGAAAAGTAAGACAACCAGAAAAGTCTTGCTAAAAGTTGGAGCTGATCGCTGCATCTCCCCTGAGCGTGAGACCGGGATTTCGCTTGCTAAAAATATTTTGCATCAAGCTACGACTGACGTCATTGAATTAGATAAAAATGTATCTATTATTGAATTTTATCCACCTCAGGCTTGGATTGGTAAAAATTTAGCCCAATTAAAACTTCGTCAGAATCATAAGCTTAACATCATTGGTTTTCGAGAAATGCCCGACGGTGTTCTCAACATTGATACATCACCTGACTATACCTTTAAAAAGGACGAATTGTTGATGGCAGTTATTGACAGTCAAACATTTGACCATTTTGAAGATATTACAAAATAGCCTAGCAAAAATCGCTGAGAAACATTCTCGGCGATTTTTGTTGCCTTTATTACGAATTTGGATCATCTAAACTTCGACCGTGCAAGCCTTTTTCACGTTGGACTTGGCGAAGTTTTTCTGGCGTGATGTCATTGCCCTCTTCATCCACGATTTTAATCCCTTCAATGTGGTGGCGAACGCTACGACGATAGCCTTCAATGTATTCTTCACGTAATTTAGCTTGCTCTACTTTTTCTTCTGGCGTTAGGCCAACTGTTTTTTTCTTTTTGGCAAGTTCGTTGATACGTTCGATTTTCTTTGGTTCCATTTTTCCCTCCTTGGATTATTTTGTATTGATTTGGTTAAATTGTGCCACTTTTTTGGCTTTCGTCATTAAGGCAGCTAAGAGTGCCAAACGATTTGCTCGGATTGCTTCATCTTTAGCCATAACCATAGTATTGTCAAAGAAAGCGTCAATCACTGGACTTAAAGCAAAGAGTTGCTCAATATTATCTGCTAAGTCATCAGATAACGTTAAGTTTTCTACTGCTGCATGAAGGGCTTTTTCTTCGGCATTTTCAAAGAGGCTCTCGTCCACAACACTAGCCGTTTCTGCTTTTTCTGCCAAGTTAAAGACACGTGCTAAACTTTCGACCGACGATTTGAAAGAATCTTCTTGTGCTTTTTCTGCCAAAAGACTTACTGCTTCAACCAAGTCCCGCACAACAAACGTTGAACTATTTAAAACAGAAGACACGATATCTTTTGGAACATCGCTGTCCATCATTTTTTCAATACGTGCACGGAAGAAATCAAGCACTTGTTCTTTATTGCTATATGTGAGACTGTCAAATTGCAGCGCATAGAGCTGTTCTATCAATTCATCTAAAGCAATGTGCCAACCAAATTTATCAAGAATGCGCACGACACCTTGCGTTGCTCTACGAAGAGCATAAGGGTCATTTGAACCGCTTGGAATGAGTCCGACCGAGAAGAAAGAAAGAATCGTATCCATCTTGTCTGCAATAGCTAAAATTGCACCAACTTTCGTGTCTGGCAATTCACCGTCACTGGCAATTGGTAAATAATGCTCCCGAATGGCTTTAGCTACTGCTGTGTTTTCTCCTGCAAGCAGGGCATATTTTTCACCCATGATACCTTGCAGCTCATCAAACTCACCAACCATACCAGTCAACAAATCAAACTTGTAAATAGCTGCAGCTCGCGCTACATCTTTCATTTCTTGCTTAGATAACTGAGCTTTTTCTGCTAAAAGAGCTGCAATTTTTGCTGTTCGTTCCATGTGCTCTGCTAGAGAACCTATTTTTTCATGGAAGGTCACATTTTTCAACTTTTCAACCAAATCAGAAATAACCAATCGTTGGTCTTCGCGCCAGAAAAATTCTGCATCTTCCAAACGAGCTACCAAAACTTTCTGATTTCCTTTGACCACATTTTCAAGATGTTCTGTATTTCCGTTGCGTACCGATACAAAATATGGAAGAAGTTTGCCATTTTCGTTACGAACAACAAAGTAGCGTTGATTGACTTTCATGGAAGTCACAAGAACTTCCTCAGGTACATCTAGGTAACGCTCGTCAAAACGTCCGATAAAAGCGGTTGGGTATTCAATCAAATTCAGCACTTCGTCCAGCAAATCTTCGTCAATCTCCACATGAACGTTGTGCATTTTCTCGATTTCTTTGATTTGATCCAAAATCATGTTTTCACGTTCCATTGGGCTGGCAATGACAAAAACTTTACGCAAGTCCTCTTCGTAAGAATCTGCTGACTGAATCTTCACTTCATGGCCGAGAAAACGATGCCCCCGACTTGTCCGTCCACTTTCAATATCGAACAAATTCATCAAAAAGGACTCATCATCCAACAACACAGTTAGGGTATGAACGGGGCGAATATATTCAAATGTATTGGTGCCCCAGTGCATATTGACCGGAAAGCTCAGAGAGGTCAGCACATCGGCAACTCCGTCAATCAATTCCTCAACAGGTTTTCCGATTTCTTGCTTGGTGACATAGACATATTCTTCGCCTTTTACTTCACGAAATGTGATATCTTCAACCGTCAAGCCTTTTCCACGAACAAAGCCTTGCGCAGCTTTCGTAAAATGACCATCTGCATCCAAAGCAATCTTCTTGCTTGGTCCTTTAAAATCTTCTGTTAAATCTGTTTGCTTTTCACTTAGATTGGACACGCGCACAGCCAAGCGACGAGGAGTTGAAAACATTTCAATCTTATCAAAAGTTAAACGATTGTCTGTTAAAAAGGCTGCCATTTTATCTCGTAATTGCTTCATGCTTGGTGTCACGACATAGGCTGGCATTTCTTCTAGCCCTAACTCAACCAATAAATTTTTCGTCATTTTTTTACTCCTCCTCAGCCAATAATTTCTCACGTGTTGCTTCATCCAATAATGGATAACCTAGTCGTCTGCGCTCTGCCACAAAAGTTTTAGCAACAATACGTGCTAAATTCCGAATCCGAGCAATATAACCGGCACGCTCTGTTACGGAAACCGCTCCGCGAGCATCCAATAAATTAAAGGTATGAGAACATTTCAATACATAATCATAAGCAGGGTGCACAAGATTATATTCCAAGCAGCGTTTCGCTTCTGCTTCAAAATGATCAAAATTTTCTAAAAGCAAGGCTTGGTCGCTCACTTCAAAACTGTATTTTGAATGTTCAAATTCTGGCTGACGGAAAATTTCGCCGTACTTAACTCCATCTGCCCACTCAATATCATAAACGGAATCCACCTCTTGGATATAGGACGCTAGCCGCTCCAAACCGTAAGTTACTTCTGAGGTAACTGGATCAGTAGACAAACCACCGACCTGTTGGAAATAAGTAAACTGCGTGATTTCCATACCGTCAAGCCATACTTCCCAACCTAGACCTGCAGAACCTGTTGAAGGATTTTCCCAATTATCCTCTACAAAGCGAATATCATGTTCCAACGGATCAATTCCCAATAACTCCAAAGACTGCAAATACAGCTCTTGAATATTACTTGGACTTGGTTTCATTACAACTTGAAACTGGTGGTGTTGGTAAAGGCGATTAGGATTTTCACCGTAACGTCCATCTGCTGGACGACGTGAAGGCTCTACATAAGCCGCATTCCACGGCTCAGGACCAATGGCACGCAAGAAAGTATAAGGACTCATGGTACCAGCGCCTTTTTCATTGTCGTAAGCCTGCATGAGCATACAGCCCTGATCATTCCAGAACTGTTGCAACGTTAAAATAATTTCTTGGAAGGTTAACTTCTTCGACATAATGTACTCCATTCTTTTTGCGATAATATTCTTACTAACCTGAGTTTATAGTAGAAATAACACTAGCGTCAACAAGTGAATCAATTTGACTGACAAAACAAAAGCAGAACTGCACTTGACACATACCTATACAGATTTGTATAGGGGCGTCAAAACGCGGTTCCACCCTAGTTTATTACTTCATTGTTAATATAGTCTTAATTAAAAATTTATCGACTAAAAATTACTGAAAGCTCCTCCTCATCTTTCACTTACCTGGCTTTCACCACCCCAGACTCGCTAGAAAATATCCTGACAAGACCTCTTTCATAAAAACTATTATAGCAGGAAAATAAAATTTTGTAAAATAGAAATACTGATGAAATTTCTCGCAGATAAAAAAGAGAGTGTGGGACAGAAATCAATCATTCGAAGAATTTGATTTCGTCGTCCCACCTCCGCTTTCAATTAAGAAACTAATTCATTAGAAGCAACTTGCACTTTTGTTTTTTTCAAAACAGTTAGTGTTTGAACCTTTTTGGGTCTTTTCCCATTTAATTTTCGTTTTGCTTTTCTTAAATTTACAGTAGCTGCTTTCACTTCTTCCCGACTTGCTCCTGGATTTTCCAACACAGCCTGAGCATGCTCAAAAGCTGTTAAGTAAGCTGCTTTGACATCATCAGAAGCATAAATGAAGCGATAGTTACTTGCTTGAAATTCCACTTCTCTATCCACTAGCTTTTGCAAGCTGCTAAAGTTCGTGGCTTTGCCATTCAGTCGCTGTTCTGCTGCTTTTAATTTGGCTAGAACTGTATCAATTTGTTCTTGAGTTACACGCTCCTGTGCTAACAGCAAAGCAACTGCTTGGAAAGCTTGGTCATAATTGCGACGGTATTTCTCTGTAGCGTTGGCATAACGTCCTGTTTTTGTCATAGCACCATAGGCAGCAATGGCTTGCTTCACAGAAGCAATATCAGAATCTTTACCGTCCAAATCGTTAGAAGCCGTATTTAAAGTTGCTAAAACTTTATCCACTTCAGCTTGAGTCAATTTGCCAGCCACAGCAGCTTGAGCCACTGCGTAAGCCTGATCATAAGCTGTGCGTTTTTCTGCAGCTGCATTATAATACTGAGCAAATGCGACAAGACTAGCTTGTTTATTGACAGCCGCTAGTAGCTGCGTTTTGATAATAACCGCTAACTTAATAAGATTATTTTGACCTTCAAAGACCTCAACCGTTGGATTTTCATCCCACAATTCATAACCCGCAGGAAGTTTCACAAGAACTGTATAACGACCTACTGCAACCGTTTTTCCAAAAGCATTTTGACCATATTTTTGCACTGGTAATACCAATAAATCTCCATCTGCATTTTTTAAGACAACGGATGTATTTTTAGGAACTGCTTGATCGAAAGCTACACTTAACGGAGCATAGACGATTTCTTTTGCTAAAAATTCAATTGTTTTGAAGCTGTCCTCAGCTGTCAAATCAAATTCTTGCGTTTGAGGGCTGTACAGTTTTAGACCGCCTTTGTCATAAGTAAACAATTCAGCCACATAGTGTCCAAATCCTAAGAAGTTGATGTCATTTCCTTTATCAAGATTAACATAGTTACCGTTTGCATCTTTGATACGATATACAAAGCTCGTATCCAAATCTTTATGACTTTCAGCATCTACCAAAGCTACACGAATTCGTCCACTATTTTCATCTCCTACTAGTTTTGCTAAAGAGATAACATCTTTATTTCCAGCAAAATCTTCTACCAAATAGAAAATATTGGTCTTTTCTACACCTTTTGGCAAAGTGTAACTGCCGTCTTGATTTGCTGCAATATAAACACGGTGTTCATAAATGCGTACATTTCCCAAAGCATCTCTAGCTTGATAGAAGACGCTATTGTTTTTATCTGGCTGAAGGTAGAAGAGGCTTTTTCTTAGAATTCCACCATCCCCTTCATCTTTTACCTGACGAGCAACAAATGTTTCTACTCCATTTGTGTTGGTGATATAACCTGATGTGATGACTGGCTTTTGTGTATCGATTTGAAGTTGGAAAGCTACCGCTTGTTCATTTGCCCCAGGGACATCTGGCGTGTAGCGGATTACATAGGTATATAGGCCGCCTTTCACAGCATTTCCTCTACTATCATGACCATCCCATACGGTATTTTCAACCGCATAAGATTTCGGCCCTTTACTATCAAAGTAATTTTTACGACCATCTAAAGCTTTGCTACTCTTCCAAATTGGTGAACGATAATCTGTATCCGTACTTGCATAGACGCTGGCGGTTAGATTGGTGAAATTTCGATAAAATACTGAGCGGTACTGAATCAAGTCTTTGTTGCCGTCATTATTTGGAGAAAAGGCGAGGCGAACATTTCCATTGGCATCCAACTGCAAGACATTTGTGCCTTGTTCATTTTCCACCGTGCCAAGCACAATCGGACTACGAGCTGTTGTTTGACCAGTTGAATAAAGGGTCTCATTAGCTGTCGTTAAAATAGAACTCACATTGTCACCGGCTGAAACACTCTTATCTTGCGGAACATCGTAATAAAATCCAGACCTGCCTTCTCTGACTAAATTATAAATTGGTTTTTCAGCTGCTGGTAGATTTTGAAATTCGCCACGGAAGCCCATAAATGGCAGGCTAACTACATCTCCATCATCCGCTGGATCAACAAAACGAACAAAACCTTCTAAGAAGTAGCCGTTTGGCATGAGCTTGGTCAATTCTTCTGCAAATTTAGATGTATTGACTTTGACCGTGACACGTTCACTACTGTGTGCCTTAACAGTAATCTCAGGCCAGACAGTTTCTGTTAATTTTCTAGGAGTGAGTGTAAAACGCCCGTCCTTAACATTGTCTGTATTCGTATTGACAATCATTTTCAGTGTCCGATCTTTATCAGAAAGATTGTGAACGGTCACATCAAATGTAAATTCATCCTTAACATTTCCAAGCGATACACTAGGATAATTATTTTCGCCCGTTACATACAAATCTGTAGATACGGCTGCTGCTGTGTCTACAATACCAGCACCTTGTTGACGGGGGGAAGTGTACGTTTCAGTTTCCTTATTGACATGCGGTTTCGCTGTAGACATGATTAAGGCTTTGACTAATTCTGAAATTTCTGCAGGAGATTTGTCTGGGTATTTCTTCAGTAAATACTGTTTGACAAGAGCGGCTACACCAGCTACGTGAGGAGCTGCCATACTGGTTCCGCTCATATTGCCATAGGTATTATCATTGAGCGATGAAAAGATAGAGCCACCAGGAGCAGTTACATCTGGTTTCAATTGACCATCTGTTGTTACACCCCAACTTGAAAAATCAGACATTTCTTTTGCTTCTGGATTGGGCTGATTAGCCATCGCACCATTAAATACTAACTTGTACTGACCAGCTTTCAGCGCTTCACCATATTCTTTGGAAATAAAGACTGCCGGATTTTTCTTCCCTTCTCCGTCCAAAGCCATTGTAACATTCGCACCTGCGACATTATTATAGACTACTATTCCAGTCGCACCGTGTTTTAGTGCATTGTTTGCTTTTTCTGCAAATGTAATACTACCACGTTGCACAAGAGCTAGTTTTCCTTTGACATCCACTCCGCTAAAGTCTTCTTCACGACCAAGTCCAGCGTCTACATATTCATATTCTTTCCCTTTTTCAAACTGTCCTTCTGTTTCAGCTGCTGTATAAGTGAATTTCCCATGATTTAATTCGGCATTGTTTTCCAATCCAAGAACATGAAAGACTTCTTCTGTGACTACTGTGTTATTGACGGAAGCAACAGAGATTGAGTCTTCTACCGTGGAGGGGTTTCCGACTAATCCATAATCAGGATTTTCTGCTAGTGGTTTATCATACCCATATCCAAATGTGTTGCTGTTCCCTGCAGATATGAGGACTGAAACTCCTTTTGCACGGGCACGTTTAATCGCATCCACAATGCTTGGATCAGCATTGACAGTGGAACCAGTAGAAGAACCCAGACTCATATTGATAGAATCCGCTCCAAGGGCAACCGCATCATCAATGGCTTTCGCATAAATAGCTGAACTAGTAGTTCCGCTACGATCAGAAAAGACCCGCATAAACATAACCTGCGCTTCAGGTGCTACTCCGTAAACATATTCACCATTAGTACTTTTCTTATCTGGATTTCCTGTAGCAATCCCTGTTACATGCATCCCGTGCGATGACGTATCTTTTTCTTTGATATTGTCATCACCGTCCATATAATCATAAGCATAGACTACTTTGTCATTGCACCATTTCCCATAGTCAATGCCAGCTGCACGCTTAACAGCCTCCATTTCGGCTTCAGTTTTGTATTTTCCTTTTGAAGGATCTGTAATCCGCAATACTTCATGGTGAAGTCAATAATCGCTACAACAGTGCCCTCCCCTTTATAACCTTGATGCCAGGTTTGAGGAACTTTGATGATTTCATTACTGCTAACACTTGCAGGTCTTGCTTCATCTGACGCAGATGTCTCAGCCGGCTCAGCTTTTGTAACAGGTGCAGCTGATGAATTCATCACAGAAGTCGACTCTGCCTCTGTTGATGTTGCTTCCGGTTGCGAAGCTGATGTACTTTCTTTCTTTGTAGCACTACTATCTTCTGGAGCTGGTTGCTCTTCAGTGTTGGAAGACACTTCAGTCGGAGAGCTTGATGTCACTTCAGCAACTTGAGCAGTCGCTGTCTGTTGCGGTGTTTCAGCAGGAGTGGCTACTGGAGAATCTGTTTTCTCTACCTCAGATTCTGTATTTTCAGACGCAGTTGCTGATTGAGTAGTCGCTTCTGTTGTCGTAGCAACGTTCGTCTCCTGTGTAACTACGGGCTTAGCTGCCACTTGCTCCTCAGCTTGAACTTGAGCTGCTCCAATCACTAAAAATGTACCTAAAACGACCGAAGCCAAACCAAACTTATACTTTCTCAATGAAAAACGTTGTTTTTGCATATAAATCTCCTCATTTTTATTTTTTAAAAGTTATTATATCGTAAATTTTTCTGAATATTCACACAAAACAGCATTTATAATGAAAACGTAACATTCCTTTATGAACATATACAAAAAATAGAAAATATAAAGTTT
>ERZ773038.1205-NODE-1205-length-15065-cov-7.289607_pt1 | contig 15065 bp, 15 predicted proteins | sample MGYA00511665_ERZ773038 | MGnify/ENA primary metagenome ERZ773038 (study PRJEB29015, sample SAMEA2737966) | human oral metagenome | biome: human oral; feature: human-associated habitat; material: dental | place: China | collected 2028 ... | reverse complement strand
GAGGGCCGCTTCAGCGGCCCTCAAGACCTCTCGGTAGTCGTCGGACGACGCACGAGGGTCTGTGCGCCAGGCCGCCCAAACGGCCTCGTCGGCCGCTCGGGCGGCCGCCTCCTCTCTCTTAGCCTCCCCGACCTGAACGACCAGGGAGGCCACGAGGGCGATGATGATGACGACGGCGACGATGATGATGGTGGTGGTCATCATGATTCCTCCTAAGGAATCTTTTTCGCTCAAAGCAAAAGGGCACTTCTCGCCCTTTTTACTAACCTTGAGCGAAAAGCTAGTATTAATATAGCATAGAGTGATGAAATTGTCAATACTTTTTCGCAATTTTCCCGAAAACTAGTACAATAAACTTATGAATCTCGCAACTAGCCTCGACCAAATCAAAGGCGTCGGCCCGAAAACAGCAGCCGAACTGCGGCGAGCAGGGCTGCAGACGGTTGGCGATATTCTGATGTTTTTGCCGCGCAAGCACGAGGATTTCACTAACGTGACACCGATTACCGAGTTGCAACCCGGTAAGGTAACAATCCGCGCTCGCTGCCAGCAAATCAGCACTCGGCCAGTCCGCCGTGGTTTGCGTCTGACTACGGCGGTGCTGGCCGACGACACTAGCAAGCTCAACGCTATTTGGTTTAATCAACCGTACCGAGTGCAGCAGCTGGGCGGCAGCGATGAGTGGTTTTATTTTAGCGGCGAGTTCGAGTATAACTACGGCCGTTACCAGCTAACCAACCCGACGGCCGAGCTCGCCGAGGAGCTGCCAGTACAAGCCGATCGTTTACTGCCAGTGTACCATGCGGTGCGCGGGCTAAAATCGCAAACGGTGCGCAAAATCCTCGAGCAGCTACGCCCATTGATGAGCGTTTTGCCCGAAACTCTGCCGCCAAGCGTCGTCAAGAACGAGAAGTTGCTCGACCGCGCGGCGGCAATTTCGGCGATGCATTTTCCGCGCGACGAGAGGGAAGTGGAGCAGGCTCGCCAGCGCCTGGCGTTCGAAGAGCTATTCGAGCTGGTTTTGGCTAGCCAGCTCAACAAAATTGACAACCAGAAGCTGGCTGGCTTCGCTATTCCGTTTGAAAAGTCTGTCGTGCAGGATTTTGTCAAGAAATTACCGTTCGCGCTAACCAGCGCCCAGCGCCGCGCCGCCTGGGACATCTTGCAAGATTTCGAAAATGCTAGGCCGATGAATCGCTTGTTGCAAGGCGACGTTGGTAGCGGCAAGACGGTGGTGGCCGGATTGGCAGCGCGGCAGGCGGCGAGCGCTGGTTATCAGACGGCGTTTATGGCGCCGACCGAGATTCTGGCGCGGCAGCACGCCCAGACGCTGGCTAAGCTGCTCGAGCCGTTCGGCGTGACGGTCGGATTGCTAATTGGCAGCGTCAAAGGCAAAGCTCGCCAAACGCTCTACCAGCAAATTGCAAGCGGCGCGGTTGATGTGGTTGTCGGCACGCACGCGCTTATTCAGGATAAAGTAGAGTTTCACCGCCTGGGCTTCGTGATTATCGATGAGCAGCATCGCTTCGGTGTTGAGCAGCGGCAGAGGTTGCTAATGAAGGTTAAGGATGAGGAAATGGGGCTGGAGGCGCTCGATACATTTTCTGAACCTATGACGATTGCCGCTGGCTCGTCTCGAGAGACCGGGCGCGCAGCCCCAGGCTCGCGAGTGAGACACGGAGGTGAAGGAAGCGTGTCGAGCGCCCCATCAGATACGAAAAAACCATCGGTAGCTGCCGCCATGCCGCACCTCTTAGCGATGACTGCCACGCCGATTCCGCGCAGTTTGGCGCTAACTGTTTACGGCGAATTAGACGTCAGCGTTCTCGATGAATTGCCGCGCGGCCGACGGCCGATTCTTACTAAAATTATTTCGCCGCCTTCGCGCGAGGCCGCTTATACTGCTATCGACCAGCAAATTGCCCAGGGCCGCCAAGTTTACGTAGTCTGCAGCTTAATTACCGATAGCGATTCTAACGATCGCAAAAGCGTCGAAGCCGAATACAAGCGACTCAAAAATAGTATTTTTGGCCATCGCCGCATCGCTATGCTGCATGGCAAGATGACCGCTAGCGAAAAAGATCAAATCATGCAAGCTTTTAAAGACCAACGATATGATATCTTAGTTAGCACCACCGTCATCGAGGTCGGTGTCGACGTGCCGAACGCTACGATTATGATGATTGAGGACGCCGACCAATTTGGCTTAGCACAGTTGCACCAACTGCGCGGGCGGGTCGGCCGCGGCCAGCACCAAAGCTACTGCTATTTGATGATGAGCACAAACAATAAGCCTAGCCAGCGCCTGCGGGAAATAGAAAAATCCAACGATGGCTTCCATTTAGCAGAGGTCGATATGAGCTTGCGCGGCCCGGGCGAGATTTACGGACGCATGCAGCACGGCGCACTAAACTTGCAGATTGCTACGTTAGCCGACACGCAGCTGATCGCCCGCGCTCAAAAGGCCGCTAAGCGCTTCATTGATAGCGGCGAAAGTCTGTCGAAATATCCGGCGCTAGAAGCACGCGTCCGCCACAACCAGCGGGTGACGACGCTTAATTAGAATTATTTTCGAGTTTTTTAATTGTTTTTTCTAGATTGATTATACGCCTTGTGTGATTTTCGGTTATGTAGTCAGTGGACCAAAACTTGTTGCTCTGAATAAAAAATATTACACCTATCAGAATCGTATTGATAATTGTCAATACGGCGATAATCGATATGACTATAGTTTGTTTGCTGGTTTTGCTGTTTCGCATACTTAACCTCCGAGGAATGCTGATGTTTTGTATCTGTAGGCTCTCCGTAACTTAAAACCAAGTATATAGCACAATGCTTATGTTTGGCAAGTTCTATCTGTCTTTTGCCTTTTGCCGAGCTGCTGCCAAACGGCGTGCTATAATACAATGCATGTACAGCGGTACTACTTTTCGTTCGCATTCGGGCAACTTTATCGGCGTGCATCAGAAAATCGACCGGATTGCTCGCCGCGATTTGCGCAAAATATCAAGGGTTGGCCGCGGTTTTCCTTCTGTCAAGGATATTTTGCATTTTGAAGGCAACAACGGCCCCGACGGCATTAAGCGCAAAAGTCCAGGCGTCGATGAGCCGTGGCATTTTATCGACCCCAGCGACCCCAGCGATACGGCGCTGGTCGAGATGATTATGGATCATTACGCCAATTTGGTGCAGGCGCTCAAAAAGCGTAATAATGTGCGGGCAGCCTTTGAGGCGGCCTGGATGGCGCATGCTATCACCGACGGACTAACGCCGGCGCATCATTATCCGCTAGGCGAAAAGATCGAGGAGCTGTGGGGACGGCCTCAGAACGAGCGGGCGTCGATCGCCGAGAAAGGCATCATCAGAGGCTCGACCATGCGCGAGACTCTTAGTAAAAACTGGGAGTATTGGGGTGCCAAGGGTGTATTTGCGACACATGTGCTATTTGAGCTAGGCGTAGCGACCAGCATCAAGACGACCAAATTTCCTGATTCGGCGCCAAATTCAATCTGGCTCAAACTAGCAGATGATAAGGATTTGCAGACGGTCTTTCTCGATGCGGTGCAGCAAGTTTACGCGCTGGGCATGTACGAGGAATTCTGGAAACGCGGCTGGACAACCCATCTAGCGCAGCAGACGCGGCAAACGTTGATTCCGCTGATCGCTAATGTCATCACGTATTTTTGGTACTGCGCCTACCGCGAGGCGCACCAGTGAGCTCGATCCGAGTAATCGCTGGGCGTTTCGGTGGGCGGCTACTAGATGCGCCTAGAGAGAACAATACCCGCACCAAGCCGATGGGCGAGCGGATTCGCAATGCTATGCTCAATAGCATCGGCAACGAGATTAACGGCGCGCAGGTTTTAGACGCTTTTGCTGGTACTGGCGCGATTGGTCTCGAAGCTCTCAGCCGCGGCGCTGCCCGTGTAACGTTTGTCGAGCGCGATAAAATTGCCCAAAAAATCTTAAGCAATAATGTGTCCTCGCTAGGCGTTCAAAATGAGGCGAAAATTATTAGCGCCCCTGTTAATTCATGGATTGAGTCTGGCGGCGCAGGCAAGTATGACATAATTTTTGCCGATCCGCCATACAAAAATCCGCAGTTTTCCACAGTCAGTAAACTTTTTGGGCTTCTCAAACCGGGCGGGCTTATGGTATTATCACATCCAGGAAGAGGTGAGGAACCAAATCTGGGAAACGAAATTGTTGTGGTGGACAATCGTAGTTATGGAAATGCTTGCCTCACCTCTTTCCGCCGAGAATCGTGTGATTCGTGATTTTTGGGGAATTAAAATAGCCCGCGATGTGCGGGTTATTTTTTATGCATGTTTTCCTCAGAGTTTACATCGAATCTCATTGGTGCGGATGAAAGGACTTGAACCTTCACGCTCGAAAGCACATGCTCCTAAGGCTAGATAATTAAGCTTTCTTTTCACTTAGCGGAGGGAACTACGCACACCGCCGACAAGAGGCCTACAGCAGGCAAATAATGGGCAATAAAGGCAAAAATGATATAAGAGTTCTAACTCGTTGTTTTTGTTTGTTATTGTACGGGGCGCAAGGAGTCAATTCTGGAGTCTAGGGCGGAGTCTAATTAATCAAATTGGATAAGTAAGATTCTCTACTCTTAGGGGGTAGCCGTTCTCAAGAACAAAAGTGATATAATTATAGTTGAAGTTCAAATAAGGGGTGGCAAACTAATTAAGCAAAAAAGGAATAACGCCTCATGAGTAAATGGGAAGATCGTATACAGAATAGTGCCACATATATTGCAGCCAAGAAATTATTAGCCAGGTTAAATGAGATAGACTCTGACAGTATGTCTCTTGAAGCAATCGATGATGTCAATCGGGCAAAATTGATCATTGAGCTTTTAGTGGATAGACTTGATTATACAGATAATCGTCTATTATCAGTATCAAGTATTGATAATATTGGCAGTTATCTCTCAAGTGTAAGTTCGTGTTTTGATAACTGGCAAAACACTCGCGATGATATGTACCTAGGTATTTCTTACATGAATGGATATATCGATAATATATTGTCATACATTACTTCGTTAACACCCGCTATGGATATAAAAGAAACTCGCAAAGCTATTGCGGGATTGAATAGGTCAGTCGGTCAATATAAGCGTACAGCAGCAAAAGAGATTGACAGTATATCCGCTAAAGGAACTACCGCAGAAAAGACCATTGACGAAAAAGTTACTGAAGCTAAAAACGAGTTTGAAACACTTGGTGTAAAAATAGATGAACTTAACAAAGATTTAAAAGATATAAAAGACTCGTCAAATAGCATATCTACCGAGCAGCAACTATCATTTACAAAATCTGAAAATGTACGCAATGAGATGGTTAATAAATTTATCGAAGATCAGAAACGCACAATTGAAGAAGCATTTAGTAAAAAGAGTGATGAAGCCGATCGCATTACGGATGACATAGATAAAAAGCTAAACGCTACTGAGGCGAAGGCAGAAGATAGTCTTGCTAGAATAGATGAATTATTGAATATGGCCGGAGATAAAACACTAATCCACGATTATTCTAGTAGTGCTAAGGAAGATAAAATAGCTGCTTATGTATGGAGTGTAATAACAACGATTTTATTACTTATCATGTTAGTATTTTCTTGTTGGGTAGTTTATGAAATTATTCATACTAAGGATGCTTCATGGCAATTCTTAGTAGCTCGAGCATTTGTTATGCTATTTGCTGGGGGTATAGCAGGATATACAGCCACTCAATCAAGTGAACATCGCAAAGCACAACGAGCTAATCAACGAACAGCTCATCAACTTAAAGCACTAAAGCCTTATCTGCTAAGTATTGAAGGTGATGTAAAACTAAGAAATGAAATTATCAAAACAGTTGCATACCGAATATTCAATAATGAAGAGGATAATCAAGTTAAAAAGCCTAAAAGATTATTTAGAAGCAAAGAGGAAGCTCCTATTATGAGTTCGCAATTGATTGAGTTGTTATTAACTTTAGCAAAGAAAGATCTTGTTAAATAAAAAATGTTAAAAATGTGGTAATTTATTTTATCTACTGATATACTTATCTACAGAAATATTTCACAATATCAAATATGCGGATGTGGTGGAATTGGTAGACACGTATGCCTTAGGAGCATATGCCTCACGGCGTGAAGGTTCAAGTCCTTTCATCCGCACCAAGCACGTTAAAATTATGAGTCTCAATGGGCTCTTTTTGCTTTAATGATAAACTTAAAAGAGGCTAGCTACTACTATCATCGTCCCTTTGTTTTATTACGCTGTTTTTGCATAAAGTTTACTTAGACAACAAGGCAGTAAAGGAATCGCGGAGATGGACTATATAGTTCATCACTATGCTTGTAAGAGTTTTGCTGTAACAAGTATAGCCCATGAAGCATCTTGTAAGATTTTTCATTTTTCTTGCCCTTCCTTCTTGATTTTGAGCAATATAACATAATCAAATATCTAATATCTCAACAATTTCTCCATTGTGCTGCTTCAATTCAATCTTCCGAATTATTTCTTCTCCCAAATATTTAATAAAATCGCTTAATTCTGATGAAACTTCAAATATAATGTTGTGTTTACTAGCATTCTCCGGATTAAATGTTGAATTATGATTTCTTTCGCTTGACCAATAATTCCAATTTACATCTGTTCTTTCGTAATAAACATAATTCTGTTTTTTTGTAACATATATTCTTTTGTTAATCAATGCCTTTTCATCTTCAGATTTAAAAATATCAGAATATAATTTTAAGCCCTCAAATTGCTTATATTCTTTAATTTTATTATTTGAAACATTAAGCTTTATTTCTTTATAATCCATAATCTTTCCTCCTTAAACTTGTTGCCTATACTGGAGAGCATTATAGCATTTTTAAGGCATTTTACTCTATGACAGACCATCCATACTACGGTTTATTCCTTATCATGTTTTATTATGGATTGCGACGTGGTGAAGCGTTTGGCTTGCGCTGGAAAGATATTGATTTTACCGAAAACACTATACATATTAGACAGCAGGTTTATCTCGTGGGGCATGAGCCAAAAATCGGCTCGCTCAAAACAAGGGCGAGTGTTCGCGATCTGCCACTTCTGCCGAGTATAAAACAGGAGCTGCAAGCAGAATATGAACGACGTCTCTATCCATACGGCGACGAACTTCTCTATCTTACTAAAAAAGGCAACCCGATAGACGGTAGAAGCTTTATCAAAACATTTAAAGATGCTGCTCGAAAAGTGGGATTAAAAGAGATAACGCTTCATGAGATTCGCCACAGCGTTGCTACAATGCTCAAAGAAGCTAACGTCTCGGCGAAAGATGCACAAGTTATCCTTGGGCATTCTTCAATAACAACAACCTTGCAAATCTATACTCACTCAACCGAAACAGAAAAATCAAATGCACTTCTCGCTGTAACCGATAAAATTTACAATAAACATAACGACAACGACCAAGCAAAAACATCCTTATGAACAATAAAGGAGTCTAAAAGAGGAGTCTGTTGCAAGAATAGACTCCTCTTTTAGTAAGAAAAGGCTATATTAACCCTATAAAATACAAGAACAGGCAAGCGAGCTTGTTAGCTCCTAAGGCTAGCGCGTCTACCAATTCCACCACATCCGCGAACTTTTGCAAGCTCTAGCAATGCACTACTACCACGCAAATTGCATGCATTTTGCTTGCACAAATAATTATAGCAAACTTCTAACAAATTCGCGAAAAATTACTGCAGCTTATGCTAAAATAGATTTATATGAAGATGAGGGTGTATGAGCAAAATTGCTAATTACCTACGCGGACATTTGCTAGGAGAGATTGACTTCCGGCCCGATGTGCGGCAGGCTTATATTAACGATGCTGGAGTATTGAGCTTAGCGCCAGAGATGATCGTCGCGCCGCGCAATACCGAAGATATTCGCAAAACGGCACGATTATCGTGGCAATTAGCTGAACGCGGGCATGTTCAGGCAATAACTGCCCGCGGTTCAGGCCGCGGAACTACAGGTGGTGCAATTGGCCGCGGGGCGATAGTCGATATGTCGCGGCATATGAATAATATTTTTGAGTATGATGCCAAGCAACGATTAGTTCGTTTGCAGCCCGGCGCAACAGTTGGATCTCTACATCAGGCATTAAGCTTGCAGGGCGTTAACATCCCGCCGCTCGACGGACTAGACGCGCGTCGAACAGTTGGCGGAGCTATCGCCGACAATCTGGCTGGATTGGCTAGCGGTAAATACGGCGATTTAAGCGCCTTTATCAGCCAGCTCGAGATCGTTTTGGCAAATGGCGATATTTTGCAAACAGGCCCGCTCGGCCGGCGCGAGCTCAGCCGCAAGAAAGGTCTGCAGAGTCTAGAAGGCGATATTTACCGCGGCATTGACGCAATCATTGATGAATACCACGACGTGATTACTGCTCTCCCAGAATATGATAAGTCTGGCTATAGCTCTATAGCCTCTGTCAAGAGAGGAAATCAGTTCGACTTGACACCGCTATTCATCGGTGCGCAGGGTACGCTAGGTATTATCAGCGAGATGATTTTGCGCACCGAATTTCGTAGCCAGAGCAACGAGGTCTTCGCGCTGATATTTGCTTCGGCTAGCGTAGCCAATGATGCTATGCGCATATTGCGCGATAGCGGCGCAGCTTTTGCCGAGTATTTTGACGCCCAGCTATTTAGCGCTGCCGCTGCTGCCGGCCGACGCTTTGACTGGCTCAACCTAGAAGGAGCTGACCCGCAAGCAGTCATTATCGCCGGATTTGACGATTTCAATGCTCGTACTCGCGCTCGTAACCTTAAAAAGATTCAGAAGACATTCAGCAGTGCTGAGGGAGTCAAATTCGTTTCTAGCGAAGACGCGACCGATGGCGCGCTATTATCAGCACTTAATATTGCTCGCTATGCCGAATTGCCTGACAAAAACCCAGCTTTTGCGCCGCATTTGTATAGTGATATTTATATTCCAGCTGCGCGTTTCGATGAATTTACCAAAGCATTAACAGTTTTGGCTGGTCGTCTGCATTGTAATATGCCTATTTCTGGGCACGTGCTAACTGAAACTTATACAGTTCATCCGGTACTGTCGCTGCGTCAAGTTGGAGACAAGCAAAAATTATTCAAGATTTTTGATGAATTGTCTAATTTGGCTGTTAAATATGATGGCGCACTCATTGGCCAAGCAGCCGAGGGTCGGATCGCAGCGCATTTCGCGTATAAACACCTTGACGTTCGCACTCGCGAGATGTACGCGGCTATCAAAAAAGTTTTTGATCCGCTCGGTATTATGAATCCAGGCGTCAAAGTCGGCGACAATCTGCGATCGCTCACCGCTAGTGTTAACGGCGATGTTTTACCGCAGGTATAGGCATATACTGCCAGAATATATTTTCTACAAAATGGATTGTTAGAACTGTTAACGCCGCTAGCAAAAAGTGACTTCTTGATTAATTAACAGACCAAATATATGCACGCTATCGCTTACACTTATTTAAAACCAGCGTAGAAGAAGAGAAGAGTAATCGTATTTTGAGCAGAACAGCTAGGCTGCTTGGCTCGACGCTAAATCAGGAAACTTTGCCTCTACTCGGCGCAAGCGCTTATCAAGCGAGTTATAAAGCGTGTCGTCTACCATCTCGCGGCTGCCAGACTCATGATATAGCTCGCGGCGAACGACAGCAAGGTCGGCCCGTAAGCTCTCTTGGCTGGCTGCTAGCTCGGCTTGCCCAGCCTTTAATTCCTGGAACCGTTCATCTGCCGCCAGATCCATATCTTTCACGATATCAACCAGAGTCTTGTGGTCTTTGCGGATATCAGCAAGCTGCTCATCGATTTGCTCAAAACGCTCGTCAATTTGTTTAAACCGTTCGTCCATCGTTTTTGCTAGATTAGCAACGATATCGCTTAAGTTCTCAATTTTAATCGCTAGCTCTTCGTTCGTCATACTTCTATTTAACCACAAACATTAGCTGCGAGGCAACTATTTGCTCAACAAAAAGCCCGCTTTACCTGGGCGGGCAGTATTAACATTGTTCCACTAAATACAAGTTATGGTACAGATGAGAGGACTTGAACCTCCACGCCCCGAAGGGCACTAGCACCTGAAGCTAGCGCGTCTACCAATTCCGCCACATCTGCGTGTTATCGTAAAGTACTATATCGCGACATCTACCGATTCTTAGCAACGCGCAGCGCGTCTACGTATACTTGCGTTGCCCACGCAGTCGCCACATCTGCGTATAACTCGTGAAGCACTACATTGCGATTATCTACTAATCTCTAGAAGACTGACGCACAGCGCATCCACACATACGTGAGTTGCCCACGCAGTCCGCCGCGCATAATCATATCTAGCGCGCAAACTCATTCTAGCTGATTTAGGTGCGCCTGTAAAGAGTTTGTAGATAACACTCTTGCAAAATAATTCCATTTATGCTATAATAGGGGTATATGATGGCACCAGCATCCAATGTAACCGCCGATACAGACGTGCACTATCCGAATACAGTGCGCGCTTGCCAACTCGTCGAGCAATCGTGGCGCAACACGGCAACACTGTACGGCTATGAAGAATATGATATTGACACTGAGTCAAAATTACAGAATCGTCGCCGTTACGACATCGTAGCGGGCGCTTTCAGCGTATCGACATATCCGAGCGCAGCATATCTGTTGCGCTACGAGCATGCCGGCTGCGAGTCGCCGCGGGCTGATGTCGAAGCAATCGCTATCGCCAAGCGCGGTCTCGACGCTATGGGTATCAAGCGTTCGGCTTATAATTTGCGCATCAATGACTCAGAGATGCTCGATTTGCTACTGAGCGAATACCTTGATCTTGACGCCGTACAAACTAGCCTAATGGCGCGCCTGCTGGCACAGAAGCGAACGCTGGCGCCAGATAAGTTTCGCGACCGCGCGATTGATATCGTCGGGTTGTCGCACTCTAGCGAAGTTCTGCAAAAATTATCTAAGCTTTTGACCGCCAGGTCGGCCGAAGACCTACCAGAAGTTATCCGCCATAGTGAATGTTATGTGAATTTAGTAGCATTGTATGAACGGTTAGAGCGGCTGGGAATTGATAACGTTATCCTTGATATTACGCTGGCACATCCAGAATACACTGGCGGCATTATTTTCGATTTCACCGAAGCTGATGCTACACATAGTGCCTTACTATATAAGGGCGGACGCTACGTCAATAACGACTTGCAAAGTTCGGTCGGTGGCCAATCAGATATGTCGAACATTATTGAGCTGCTAGCGCGCCATACCGGTATGCGCCACCTCGAGAGCGCTACTCAAGCCTATATTGTAACCGTAGGCAATGTACTTGACGACGCTGAACGAATCGCCGAAAAGCTGCGCAGCGAGCGGGTTTCAGTCGAAGTTGATTATACTGGCCGGCCGATTGACCGCCAGGTCAAGGAAGCTATCAAAAAGCGCGTCCGCTACGTGATGACCGTCGACGAACAGTCTGTCGCTAAGGGTTTGTATAATCTACAAAACATTCGCGAAAACAGCGAACAGCAAGTCAGCTTCGAGCGGGTAGTGACTGCTGTCAGCGATCGCCGTCATCATCAGCAGTACGACGAAGACGACGATGTTTTCGACTTGTCAGATATCTTGTAGTTTGTCCAAAATAGCCAGCCCGGGTATAATCTGTTATAATACGTCGTTATGAAGACGACTGTGAAGAAATTATCAGCCACCCGCGTCCTGGTAACGGTAGCGGCAGGCCAGCCAGAGCTCGAGACAGCAGAGCAAGTTGCGCTCAAGCGAATGGCTAAAAATATCAAAGTTAACGGCTTTCGCCAGGGACACGTGCCGATTGCGGTAGTCAAAAAGCACGCCGACCCGCACATGCTTAGCCAAGAGACATTAGAGGCGGCAATTAATCGCGCTGTCGCCGAGGCGTTCCTGAGCAACAAACTGCAAGTACTTGATCGCCCAGAAGTCGAGCTGAAGAAGTTCGTACCTGGCGAGATGCTGGAATTTACGGCCGAGGCTGATATCATGCCTGAAGTTAAGCTTGGCGATTACAAGAAACTCAAGGCAACCAAAAAGGCAATCAAAATTGACAAAAAAGACGTCGAAGAAGTAATCGAACGCATTCGTAAAGGTTTGGCTGAAAAGACTGAAACCACCGAAGCAGCGCGAGACGGCGACGAGGTGATTATTGATTTCGTTGGCAAGCGCGACGGCGAAGCTTTCCAGGGCGGTACCGGCAAAGATTATCCGCTGACTCTCGGTAGCGGCGCTTTTATCCCGGGTTTTGAAGAAGCGCTAGTTGGCCTCAAAGCGGGCGACAAAAAGGACGTCGCCTTGCAGTTCCCGAAAGATTATCATGCCAAAGACCTGGCGGGCGCCGACGTAGTGTTTGAAACGACTATCAAGAAAGTCAACAAGGTAGAATTGCCCGAGCTGAATGATGAGTTTGCTGCCAAGGCTGGCCCTTATACTTCGATGGACGATTTGCGCCAGGATATCGAAGCCGAAATCACTGCGCAGCAAGAGCGCCAAGCGCTAGACGAATTGAAAGACGATTTGGTTAAGCAATTAGTGGCAGCCAGCGACGTGGCTGTGCCGGATGTACTGCGTCAAGACCAGATCCACTCGCTGGAGCAGGATTTGGTGCAAAATTTGCGGTACCGCGGCATGACGCTGGATCAATACTACGAATCGCGCGGGTTTGCCAACCGCGACGCTTGGGTCGAAGCAGAAGCTAACGATACAGCCGAAGCGCGCATCAAAGCTGGACTAGTACTAGCCGAGCTAAGTAAAGAGCTGGCAATCGAAGCGACCGCCGACGAGCTGGCAGCACACATCAATGCCTACAAGCAGCAATATGCCAACAACGCCGAAATGGCTAAACGTTTCGACCAGCCAGAAGCCCAGCGCGAAATCGCCAACCGTTTAATTACCGAAAAGACCGTTGATAAATTGGTTGAGCTAAACGCTCCAGATGTTAAGAAAGCAAAAACTGCGAAAGCTGCCGGCAAAGGCAAAGCGGATAAACCCGCTAAGGCTGGTAAAAATAGCAAAGACGGCAAACCAGCCGCCAAGAAACCAGCTAGCAAGAAATCTAGCGCCAAAGCAAAGAAATCAGAAGCGGCAAGCAAGTAGCAGTAATAACACGCCTGCCAAAAAATACCCCGCTAGCGCAAGCGGGGTATTTTGAGTATAGCGTAAAAAAACACTGCCAGAAAGACTAACAGCCCCGCCCCCGGCGAGACTGTTAGTCTGGCGGGGCGGGGCTTATGCCCCGTTTTCACCCTGTGGCGGGCGACTTGCCCGCCGCTCCTGAAGGTTGTGACCGGCGTCAATCAGAGAGACGCCGACACAAAATAGAAGGCAGCCCCAGAGCGGGGTGCCTGTGATGTCGGTTGTCGCGGGGTCGAGACCCCACGACAGCAACAGGGCGAATGCGCTCGCCCCGACGATGAGATCTCCCACCAGCCTGATGGTGGCGGGAGCACACAGCAGAGTGGCGGTGACCAGGGCCATGGCGGCCCCAGCTGTCGCCCACCAGGGAGCCTCGACCAGGGCAGTGAAGCCCCGGCCGAGAAAGCTCTCCTCCCCGGCCGCAGAGCCGAGGAGGAAGACAAACGCTCCTGCTGGCCAAACGGCCAGCAGGAGCAGCGAAATCAGGCGCCGCCACAACGGCGGCGTCTCATCGCGGGGATCGGGCGGCGGGATAGGTGTGCTCACGACACACCACCTCCTTTGATAAAAAAAACGGGACTAGACAGCGCGGGATTGCGCCGTCCATCTTTTTATTATACTACATTTCGCGTTAAATAGCAAGTTATTAGCACTCTGCCTTGACGAGTGCTAATTAGTACGCTACAATTAGACCATGAAATCATCGAATTACTTAGTACCCAACGTAATCGTCCGTACGCGCGACGGCGAGCGCGGTTACGACATTTATTCGCGCTTGCTCGAGGATCGCATCATTTTCCTAGGCGAGGAAGTCAACGAAGCTACGGCCAACGTCATCGTGGCTCAACTGCTGCACTTAGCCAACGAAGATCCCGAAAAGGATATCCAGCTTTACATTAACAGCCCGGGCGGCGTGGTGTACGATGGCTTGGCGATTTATGATACTATGCAATATATCAAGCCTGACGTTCAGACGATCGGCATTGGGCTGCAGGCTAGCATGGGCGCTTTCTTGCTCAGCAGCGGCGCCAAGGGCAAGCGCTATTTGCTGCCGAATGCCCGGGTGATGATTCACCAGCCGTCGAGCGGTACTCACGGCAAGGTGACCGACCAAGAAATCAGCCTGCGCGAGGCGATAGAGTTAAAAGAGCGGTTAGCGAAAATCATAGCCAGCAACACTGGCCAGAAACTCGATAAAGTCAAAGCTGACATGGAGCGCGACTACTGGATGAGCGCCGACGAAGCGCTGCAATACGGCGTAGTCGACGAAGTAATTGGCCGCAAAAACAGCAAAAGCAAATCAGCGAAATCTGGAAAATAGTTCGCCGAGACAGTAATTGACTGGTTTGACAGCTGCATAATAAACAAAACAGCAATTTGATTTTTAGCAAATTTGTGATTTCGAGATAGAGGTCGGGTTTTACGAGATGCTGTGTTATAATTTTAGATATTCTAGTCGTTTCGGCCTAAGGAGGTGAAAGGATGATTAGAATTATCGAGATCACAATCCTGGTCTCGTTGTCTTTTGGGGTCGGTCTCTCACTGGCGGCACATTTGGTGCGCTGCCAGGCTGAGAGAGTATCATACATCAGAGTGTCTGTCTACGCGCGCATGCGCGTAGTAAATGAGACTCTGGCGATTGCCGCAGCATTTGCTTATTTTATAGCAATCATAGCCAGCGCCGTCAGGTTGCCTAGAATATGGAGTGTAGCAACTTTGATTGTTGCTGCACTCTGTGTCGCGGTTTACGCTCACCTGTCTTTTAGGGCACTACGTGTGTGGCGAGACAGATGGCCCCACGTAGACGATAGCGCCTCTTAACGAGGCGACTCCAGCTAGAGGGAGCCATCCCTAGCCGCCCCGCCGGGTAAAACTGGCGGGGATTTTCCTTGTTT
>ERZ773038.1200-NODE-1200-length-15090-cov-94.185035_pt1 | contig 15090 bp, 7 predicted proteins | sample MGYA00511665_ERZ773038 | MGnify/ENA primary metagenome ERZ773038 (study PRJEB29015, sample SAMEA2737966) | human oral metagenome | biome: human oral; feature: human-associated habitat; material: dental | place: China | collected 2028 ... | reverse complement strand
CGAGATCGGTCCGGGCGACCGATCTCGACGCGGAACTCGACCGATCTCGGCGAAAAGAAAGGGAAGCGATCAGGGCTTGTGAGCGACGACGGCGATGCCCACCATGTCCTTCTCGTAGCGGGTGAACACTGAACGCATCTGCAGGATCCGGGCCCGCAGCTCCTTGTCCCCCACCACGTTGCGCATGATCCTCAGCGAGCCGCCAAGACCCTCATCACGCAGATTACGGCCCATCTTGAGCAGCGCCATAGGAGCGGTGCCCACCCAATCGACCTCCAGTCCGGCATCCTCCATGAGCTTGCGCCAGGCGGCAGCGGTCATGGGGCGGGCATTGACGTGGATGGACCGGGCCAGGTCCCGGCGCAGCTGCGTGTAGTACTCCTCGTCGATGTCATCGGGGGCGACGCCGAGCTCGTGAATCGCATAGCGACCCCCGGATCGCAGGACGCGAGCGGCCTCACCGACGATGGCCGCCTTGGCCTTGTCCCCCTGCATGGTGAGCATGGCCTCGCCGACGACGACGTCCGCGCTGTCGTCCGGCAGACCGGTATCGGCGGCCTCCCCCTGACGGACGCTGCCGCGGTCCCCGACGACGGCGGAGACTCGGGCCGCCGCCTGCGGGTCGCGATCGATCGCCGTGTAGGAGGCGGGGGCGGCGGCGACGATCTCGGCGGCGGTGCGCCCCAGCCCGGGGGCGAGCTCGACGACGTCGGCTCCCGCCAGCCGGGCGTGGGCGAGCATGTCGGCGGTCAGCGCGGCGCCCCCGGGGCGCAGGACGCGTTTGCCCGCGCGGGCGAGGACCCAGTGACCGGGTGCGGTGGCGATGGGACGGTCGGCGTACGGGAGAGGAACCTCGGAGGCGGACTTCTCGCTCATGAAGGCGAGTTTAACCTGACCTTACCGTGAGAAACAGCGGCGAAGGCGTCTTCGGCCTCCTCATTCTGACCTCTCACACCTTGTTGACGTGGTCCAGGCTCGTCTCTCCCACGCGGGTGCCGGGGTACTCGGCGGCGCGCTTGCGACGACGCATGGCGATGTAGTGCCGTTCGATCTCACCGGTGTAGACCTGGCGCGGACGGCCGATGCGCTTGGCCGGGTCGGAGATCATCTCGCGGTACTGGGCGATCCAGCCGGGCAGGCGCCCCAGGGCGAACAGCGGCGTGAACATCTTCGTGGGGAAGCCCATGGCCTGGTAGATCAGGCCCGTGTAGAAGTCGACGTTCGGGTAGAGGCTGCGGGAGACGAAGTACTCGTCGGACAGGGCGACCTCCTCCAGCTCCATGGCGATCTCGAGCTTGCGGTCCCCGTCCTCGCTGCCCAGGCGGTTCAGGACGTCGTGAGCGGTCTCCTTGACCAGGGCGGCGCGCGGGTCGTAGTTCTTGTAGACGCGGTGGCCGAAGCCCATGAGGCGCACCCCGTCCTCCTTGTTCTTGACCTTGCGGACGAACTCGGTCGTCGTCATCCCCTCGGCCTGGATGATGTCGAGCATGCGCAGGACGGCCTCGTTGGCGCCTCCGTGCAGCGGCCCCGACAGCGCCCCGACTCCGGCCGCCACGGAGGCGTACATGTTGGCGTCCGAGGAGCCGACCAGGCGCACAGTGGAGGTCGAGCAGTTCTGCTCGTGGTCGGCGTGCAGGATGAGCAGCATGTCCAGGGCCTTGATGACCGCGGGGTCGATCTCGTAGGTCTGGTCGGGCATGCCGAAGGTCATGTTGAGGAAGTCCTCGACGTAGCCGCGCTTGGAGTCCGGGTAGAGCAGTGGCAGGCCGATGGCGCGACGGGCGATGTAGGAGATCATCGTCGGCATCTTGCTCAGGAGCAGCACCGTGGCGAGCTCGCGCTCGTAGGGGTCGTGCGGGTTGAGGGTGTCCTCGTAGTAGGTGGCCAGACCGGCGATGCCCGCCTGAAGGATCGCCATGGGATGCCCGGAGGAGGGGAAGGAGGTGAAGAAGCTGCGGAAGTCCTCGTGCAGGAGGCGGTGGCGGCCGATGCGGCGCTCGAAGCGCTCGAGAGTCTTGGCGTCGGGCAGCTCGCCGTTGATGAGGAGATAGGCGACCTCGAGGAAGGACGAGGACTTGGCGAGTTCGGCGATCGGGTAGCCGCGGTAGCGCAGGATGCCGGCGCCGCCGTCGATGTAGGTGATGTCCGAGGTGCACGAGGCGGTGTTGGTGAAGCCCGGGTCGAGGGTGACCATCCCGGTGGACCCCAGCAGCCTGCTGACCCCCAGGCCGTCGGACCCCTCGGTGGAGTGGACTCGCGGCAGCTCCAGGCCGACCCCCCCGACGGTGAGCTCGCCCGGAACATCCAGGTCGTTGGGGTCAATGGTCATGTCGGTCATGGTGCCTCCTCAAGGGCTGACGACGTCGGCGCTGCCGCACCCTAGCTCATCGCGAGTGAGCCTCGGTCCCGCATCTGGGGTAACTCTACGGGCTCCCGGCCTACGGCGTTGCCGGGAGCCGGACTGCGGGCAAAAGAACTCAAAAGAACTCCGAAGAACTCTTCCGGAACCCTTCTTTCCGCGTCATGACACCCTTTCGGGCACCTCCCCCGGCCCCGCGCCCATCCACGAGTTCTTGGGAGTTCTTTCGAGTATTCCGCAAGAACTCCTCATGAGCCGAGAGCAAGCGGCAGCAGATCCGTGCCGGCCGCCATGCGGGCGGCATCGTGACGGCGAGCCGACGCAACAGGCGCAGCACCGATCTCACGGCGGACTGCGACCGATCTCGGCGCGGAGTACGACCGATCTCGAGCCGGAATGCGACCGATCTCGAGCGCTTCGCTCGCCGCACCGTTCAGGTGAACAGCTCCCGGGCCCGCGCAGAACGCAGACGCTCGCAGGCGGCGGCCACCCGCTCGTCGGTGCCGGTCAGGCTCATGCGAATCCGCTCGGCGCCCGCCTCGCCGTAGAAGTCTCCCGGAGCAACAACGATCCCGAGTTCGGCGAAAGCGCCCAACAGGTCGGTGCTCATGGAGTCGGGACCCTTCAACCACAGGTAGAGGCCGGCGACCGAGGCCGGGTCGTTGGTCAGGCCCACCGCGGCCGTGGCCTCCAGGAGCGCCTCCCGACGTCGGCGGTAGGTCTCCCGCTGAGCCGCCACGTGGGCGTCGTCGTTGAGGGCGGCGACCATGGCCGCCTGAACCGGGGCGGGCACGAGCAGGCCGGAGTGCTTGCGCACCTCGGTGACCGCCTTGACGAGATAGGGGTCGCCGGCCAGGAAGGCGGCCCGGTAACCGGCCAGGTTCGACTGCTTGGACAGGGAGTACAGGGCGAGGAGCCCGACCGGATCATCCTCTGTACCATCGACGGAGGCGGTCACACGCGGATCCAGCAGACTCGGCACACCTTCGGAGGCCCACGGCTCGGCCCAGCCGAGCTCGGCGTAGCACTCGTCGGCGATGACGATGGACCCGCGGCTCCGCGCCCAGGCGACGATGCGCGCCAGCTGCTCCACGCCCAGGACGTGGCCGTCGGGGTTGCCGGGGCTGTTGAGCCACACGATGACCGGCGCGGCGGGGGCACCGTCGGGGCCGGCGGGCAGCTCCCAGGTGTCGGGATCCGCATCGGTGTCGACGGGCACGGGGGTGGCGCCGGCCAGACGCGCCCCGACGTCGTAGGTGGGGTAGGCGGCGCGCGGGTGAACGATGACATCCCCGGGACCGGCACCGAGCTGCAGCGGTAGAAGAGCCACCGACTCCTTGGAGCCGATGGTGGGGATCACGGCGTCATCGGTCAGGCCGCGCACTCCGCGCCGACGCTCCATCCAGGCGATGATGGCCTCGCGGACGGCCGATGTGCCGACGGTGGCCGGGTAGCCGGGCGCGTTGGAGGCCGCCGCCAGGGCTGTGCGAGCGATGCCGGGCGAGTCGTCCACAGGAGTGCCGATGGCCAGGTCGACGACGCCGTCCGGGTGGGCGGCGGCGAGAGCACGGACGGGTTTCAGGGTGTCCCAGGGGAAATCGGGCAGAGTGAGCGGCCGAGGCAGGGTGAGACGGAGATCGGAAGGCAAACCAGGCCTATCGGGCGTATCAGGCACGTCGGGCATGTCAGGCGCGGCAGTCACGCGTCCGATTCTCCCCCATGACGTACCGGGCACGCGCTGCCGTTCCGGCTCCTGACGCGCATCGGCGATTCCTGCACATGGGAGAGAAGCACCTCCGCGCAGCTGGAGCTATCTTCTCTTGAAATCCTGCGCTTCTCCGGCTGCCGACAGGACCGGCCCTCGGTCTCCCATGTGCGCATAGGGGGGTTCTGCGCACATGGGAGACTCGCTCAGACCGCTGCTGGAATCTCACTTCCGCATGATTCCGCGGTTCTGCTCAGGACGATTCGCAACCGAGTGTGCAACCGCGCGCACGTCAGTCGAGTCCGTTGGCCTCGCGATAGTCCTCGTTCTGCGGGGGGAGAGCGGCGACCATCGGATCGTCGTAGGGCTGGGGACCGGCACTCTGGGCACCGCCGGGAGAACCCAGCCCCTGCAGCTCGAAGAAATCGATGTTGGCGCGCGTGTAGTCCTCCCACTCATCGGGGACGTCGTCCTCATAGAAGATCGCCTCGGTGGGGCACACGGGCTCGCAGGCGCCGCAGTCAACGCATTCATCGGCGTTGATGTACAGGGAGCGTTCGCCTTCGTAGATGCAGTCGACCGGACACTCGTCCACACATGCACGGTCTTTGACGTCGACACATGGCTGGGCGATGACGTAGGTCATGGGTGGATTCCTCTTCTCCTGGAACGCGTCGCGCGGACGGCGACGCAACCATGGCCACAGTATTGCCCCGCGGCCCCGCACCGCCCAATAGGCTGAAAACGTGGGCCTGAGCACGAGAATATGCGGTGCTCGCGCCGCTTTATTTCGTCATGAGAAGAGAACCGAATCCGGCACAGGATCCTGGAGCGCGGACCGAGTCATCCGTTTATGGCACTGTCGCCTCAGCCCTCTAGGCAAGCACTCCGGCCGGAGGAGAGGCGCCTGTCGCAGAGGAGCCGAGCAGGGAGCCGACGATGTTCGTCAGCGAGAATTCCGGACCGAGCACCATGGGCAGGCCCCAGATCAGGCCCGCCAGCACAACCAGCAAGACGATGAAGACGATCGCCATGACCTTCACGGCCGTCGGAACTCCCCGCCGCTTCGCCTTGCTGTCTGCGATCGCGTCACGTCGGGAGCTCGGGCGGCCCTGAACATTCCTGGAGGCATCCGAGAGTGTGACCCAGGTGAGGTCCTCTCCCCTGGACCACACCTCACGCCCCTGTGGACCCGGTGTCGTCGGGGCAGAGGCGGCGCGCGCGGGTACCGCGGGCTGGGAGGCCGTCTCAGATGACGGCGCCGATGCCGACCTGGCCGACGCGGCCGACGCGGCTCCCGTCACTACCGGCCTGTGCGGGGCGGCCGACGCCGAAGGAGCAGAGGCCGCGGATCGTGAGGAGGGCGACGACGCCGGAGACGCAGGCGCCATTGGTGGAATCTGCCCCGTGGTCCGCAGCGGCGCAGAGGCAGCGCGAGCCGGAGAGGCGACGCGGGACGCACCGGGAGCATCGTGAGCGGCAGTCACGGCGACCTGCTGGTTGGCGACGACCACTCGGTACGTCGCCGTCCCCGAGGCGTCCGCCCCGGCCGATGAGGGGAGAATGCCGACAGAACCGGTGCCGGCGGATGGCGCCGATGAGGCGCCCGGCGCGAACACGGGACGACGACGCGCAGCGCCGGGGGCTGACGCGGCTGAGGGAGCCGCTTGTCCACTAGTCGTGGGGGTGGCAGTCGTCCGCGTCGCGGGCGCGGCGGACCTCGCCCGCCCGCCGGTAGCGGACGAGGCCGACGGAGCCGAGGAACGCCCAGAAGCTGTGGGGCGGCTGGAGGTGGAGGCAGGAGACACAGCCCGGGAGCGATCCGTCACGCCGACATTCGAGGCCGCGGAACGCCCAGAAGCCGCGGGAGCCGATGAAGTAGCGGTGGTGGCCTTCTGAGGCCCCGTCTGGGCCTCCGACTTCGTCTCACGACGAGCCGGGGCTCCGCCGAGAAGCAGAGCACTGAGCTCCGCCTCTGTGGTGGACAGGTCGGGTCCTGCAGGCCCCGTGGGCGCAGGCGTCGCAGCCGCCGCTGCAGCGGGGCGGGGCCGGACTGCGGGCTGCTGACCGGTTGCCGCGCGTCCGGGAGATGGAGGCTCGCCGCCCCTGGAGCCAGTACCGGAGCCGAACCCGGACGGACGGGGGCGGGGCGCTGACGCAGTCCTGCCGCCCGAGGCGGCAGCAGGCCGCGGACCGGGAGTCCGAGAGCCGGGAGCCTTGGCGGAGGCCGGGCGCACCGGCCTGTCCTGGGAGGGGGAGCGTCGAGGAGCACGGGCGGACTCCCCGCCCGGCGTGGAGGCTCCGCCGGTGTCTGCGGCACCGGGCGTGCTAGGCGCACTATGAGCACCGCGGGCGCTGTGAACAGTCGGCTGGGTCCCCGTGCTGTGACCCGCCGTGCGATAGACCGGGACGGCATCGGCAGGACGGGACCCCGAGAACATGGAGTAGGACTGGAATCCGGCTTCGGAGGCGGGAACGACCGAGGGCGAGACGCGGTGTCCCGCCCCTCCCCCGGCACCCCCAGAGGCGGGAGCGCGGTGGCGCGCTGCATCGGCCTCGGCAGCCGCGTGGTGCCGAGCGGGCCCCGCCTCCGCCGGGAGACCCGAAGCGTTGCGAACGACGGAACGGTCCGATGTCGTCACAGTCATATACGTTCTCCTCATAGGAAGGGGACAACGATGCTCCATCGCCCAGACAAGCGTAGTGGGACGCCAGCAGCCACGCCCGCCGATACGACGGTGAGATCAAAATGTTACGATATTGCTATCCACAACCATTTTAAGGGTTATAGGCCCCACATGTGTGGGTTTGCGTCAGTAAGTGCACAAAACCCGGAGAACCGCCACAGGGATACAGGGATGGCGGAGATCGTGGAGAAGCGGAGACGATGCGGAGGCTACGGCGTTCCGGCCGGGGAGCCCCCGTCCGAGGAGCCCTCCGGCGCCCTCGGCAGATTTTCTTCCGCACCCGTGGCGTCCTGAGGTTGAGCGGGCTGCGGTTGAGCGGCCACCCCTCCGGCGGCCGGCGTATCGGCCTCGCCGATCGGCTGCGGCGCCGCCTCCCAGCTGCTGCGGCCCTGATCCGTCGTCGAGGATCCGGGTTGGAGGGACTGGGAGGGCTTGGCGGACCCCGTGCACTCGATATTGTTGTCGGCGTCGTAGGTGGTGGTCAGGACGTCGTCGGGAACGGTCTTGTCCGGAGCTGTGCGGGTGCGGGTGACGGTGATGTCGAAGCCCGGGTTCCCGCCGTAGTACGACTGACATCCTGAGCCCGCCGGGCGGGTGAGCGTCTGGACGGGCCGGTAGTTGTAGCGCTCGGAGCTGGTGATGGAGACGTCGTAGTAGTGCGTGGACCAGATGCGGGTGTGGACCTGGCCGTCGGCGACCCAGGCCTGGATGAGCGCCGCATAGGGAGTGGAGTTGGTGAACTTGACGTCCTTCTGGCCGGTCCAGAGCGTCGCCTCGCGCCCGGCCGGGTACCGGTCGAAGTAGTAGGAGTGCGGGTGGTGCTCGACATCGTCCATGCCGGCCTCGAAGCCGACGTTGAACATGGTGGTGCCGATCTGGGAGAGCCCGCCTCCCAGCGCATCGACGTGCTGGCCGTTGGAGATGACGCCCGCATCGGTGAAGCCGTGCTCGTAGTCCACTGGGCCGAGCGCCTCCTCGACGGAGAAGGTCTGCCCGGACATGACGACCTGACCATTCATCTGCTCGGCGCCGCGTATGAGGTTCTGATCGCGGCCGGGCTCGGAGTTGAAGGGCGTGGCGAACTCACCGGTGACCTCGGTAATGCCCCAGTCCGCCTCAGGGGTGGTGGTGTCCGGCTCAGTGGTGGTCATGGGGATGGCGACGGTGCGGTCGGCGGATGCGGACTTGGTGGTTCCCGTGTCGATGAGCTGTTGGGTCAGAGTCGCCATGTCGATGCCCTCGCCCGAGGACGGCGCCACATACTGGGGCTTGGCCCCGGCCGCGCCGGTCGCGGAGCCGTCGATCGTCCAGCCCGCATTGACGGCCTGGGTCTCGATCGGCCCCATGGTGGCGATGAGGTCGTCGTGGAGCCGCTGGGAGTCGAGGACGGCGGAGAGCTCGCCATCGGTGGTCGAGATGGTGGTCAGACTCGCGATCTGCTCGGGCGAGAGGACGAGCTGCTTGCCGGTGGCTGTCTTCTCAGCGCTCGTGCCGACGGCGGTGATGGTGAGGTCGTCCGCGAGCAAGGGCGTGAGGACGGAATCGACGAACGTCTGGGCATCCTCGTCGGTGATCGCCGGCTTCGCGGTGCCGCTGGCCAGGGCGATGGCCTCCTGCCCCAGGGGCCAGTCCGTGCTTAGGGACTTCACGGAGGCGTCGACGTCCAGGCCAGTGCCAGTGGCGCCCGGGGTCATAACGGGGGTTGTGCCGTCGAGGGTGACGACGGCGTCGGCCGTACCGGTGGCGAGCGTGTCGAGCCGCTCATTGAGAGCGGCAGTGAGCGCTTCGGCGTCAACGGTGGTGACGGCGTCGACATTGCTGCCGCTCAGACGCTTGATGAGCGTCACCGGGTTGAGGGTGGGGCCGACCAGCCGGTCGACGCTGGCGTCGGCATCGACGGACACACCGGAGTCGGCGGGTACGAGCGTATCGGTGGAATCGTTGACGGTGAGGATGACGGGATGCGTCAGGGCGGCGCCGACATGGTCGTCCACTGCTTGACGCGCCTCAGCGGGGCTCATGTCTCCGACGTCGACGCCGGAGACCGTCGATCCGGCGAAGATGTGCTGGGTGGTGGCGATGGCGGCGCCTCCCCAGATCAGGACCAGCAGGCCCAGGCCGATGATGCAGGCCATCATGCCGCGGCCCGGCCCGCGGCCGTGCAGCAGCTCCGTCAATGCCGCCTTGGCTTTGGCGAGAGCCGCTTTCACCTTGGCGGAAGTGGAGTCGGCGGCGGCCTCGGAGGCGGCGCCGTCGGAAGAGCCGGACGAGTCGGAAGCACCAGTGGTGCGAGCGGCCTCGTCTGCAGCGCCTGCAGCGGGCTTATCGCCCGCGGGGGCGGGGATCTCGTCGAACTGAGGCGCTTCGGCCGGTGTGGGCGCCGACATGGCGGCCAGGGCCTCGCCGACCGGAGCCGCAACGGCATCCTTCGACTCCGCCCCCGCCTCTTCGGCCTCCGCCTCTTCAGCCTCCACCGCGGAGCCATCCTGCGAAGCCTCTTCATCTACGGATGCGGACTCTTCAGCGGTCTCGTCGGTCTCGTCCTCGGGTTCGGAATCCGTGCTCTCGCCATCAGCGGGCTCGGGCTCGGACTGCGCATTCTCATCCTCGTCGACGGCGGGCTCGCCCTCGGCGGCCCCCTCCGGAGAATCCTCTCCGTTGGCCGGCTCGCTCTGCGCGGCATCGTCTCCAGAGGCAGCCCCAGCCGCATCGGCCTCGTCAGCTTCAGACTCATCAGCTTCAGCCTCATCAGCTTCAGCCTCATCAGCTTCATCGGCTTCAGCCTCGTCGGTTGCGGCACCGGACTGATCGTCCACGGGTCCGGAGGTCTCGTCGGGCTGAGGGGCTTCGGCCGGTGTGGGCGCCGACATGGCGGCCAGGACCTCGCCGACCGGAGCCGCGACGGCATCCTTCGACTCCGCCCCCGCCTCTTCGGCCTCCGCTTCTTCAGCCTCCACCGAGGAGCCGTCCTGCGGGGCCCCGTCAGCGGCAGCCTGGCCGGCCTGGGGCTCCTCCTCGGATGCCTCGCTCTCCTTCTCAGAAGATTCCGGCGCGTCGGGCTCGGCGGGTTCGCCCTCACCGGCATCGTCCACAGACTCGGAAGCGTGCTCCTCGGCCTCATCGGGCTCGGCCGCCTCAGTCTCCGGCTCAGCAGCTTCCTCGACCACCTCGGCCTCATCCGCAGACGAGGACTCCCCGGAGTCGGCAGCAGACTCGCCCTCACCGACCTGAGACTCATCCGCCTCAGCCTCGACCGACTCAGCTTCCTCAGTCTCGCCTGCCTCAACGTCCGACTCGGTCACCTCCGAATCCTCCGCCGAAGCACCGTCCTCCTCGTCCTCATCCGACTCGGCTACCTCAGCCTCCGGCTCAGCAGCTTCCTCGACCACCTCGGCCTCATCCGCAGACGAGGACTCCCCGGAGTCGGCAGCAGACTCGCCCTCACCGACCTGAGACTCATCCGCCTCAGCCTCGACCGACTCAGCTTCCTCAGTCTCGCCTGCCTCAACGTCCGACTCGGTCACCTCCGAATCCTCCGCCGAAGCACCGTCCTCCTCGTCCTCATCCGACTCGGCTACCTCAGCCTCCGGCTCAGCAGCTTCCTCGACCACCTCGGCCTCATCCGCAGACGAGGACTCTTCGGACTCGGCGGCGGGCTCGGAAGCGCTCTCAGCAGCCTCCCCTGCCTCGGCTTCCTCAGCCTCGGCCGCCTCAACGTCTGACTCGGTCGCCTCCGAATCCTCCGCCGAAGCACCGTCCCCCTCGTCCTCATCGGGCTCGGCTACCTCAGCCTCCGGCTCAGCAGCTTCCTCGACCACCTCGGCCTCATCCGCAGACGAGGACTCTTCGGACTCGGCAGCAGACTCGCCCTCACCGGCATCGTCCACAGACTCGGAAGCGCCCTCAGCAGCCTCGGACTCGGGATCAGTATCGGAGTCGGACTCAGCACCATCGGCTTCGGGTTGCGCGTCCTCATCGGTGACGGACTCCCCCTCGGAGAGCTCATCCTTCGAGTCGCCCGACCCGACGACAGCATCGCCCTCCTGGGGCGCCTCAGCCTCAGCCTCCGCCTCCTCAACCGGAGCATCGTCCTGGTCCGACTCGGCCTCCGATTCCGCCTTCTCCTCCGCGGAAGGCTCAGGCCCATCCCCTGCGTCCGACTCGGCGTCCGACTCAGTGTCAGTCTCGGTGTCAGTCTCGGTGTCAGCGTCATGGGTATCCGCATCGGCCGATGCGGCTTCGGCCGCAGAGCCCTCAGCAGGCCCTGCAACGTTGGAGTCCGTTTTCTCCGGTTTCTCCGGGTGCGGGTCATCCGCGATATCCGGCGTCTTGGCGCTGAGAACTTGGGCGATATCCTCGAGCGAGGAGGTACGGGGATCGGTCACCTGCGGGATGTTCACGGCTTCCTCGGTGTGACGGGTGCCGTCGGAAGTGGGGACGTCGTCGGTCATAGTCGCATTCTTACTCAAGCATTGGCACGGCGGCGGCGGGCAGCGTCCTTGAAACGCTCCTGGGAGTCGAGGATGACCTTGCGGATGCGCACCGCATCCGGAGTGACCTCAACGCACTCGTCATCGGAGGCGAACTCGAGGGCCTCCTCCAGGGTCAGCTTACGCGGCGGCACCAGGCCCTCAAAAGAATCGGCCGTGGCGGAGCGCATGTTGGTCTGCTGCTTCTCGCGCACGACGTTGACGTCCATGTCCTCATTGCGCGGATTCTCGCCGACGACCTGGCCCTCGTAGGTCTCCTGGCCGGGCTCGACGAAGAACGTGCCGCGGTCTTGCAGGCGGATGAGGGCGTAGGCGGTGACGGCCCCGGCACGGTCGGAGACCAACGACCCCGTGGTGCGGGCCACGATCTGACCGGCCCAGGGCTCGTAGCCCTCGGCGATGGATGAGGCGATACCGGTACCGCGAGTCTCCGTGAGGAACTGCGTGCGGAATCCGATGAGACCGCGCGCCGGGACGAGGAACTCCATGCGGATCCATCCGGTGCCGTGGTTGATCATGGTCTCCATGCGGCCTTTGCGGGCGGCCATGAGCTGAGTGACGGCGCCCAGGTACTCCTCGGGAACGTCGATGGTCGTGCGCTCGACCGGCTCACGCCGCCTGCCATCGATCGTGCGGGTGACGACCTGCGGCTTGCCGACAGTCAGCTCGAAGCCCTCGCGACGCATCTGCTCGACCAGGATCGCCAGGGCCAACTCGCCGCGCCCCTGGACCTCCCATGCGTCAGGGCGTCCGGCGGACAGCACGCGCAAGGAGACATTGCCGACCAGCTCGCGATCCAGGCGGTCCTTGACCTGACGGGCCGTGACCTTGGCCCCCTTGGTGCGCCCGGCCATGGGAGAGGTGTTGATGCCGATGGTCATCGAGATGGCCGGGTCATCCACCGTGATCAGCGGCAGCGGACGCGGGTCGTCGGGGTCCACCAGGGACTCTCCGATGGTGATGTTCTCAATACCGGCGATGGCGACGATATCTCCGGCATGGGCCTCCTCGGCGGGCCGGCGATCCAAACCCTCGGTGATGAGCAGCTCGGAGACTCGCGCTGTGGACAGGGATCCGTCATGGCGGGCCCACGACACGGTCTGCCCCTTGTGCAGAGCGCCATTGTGGATGCGCAGAAGGGCCAGCCTGCCGAGGAAGGGCGAGGCGTCCAGGTTGGTGACGTGCGCCTGAAGAGGAGCTCCCTCATCGTAGGAGGGGCCGGGGATGCGCTCGATGATGGTGCGGAAGAACGGCTCGAGATCCTCACTGGCCGGCAGCTCGCCGTCGGCGGGCTGGGCGGTGTCGGCACGGCGGGCCTTGGCGGAGGCGTAGATGACGGGGAGGTCGAGGACGGCCTCCAAGTCGATGTCGGGCTGCTCGTCGGACAGGTCGGAGGCCAGCGAGAGCAGCAGATCGGTGGACTCGGAGACGACCTCGCTGATGCGCGAGTCGGGGCGATCCACCTTGTTGACCACGAGGATGACCGGCAGATTGGCGGCCAGGGCCTTGCGCAGCACGAAGCGCGTCTGGGGCAGGGGCCCCTCCGAGGCGTCCACGAGCAGGACGACGCCGTCCACCATGGACAGGCCACGCTCGACCTCACCGCCGAAATCGGCGTGCCCGGGAGTATCGATGACGTTGATGGTGATGCCCTCGGGGAGCCCGGCGGCCACGGCCGCAGGACCGCGGTAGTGGACGGCCGTGTTCTTGGCGAGAATGGTGATGCCCTTCTCGCGCTCGAGCTCGCCGGAGTCCATGACGCGCTCGCCGGTGGTCTCCTCGGTGGCGCGGGCGCCGAAAGCGCCCGCCTCCCAGAGCATCGCGTCGACGAGGGTGGTCTTGCCGTGGTCGACATGGGCGACGATGGCGACGTTGCGCAGATCCTGGCGCACAGTCATGTGAGGCACTTCTTCCGTCCGAGGGGCGCCGGAGCACGGTCGAGACGCGGGCCCACCGCTGGCGCACAGCGGGGCAAGGGTAGAGGCTGCCGTTCAGCAGTCGCCATGACGGGGGTGACACGAACGCTGTGCGCCCGCTCACGCTTCCGCGATCCCCTGCTGAGGCCCAGCCTCAGGTGATCGATTCCGATCTGGAGCCGGTAGGCGAAGCAGGCCGCACCCCGACCATTGGTGACGGTTTACGACGCCGACGGAACTTCGGCAGGTGAACGTACTTTTCTCTCATCCTTCTGAGCTCAACCCGCAGAAGGATGAGAGAAAAGTACGTTCACGCCGGAAAGGTACGTTCATGATCCGCCCCGCCCGTACTCGGGCTCTCCTGGACCGATCTCGATGCGGAACCGGACCGATCTCGAGCCGAGTTACGACCGATCTCGATGCGGAATGCGACCGATCTCGGCGAAGGGAGCCGCCCGCGACGGCCTCAGCCCTCGCTCATACCCTCACGCCCCGCACAACTCCGCATGCCCCGCACAGCTCATGCTCCGCACGGCTCACGCCCCGTACAGCGCGATTCTGGAGCCGGGAACGGCGTCGATCAGCTCGCGGGTGTAGGTCTCGCGCGGGTGGGCGAACAAGTCATCCGCATGGCCGGACTCGACCACCCGCCCCTTCTCCATGACCACGACGTCGTCCGCGATCTGCCGCACGACCGCCAGGTCGTGGGTGATGAAGAGGTAGGTCAGGTCCAGCTCTCGCTGAAGCTCCGCCAGCAGTCGCAGGATCTGCGCCTGGACGAGCACGTCGAGGGCGGAGACGGCCTCGTCTAGCACCACGATCTCGGGCCTCAGGGCCAGAGCCCGGGCGATGGCCACGCGCTGGCGCTGGCCCCCGGAGAGCTCATTGGGGTAGCGCCGCATGGCCGAGCGGGGCAGGGCGACCATGTCGAGAAGCTCGGCGACGCGCTCGCTGCGCTCCTGACGACCTCCCACATCGTGCACCCGCAACGGCTCCTCGATGATCCGGTAGATGGAGTACATCGGATCCAGGGAGCCGTAGGGGTTCTGGAACACCGGCTGCATGATGCGCCGCAGCTCGAACAGCTGCTTGGGTCCCAGAGTCGACAGATCGACGCCGTTGTGGAAGACCTTGCCCTCGGTGGGATCGATCAGATTGAGGACGATGTTCGCCACCGTGGACTTGCCCGAGCCGGACTCGCCGACGAGCGCCGTCGTCGTGCCTCGGAGCACTCCGAAGGTGACGTCGTCGACGGCCCGGATATGCGCATCCGCACCCTTGGCGCCGCGCACGTCGAAAACCTTGGTCAGATGCTCGACCCGCAGGATCTCGGGAATGTCCTTCGCGATCTCGTGAACGCCCAGTTCGTCCTCCGCGACCTGGATGCCCTCGGCGTGGGCCGCCTCGATGCGCTGAGAGGCCAGCGACGGCGCCGCCTCGACGAGTCGGCGGGTGTAGGGGTGGCGCGGGTTCTGGAGCACGTCCAGACTCGGCCCGGACTCCACGATGCGGCCGCGGTGCATGACGACGACGTGCTCGGCCCGCTCCGCCGCCAGGCCGAGGTCGTGGGTCACGAAGAGCATCGCCGTTCCCAGCTCGTGGATGAGGCGCCCGAGGTGGTCCAGAATGCGACGCTGGACGGTGACGTCCAGGGCGCTGGTCGGCTCATCGGCGATGAGCAGCCGGGGGCGCGCCGCCAGGCCGATGGCGATCAGGGCGCGCTGCCGCATGCCTCCGGAGAACTCGTGCGGATACTGCTTGGCGCGTCGGGCGGCGTCGGGGAGTCCCGCGTCCTCGAGCAGAAGCGCCACCTGCTCGGCGGTAATCCTATGGACACATTCAGGCGCATACTTATGCTTCTGCTTTCCGGCTCCCGCTGATCGGGCCGACATCACCAGGCGGCCGCGAGCAATTCGTAGGAGCGCCGACGCGC